>Ga0182744_1000644_pt1 | contig 32450 bp, 18 predicted proteins | sample eDN3rd30CKraftMG_FD_128525 | JGI IMG/M metagenome (GOLD analysis project Ga0182744, IMG submission 128525) | Enriched Miracle-Growth compost microbial communities from Emeryville, California, USA - eDNA 3rd pass 30_C Kraft MG (version 2) (version 2) ... | reverse complement strand
TGGAAGATCACGGCCGCGGGTTGCGTGCCGCGCGCCGACCGCCCCTACGACTGCACGATCGGCGGTTCCTGACGTGCGGGCGCTGTTCGTGGTGTGCCTCCTGGGCATCGCGTGCGGCCTCGCCCTGAGCATCGTGCTCGGGGTGGTCCAGCGATGAGCGCGTCAGCGGCCCGCCGGCTGCGGGACAACGGTCTCGGTCTCGCCTTCGGCGCCCTCTTCGTCGTCACGCTCGCGGCGGAGTCGGTCGTCGGTCTCGCGGACTTCAACGGCGAGCAGCGGGCCGCGGGGCTGCACGCGATCGGGTACGCGGACTACGTGCTCAGCTCCGCCTTCGCCGTGGACGTCATGGAGAACTGGCAGTCCGAGTTCCTGCAGTTCCTGCTCTACATCGTCGCCACCGTGTGGCTCGTGCAGCGCGGGTCGCCGGAGTCCAAGGACGCGGAGGACGTGGGGACCGAGTCCGACGAGAAGCAGCTCGTCGGACCGTACGCCCGTCCGGACTCCCCCGCCTGGGCACGGGCGGGCGGCTGGCGGCTGAGCGTGTACAGCCGCTCCTTGGGGCTGGTGATGGGATCGATCTTCCTGCTGAGCTGGTTCGCACAGTCGCTCACGGGTGCCGTCGCCTACAGCGAGGAGCAGATGCGGTCGCTGCAGGACCCGGTCTCGTGGGGCGAGTACGTCAGGCTCCCCGACTTCTGGGACCGCACCCTGCAGAACTGGCAGTCCGAGCTGCTCGCCGTCGCGAGCATGGTCGTGCTGTCCATCTACCTGCGCCAACGAGGGTCGCCGGAGTCCAAGCCCGTCGGCACCCCGCACGGGTCGACGAGCGTCAGCGGCTGACCGTCCGGGCGAGCCCGCCGCGCGGGCCGCCGGTCGTTGGGCAAGGACGGTCAGGTGGCGAAGGGGTCCGGTGTGCTCACGGCGACGGTGCTGAGGTACTCGTCGATCCCCTCGACGGCTCCCTCGCGGCCCAGCCCGGAGTGCTTGATGCCACCGAACGGCGCGGCCGCGTTGGAGACGATCCCGGTGTTGATCGCGACCATGCCGGACTCGAGAGTCTCCGCCAGGCGTTGTCCGCGAGCCAGGTCCTGGGTGTAGGCGTAGGAGATGAGGCCGAACGGCGTGGCGTTCGCCGCGGCGACCGCCTCCTGCTCCGTCGAGAACGTCGTGATCGGCGCGACCGGCCCGAAGATCTCCTCGCTGAGGAGCCGTGCGGCGGGCGGCACGTCGGTGAGCACGGTCGGCGCGTAGAAGCCTCCGGGGCCTTCCAGGCGCTGACCCCCGGTCAGCACGGTGGCGCCACGTGCGACGGCGTCGTCGACGAGGTCGGCCACCTTCTCGACGGCGGCGGCATCGACGAGCGGTCCCAGCTCGACCCCCTCCGCGCGACCGTCCCCGACCCGCAGGGCACCGAAGCGCTCGGTGAGCCGCTGCGCGAACGCGGGGGCGAGCGAGGTGTGGACCAGGAAGCGGTTCGCGGAGGTGCAGGCCTCCCCGCCGTTGCGGAGCTTGGCCACGACCGCCCCGTCGACGGCGGCGTCGAGGTCGGCGTCCTCGAGCACGAGGAAGGGCGCGTTGCCGCCGAGCTCCATCGAGGTGCGCAGCACGTACGGTGCGGCCTGGGCCAGCAGCGTGGCACCGACCTCGGTGGAGCCCGTGAACGAGAGCTTGCGCAGGCGCGGGTCGTCGAACAACGGTGCGGTGGCAGGCCCCGACCGGCTGGTGGGCAGCAGGTTGACGACGCCGTCGGGCACGCCCGCCTCGACGAGCAGCTGGACCAGCAGGTGCGAGGTGAGCGGGGTGAGCGAGGCAGGCTTGAGGATGACGGTGCACCCCGCGGCCAGAGCGGGCGCGATCTTGCGGGTGCCCATCGCCAGCGGGAAGTTCCAGGGCGTGACGAGCAGGCACGGCCCGACGGGGCGGCGGTGCGTGACCACGCGGTTGGTCCCCTCGGGCACCACGAGGCTGCGCCCCGCGACGCGTGGCGCCTCCTCGCTGAACCAGCGCAGGAACTCCGCGCCGTAGGTGACCTCGGCGCGAGACTCGGCCAACGGCTTGCCCATCTCGGCGGTCATCACGAGGGCGAGGTCGTCGGCACGCGAGACCACGAGCTCGTACGCCCGGCGCAGGATCTCGGCCCGCTCCCGGGTGGGCGTGCGGGCCCACGAGGGCGCGGCCTCAACGGCCGCGTCGAGCGCGAGCCCGGCGTCGCGGGGCCCAGCGTCGGCGACCTCGGCGAGCGGCTCGCCCGTGGCCGGGTTCGAGACGGTGAACCGGGCACCGCCGTGGGCCCCCTGCCAGCGGCCGCCCAGGTGCAGACGGGTGTCCACACGGGCGACGGTCGCCTCCTCCGTCGCAGTCCAGGGAACGCGTGCCACGGTCATCGCGAGCCTTCTCTCCTCGGTAGTGTGTGCTGTGCGGGTGCGTGCTGCCACGCCCTGCTCGCCGTCCTGTCCAGTCCACCACGACCTGCCACGCGCTGCCACGAGCCGGTGCGACGAGGGAGTCACGATGATGTCCGTCCGTTCGCGGTGGGCGCGGCTGCGTGCCGCGGAGGGGTCCGCCGGGGCGCTGCTGCTGATCGCCACCGTCGTGGCGATCGCGTGGGCGAGCTCGCCGTGGGCGCACGCCTACGAGGCGTTGCGCACGACGACGGTCGGCCCTTCCTCCCTGGGGCTCCACCTCTCGCTCGGTGCCTGGGCCTCTGACGGGCTGCTCGCGATCTTCTTCCTCGTCGTCGGGCTCGAGCTCAAGCACGAGCTGGTCCGCGGAGCGCTGCGCGACCCGCGGCGTGCCGTCGTCCCGGCCGTCGCCGCGGTGGGCGGCATGCTCGCCCCGGCGCTCGTCTACGTCGTGGTGAACCTTGCTCACCACGGTGGCGACCTGACGGGGTGGGCCGTGCCCACGGCGACGGACATCGCCTTCGCCGTCTCGGTGCTCGCGGTCGCGGGCCGACGGCTGCCCCGTGCCGCCCGGACCTTCCTGCTCACGCTCGCCGTGGTGGACGACCTGCTGGCGATCGTCGTCATCGCCGTCGTCTACACGGACGGCATCCGGCCGTGGCCCCTGCTCGGTGCGCTCGGCGTCGTCGGCCTGTTCGCGGTGGTGGTGCGGCGCCGACGGGCGTGGTTCGTCCTGGTTCCGCTCGGTCTGGTGGCGTGGGCGCTCGTGCACGCCTCGGGGGTGCACGCCACGATCGCGGGCGTCCTGCTCGGTCTGGTCGTCCCGGCGAGCCGAGGCGTGGGAGGGCGCGGGTGGGACGCCCAGGAGATCGCGCACCGGTGGGGGCCGGTGTCGAACAGCGTCGCGGTCCCCCTGTTCGCGCTGCTCGCCGCGGGGGTCGCGGTGGACGCGGGCGCGCTGCGCGGTGCGGTCGGCGACCCGGTCGCGGTGGGCGTCGCCCTCGGCCTCGTCGTCGGCAAGCCGGCGGGCATCCTCGGCGCGGCCTGGCTCGTCACCAGGACCACGTCCGCCCGGTTCGACCCGTCTCTGCGGTGGGGGGACCTCGCCGCGGTCGGTGCGCTCGGCGGCATCGGCTTCACCGTGGCGCTGCTGGTCGGCGAGCTCGCCTTCGGCGCGGGCAGCGCGCACGACGACCACGTGAGGCTCGCGGTCCTGGGGGCCTCGGTCGTCGCCGCGCTCCTCGGTGCGGCGCTCGCGGCCCGTGCGGGCGGCTCGCGCGCGCGACCGCGCGCGTAGCAGCCGCTCCCTGATGATTTCAAGGTCACGAAACGATAACGATCGCCAGTCGGCTCTCAGCGTTGCGCTTGCAGGCGTCGTCGGTAAAGACACGGTCTAGGAACGGTGCGATATCGCGTCGTGTCGGTCGAGCGTCGGTCTTGCGACGGGCAAGATGCTGTGAGACCAGATCCCCCTGCTCGCCCTTGGGCGGTGAGCCGCGCGGGTACGGACGAGACGACGAGAGGCGGCGAGCGCACCCGGATGAGGTGGCGGACCAGGACGATCGAGCACGAGCGGCACCGACCCCGCAGGCCGGGGTCCGGCGCGGCGGCGGCCAGCACGGCGCGGCCCCCGGTGACCACGGGTGCCGCCGCCGACGGTGCACCGCCTGCGGTGACCGTGGAGGGCGTCTACAAGGTCTTCGGCCGCCGGCATGCGGAGGCGGTGCGTCGCCTACGTCAGGGTGCGACGCGCGACGACGTCAAGGCGCTCGGCACGGCAGCCGTCGTCGACGCCTCCTTCGAGGTCCGCCGCGGCGAGATCTTCGTCGTCATGGGCCTGTCCGGATCCGGCAAGTCGACGCTCATCCGCATGCTCAACGGGCTCTGGACGCCGACCTCGGGTCGCGTGCTGCTCGGTGGCGAGGAGCTGTCCGCCGTGGACGCCAAGCAGCTGCGACAGCTGCGTCGCACCCGCGTGAGCATGGTGTTCCAGCACTTCGCCCTGCTCCCCCACCGCAGCGTGCTCGACAACGCCGCCTACCCGCTGGAGATCCAAGGGGTCGACAAGACCGAGCGTCGCGCCCGCGCGACCGAGGCCCTCGCGCTCGTCGGTCTCGAGGGCTGGGAGAGCTCGTTCCCGTCCCAGCTGTCCGGCGGCATGCGACAGCGGGTGGGGCTCGCACGGGCGCTGGCCGCGGACACCGACGTGCTGCTCATGGACGAGGCGTTCAGCGCGCTCGACCCGCTGATCCGGCGCGAGATGCAGGAGCAGCTGCTCGACCTGCAGCAGAGCCTCGGCAAGACGATCGTCTTCATCACCCACGACCTCAACGAGGCGATGCACCTCGGCGACCGGATCGCCGTGATGCGTGCGGGCGAGATCGTGCAGATCGGGACCGCGGAGGAGATCCTCTCGGAGCCCGCCGACGACTACGTCGCCCGCTTCGTCGCGGACGTCGACCGGACCCGGGTGCTCACCGCCTCGTCCGTCATGGAGCGACCGACCGCCGTCGTGCCGATGGCGGGCGGCCCTCGGCTGGCGAGCCGGACCATGCGCGAGGCGCAGGTCTCGGCGGCCTTCGTCGTCGACCGCACCCGTGCACTCGTGGGCATCGTCCGGGACGCGGACGTCGTCGCGGCGATCGAGCAGGGCAAGGACACCCTCGAGGGGATCGTCGAGGACGGCGTCGCCCCGGTGAGCACGGACACCCCGCTCGCCGAGGTCTTCGCCCCCGCCGCGGAGTCCCCCGTGCCGGTACCGGTCGTCGACGAGCGCGGTCGGCTCGTGGGCGTGGTGCCGCGCGTCACGCTGCTCGAGGCGATGATCCCGGTCGAGGCTGCCGACCCGGCGACCAAGGAGGTGCCCGCATGAGCGACACCTTCGTCCCGCGGCTGCCCCTCGGTGACTGGGTCGAGAGCTTCGTCGACTGGGTCACGGGCGCCTGGCGCCCGTTCTTCTCCGTGGTCAAGGACGTCCTCGTCGGCGTCTACGACGGGCTCGACTGGGTGCTGTCGACGCCGCCGTTCTGGGTGGTCGCGCTCGTGCTCGCCGTCGTCGCGCTGCTCGCCAAGGGCTGGCGCCTCGCGGTGGGCACCGTCGTGGGGCTCGTGGTCGTCGCAGGCCTCGGGCAGTGGGACAACGCGATGGACACCCTCGCCCTCGTCGTCGTCGCCTCGGTCATCGCGCTCGTCGTCGCCGTCCCGCTCGGCATCTGGGCGGCCCGGGACGACCGGGTCTCGGCGATCGTCCGGCCGGTGCTCGACCTCATGCAGACGATGCCAGCGTTCGTCTACCTCATCCCGACCGTGGTGATCTTCCTGACGGGCGCGGTGCCCGGGATCGTGGCGACCGTGATCTTCGCGCTCGCCCCCGGTGTCCGGTTCACCGAGCTCGGCATCCGCCAGGTGGACGCGGAGGTCGTCGAGGCCGGGCACGCCTTCGGGGCGACCCCTGGCCGCATCCTGCGCCAGATCCAGCTGCCGCTCGCGCTGCCGACCATCATGGCCGGCGTCAACCAGGTCATCATGCTCGCGCTGTCGATGGTCGTCATCGCGGGCATGGTCGGCGCCGACGGGCTGGGCAAGGACGTCGTCGCGGCGCTGCAGCGCGTCAACGTCGCGCTCGGCTTCGAGGCCGGGCTCGCCGTCGTCATCCTCGCCATCTACCTCGACCGCGTGACCTCGGCCCTCTCGGGCCGGGCCAAGGTCGCCAAGGCCCGGGCGCGCGCTTGAGCCGCACCGACGCACCGGGACCAGGTCCCGGGACGAGATCGTCACGCGCCCGGCGTCGTGACGATGCCATCCCCCACCCCGGTGGCACGTCCGTCGTGACCACCAGGAAGGACAGCATGACTCGCACAGCATCACGTCTCACCGCTCCCCGGCGGATCGTCGCGGGGCTCGCCGCCGCGGCGCTCGGCCTCGGTCTCGCGGCCTGCTCCGCGGACGACGGGCCCGCCGCCAGCACGGGTGCCACCACGGGCTCCGGCGACGCGACGACGGTCTCCATCGGCATCCCCTCCGGGTGGGACGAGGGCATCGCCGTCTCCTACCTGTGGCAGTCGATCCTGGAGTCCGAGGGCTACCAGGTCACGACCAGCACGGCGGACATCGGGGTGGTCTTCACCGGGCTCGCCGGCAACGACTTCGACCTCACCTTCGACACCTGGTTGCCGCAGACGCACGCCTCCTACCTCGAGAAGTTCGGCGACCAGATCGCTGACCTGGGGACCTGGTACGACGACGCCAAGCTGACGATCGCCGTCAACGAGGACTCCCCGGCGCAGACCATCGCCGACCTCAAGACCATGGGTGCGGAGTACGGCGACCGGCTCGTGGGGATCGAGGCCGGTGCCGGGCTCACCCAGGCCGTGCAGGACAAGGTCGTCCCGACCTACGGGCTCGAGGACCTCGACTACGTGATCTCCTCGACCCCGGCCATGCTCGCCGAGCTCAAGAGCGCCTCGGCCTCCGGCGCGAACATCGCCGTCACGCTGTGGCGTCCGCACTGGGCGTACGACGAGTACCCCGTGCGCGACCTCGAGGACCCCGAGGGCACGCTCGGCACGGCGGAGGAGATCCACGCCTACGGCACCTCCGACTTCGCGAGCCGGTACCCGACCCTGGCCAGGCTCGTCGGGGCGTTCACGCTCGACGACGACCAGCTGTTCTCGCTGGAGAACCTGATGTTCAACGACGACTCGTACTCGGACGAGAAGTCGGCGGTGGCCGCGTGGCTCGAGGCGAACCCCGACTTCGTCACCGACCTCAAGGCGACCGCGGGCGTCTGATCCGATCTCGGTGGTGCTGGATGGATAGGTTAGGCTTGCCTAAGAAACTGTCCATGCGCCCTGGAGGAACCGATGGCACGCACGAACATGGCCGCGGCCCGGCTGAAGCCCGAGACGTCCCAGCTGATCACGCTGCGTGTGCTGCGACGGGAGCGGGTCTCCCCCGGCTTCGTCAGGGTCACCCTCGGCGGCGGTGACATCGCCGGCTTCGTCCCCATGGGGTTCGACCAGTGGTTCCGGCTGTTCATCCCGGTTCGGGAGGCGGGTGAGCTCACCCGCCTCCCGAACCGGCTGACCACGGCGTCGTACCTGCGGTACCTCGCTATCGCGAAGACCCAGCGGCCCGTGCTGCGCAACTACACGGTGCGCTCCTACCGTCCGGACGGCCCGCAGGGCCCTGAGCTCGACGTCGACCTCGTGATCCACGGCTCGGTCGTCGACGGGACCGCTGGCCCCGCCTCGCTGTGGGCACAGACCTGTGCCGTCGGCGACTCGGTGGCGGTCCTCGACGAGGGCGTCACCTTCAACCCGCCTCCCGGCACCGAGCGGCTGCTCGTCGTCGCGGACGAGACGGGTCTGCCCGCGGTGGCGGGCATCCTCGCCTCGCTGCCGCGCGACGCCGTCGGCACGGTGCTGGTCGAGGTCCCCGGCGACGACGACCGTCAAGAGCTCGACGCCCCCGCAGGCGTGGACGTGGCCTGGGTGCGCCGAGCGACCCCCGAGGCCGTGCCCGGGGCCACCGTCCTCGTGGCGGTCGAGCAGGGCGCGGCCGATCCTGGCGGCGTCCCGGCAGCGCGGTGCTACGGCTGGGTGGTCGGGGAGCAGGCGCTGGCCTCCGGCACCCGGCGACACTGGGTCGGCGCAGGGGTGCCCAAGGAGAACATCCTGTTCGCCGGCTACTGGAGGTCGCACGCGTGAGCCAGGCGCTGGCGCCCACGGGGTCGCCCGCTCGTCAGTCCCGCTGGAGCCGGACCATCTCGGCGTAGACGCCGCCCGCGGCGAGGAGCACCTCGTGGCTGCCCTGCTCCACGATCCGACCGTTCCGCAGCACCACGATCCGGTCGGCGGTGCGCACGGTCGACAGCCGGTGCGCCACGACGAGCGTGGTCCGCGTCCCCCGCAGCACGGCGAGCGCGTCCTGGACCACCCGCTCGGACTCGACGTCGAGGGCCGAGGTGGCCTCGTCCAGGAGCAGGATCCGCGGGTCCCGGACGAGCGCTCTCGCGATCGCGATGCGCTGCAGCTGGCCGCCCGAGAGCCGGGCGCCACGCTCGCCCACGAGCGTGTGGATCCCGTCGGGCTGACGGTCCACGAACTCCAGCGCACCGGCCTCGCGCAGCGCCTCGCGGACGACCTCGTCGTCGACGTCGTCCATGCCGTAGGCGACGTTCTGGGCGATGCTCCCCGCGAACAGCGCGGGCTGCTGCTGGACGACCGAGACGTGACGGCGCAGGGTGCGCATGTCGATCGCCTGCATGTCGTGCGCGTCGAAGGCGATGCTCCCGGCGGAGGGGCGCAGGAACCCGAGGACGAGGTTGAGGAGGGTCGACTTGCCAGACCCGGACGGTCCCACGAACGCGACGGTCTCCCCCGCCGCGATCTCGAGCGTGACGTGTCGGACCGCCGGGCCGACGGGCGATCCCGTCGTCTGCGGGTAGGTGTAGCTGACCGCACGGACCGAGATCGCCCCGCTGACGTCGTCGACGGCGGGCTTGCCGACGTTCTCCTCCAGGTCGTCGTCGGACAGCACCTCCCCGATGGAGGCGAGGGACTCCCCGCCGCGGGTGAGGATCGGCAGCAGCGACAGGAGCGACGCGATGGCGTTGATGAGGATCGTGAAGTAGGTGGCGACGAGCACCACCTGCCCGGGGGTGATCGGGAACCAGCCGTAGATCGTCGCGGCGCCGGCGAGGATGATCCCGGCGAGCCCCACGAGCTGCAGCACGACCCACGTCAGCGCCCCGAACCCGCCGTTGAGCATGTCGAGGGAGAGACCGGCACGCATGACGTTCTCCGAGCGGGCCGCGACCCGCCGCTCGGCCACCGACTCCAGACCGTGCGCGCGCGTCAGCGGCATGAGCATCGCCATCTCGCCCACCTGCGAGGACAGCTGCTCGACCTCGTGGCGGAAGGCGGCGTTGCGACGCGCGGAGCGGCGCATCATCGCGGCACGCATGACGGCGGCCAGCGGCAGCGTGAGGGCGAAGACGGCGATGAAGATCGGAACCGTCAGCGCGGTGACGACGAGCGCGCCGACGAGCACGAGCAGGGCGGACCAGGCGGCGGGTCCCGCCTGCTGCATCATGATCTCCACGTTCTCGACGTCGCGGACGATCTTCGACTGGATCACCGCGGCGCTCGCGCGCGAGTGGAACCCGTGCGACAGGCCGTGCAGGTGCCAGGTCAGCGCGCCGCGCAGGTCGACACCGAGGCGGCGCGTCACCGTCGCGTACAGCGAGGTGAACCACAGCCGCATGGGGTAGTTCTGCACGAGCACGACCGCGCCCACGACCGCCCAGAACCAGAGCCGGTGCACCGGCCCGCCGTCGACGGCGACGTCCACGACCCCGGACACGACGACGGGCAGCAGCCAGATCGGCGAGTCCAGCGCGACGAAGACGAGCGCCGCCAGCGCCAACCGCCAGCGCTGCGGCTTGAGCAGGGTGGCGAGGCTGCGCCACGGACGCCGTGCGTCCAGGGAGATGTCGTGCATCGTCGGGCTCTCAGGTCTGTGGGGGTGCAGGCGTCAGCCACCTGCGGCAGCACGGTGCGGCCGCGCACCGTGCCGATCACCCATCGTGCCACCGTTCTCGCAGGTGGGCGGCATCCGGATCAGCGACGTACGAGGCGTCGACGACCGACGAGCAGCGCGGCACCGGTCAGCAGCAGGAGGAGCCCCACGACGAGGGGTGCCAGGGTCGCGCCCGTCGACGCGAGCGGGGTCCCGCCGTCCGTGCCTCCGGACGGTGCCGGGCTCGAGGTGGCCGAGGTGCTCGGCGAGCCCGACGGCTTCGGCGTGGGCGTGACCGGAGCCGTGGCCACCTCTGCGGCGGCCACCGTGACGGTGATCGTCTGGGACGTCGTGGGCAGGCTCGCTGCGGCGAGGGCCGGCACCTGGCTGCCGCTCGTGAGGCCGCCCGCGGTCACGCCGTGGCCCACGCTGTCCGTGCTGACGACGAAGGTGTAGGTCCCGGCTGCCCCGGCGCGTGGCGTGCCGCTGAGGGTGCCGGTGCCGTCACCGGAGTCCTCGAAGGAGAGCCCGGTCGGCAGGGTGCCGGTCCCGACGAGCGGCAGGGCTGGGTAACCGCTCGTCACCACGTCGAAAGATCCCGCCTCGCCGACGGTGAAGGTGGCGTGCGAGACGCTCGTGAACCGGGAGTCCTCGTAATCGACGAGCGTCACGGAGCGTGTCGTGGATCCGAGCGCGTTCGTGCCCGTGAGCTCGATCGTGTACGCCCCGCCGCTGCCGGCCGCCGGCGTCCCTGAGATCGTCGCGGTCCCGTCTCCGCCGTCCACGAGCGTCAGCCCGTCCGGGAGCGCGGAGGTGGTGGTGACCGCGGGAGCGGGGAACCCGGTCGCGACTACGGTCAGCGTCACGGGGGTGCCGACGTGCACAGAGGTCCACGAAGGGTTCAGGACGACGACCGGCTGCTGGACCGTGAGGGTGAAGGTCTGGTGCACGGTACCGAGCGGGCTCGTGGCCACGAGGTCGATCAGGTACTCGCCCCCGGCGTCGGACGCCGGCGTGCCGACGATCGTCGTGCCGTCGGGGTCGGTGACGAGCGACAGCCCGTCCGGCAGGGTCGAGGTGGTCGTGACGGTGGGGAGCGGGAACCCGGTCGCGGTGATCGGGATCGTGACCGCGGTCTCGGTGACGACGGTCGCGGTGGCCGCGCTCGTGATCGCCGGCGCGTCGTCGACCGTGAGGGTGAACGACTGCGTGGCGGGGGCGCCGATGCCGTTCGTCGCGACGATCGACAGCAGGAACACGCCCGACTCCTCGGGGGTGCCGGTGATCGTGGCGGTGCCGTCGGGACCGGCCGTGAACGCAAGACCGTCCGGCAGCGCGGAGATCGTGCTCAGCGTCGGCACCGGGTACCCGGTGGCCGTCAGCGTGACCGAGGCGACGTGGTGCGTCTCGACGGTGGCGCTGTCGTCGCTGGTGATGGTGGTGGCTTGGTTGACGGTGAGGGTGAGGGTCTGGTGGGTGGTGCCGGAGGTGCTGGTGGCGAGGACGTCGAGCGTGTAGACGCCGCCGGCGGCGGGGCCGGGGGTGCCGGTGATCGTGGCGGTGCCGTCGAGGCCGGGGGTGAAGGTGAGGCCGGTGGGCAGGGTGCTGGTGGTGCTGAGCGTCGGCAGCGGGTAGCCGGTCGCGGTGAGGGTGGTGGTGCCTGGCTGCCCGGTGCGCAGGGTCGCGGTCGCGGCGCTGGTGATGATGGGGGCGTCGGCGATCGTGAGGGTGAGCGTCTGGGTCGCGGGGGCACCGACCTGGTTGTTCGCCGAGATCGTGACCGTGCGGACGCCCGAGACGGTGGGTGTGCCGGTGAGGGTCGCGGTGCCGTCGCCGTGGTCGGTGAGGGTCAGGCCCGAGGGCAGCGCGGAGGTCGCGGTGATCGCCGGGAGCGGGTAGCCGGTGGCGGTGATCTCGACGTCCGCGACCGCACCGGTGCTCAACGACGCGGTTGCGGCGCTGGTGATCGCCGACGGCTGCTGCACCGTGAGGGTGAAGGTCTGCGTGACCGCGGCGCCGACGCCGTTGCTGGCGGAGAGCACGATGCTGTAGGTGCCACCGGACTGCGGCCCGGGTGTCCCGGTGATGGTCGCGTGGCCGGCGGGGCCAGCGGTGAACGTGAGGCCGGCGGGCAGCGTGCTCGTCGTCGTGAGGGCGGGGGCGGGGTAGCCGGCGCCGTCGATCGACAGGGAGACGCCTTGCCCGGTCGTGACCGTGGCGTGGTCGGTGCTGGTGAATGAGGGTCGCTCGTCGATGACGAGGGTCAGCGCCTGGGTGCCGGGGCTGCCGACGCCGTTGTCCGCCGACACGGTGGCGCCGAAGGTGCCCGAGACGGTGGGGGTGCCCGCGATCGTGGCTGTGCCGTCGTGGTTGTCCGTGAGCGTGAGGCCGCCGGGCAGCGTGGACGAGGTGATCGTGGCGGCGATCGGGAAGCCCGACGTCGTGACGGTGAACGAGCCGGCCGTCCCTCGGAGCGCTGTCAGGCTGGCCGCGCTCGTGATCGCCGCGGGCTGCTCGACCGTGAGCACGAGCTGCTGGTGCACGGTCCCGGAGGTGCTCGACGCGACGAGGTCGAGCGTGTACGTGCCTCCGGTGCCGGCGGCGGGGGTGCCCGCGATCGTCGCGGCCGAGGTGCCGGCGGTGAAGGTGAGGCCGGCGGGGAGCGTGCCGCCGAGCGTGAGCTGCGGGGCCGGGTAGCCCGTCGCTGCCAGGGAGATCACTCGCGCCTGGCCCGTCTGGGCCGATGCGCTGGCCGCGCTCAGCACCCGAGGTGCCTCCGCGACCGTGAGGGTGAGCGTCTGGCTCGCCGAGCCGGCGCTGCTCGACGCGACGAGGTGCACCGGGTACACGCCGCCGGACCCGACAGCGGGGGTGCCGGAGAGGGTCGCGGTCCCGTTCGTGCTGGCGAACGACACGCCGGCGGGGAGGGTGCCGGTGTATGTGACCGCCGGCGTGGGGAACCCGCTCGTCGTGACGGAGATCGAGCCGCTCGTGCCGACGGTCGCGGCGGCGGCGTCGCCGCTCGTGAAGGCAGGGCTCTGGGTCACGCTGACGGTGTAGGCGACGACGGCCGGGAGCCCGATCCCGTTGGTCGCCTGGAGCCGGACGGTCGACGTGCCGGTCATGGTCGGTGTGCCCGAGAGCGTGAGGGTGCCGTCACCGTTGTCCGTCGCGAGCAGGCCGGCGGGCAGCGGGTCGAGCGCCACGACCACCGGGCGCGGATATCCGGTCGTGGCGATCACTGTGCTCGCGACGGCGCCCCGCGTGAGGGTCACCGTGGACGGGCCGCTGAACCCGGGAGCCTCGTTGACGGTGAGCGTGAAGGGCTGTGCCTGCGTGCCCGCCGAGCTCTGCGCCGAGAGCGCGAGCTGGTAGACGCCGCCGGTGCCCACGGCGGGCGTGCCGGCGACGAGCGCCGTCCCCGCGGGCTGCGCGGTGAAGGTCAGCCCGGTCGGCAGGGCGGGCGACGGTGCCCGCGAGACCGTGGGCGTCGGCCTCCCGCTGGTGGTCACGGTGAACGAGTAAGGGGTTCCGACGGTCGCCGTCGAGCTGCCGGCGCTCGTGAAGGTGGGCACCTCGTCGATGGACCAGGTGACGGTCTTCGTCACGGTGGTGAAGCTCGTCGCCGTGATCGTGGCCGTGAACGAGCCCGAGGCGGTCGGGGTCCCCTTGAGGTGCAGGTCGCCCCCGATCATCACGGCGCTGACGCCCGGGGGAAGCCCGGTCGCCGTGGCGCTCGGCGTGGGCAGGCCGCCGAGCGTGTAGGTCTGGTCGAGCGCGCTGCCCACGAGGCCCGAGACGGTCGCCGCTCCGGTCACGGTCGGTGGGACGCGCACGTCGAGAGTGACGTCCTGGGTCGCGCTGCCGGCGAGGTTGGTGGCCTTGACGGTGAACGCGGCGGTGCCGCCCGCGGTCGGGGTCCCGGTCAGCTGTCCGCCGGCGCTCAGCGTGAGCCCGCTCGGCAGGGACCCGCCCGACACGCTGTAGGTGGTGGGGCCGGAGGTGCCGGCGGCGAAGGTGTGCGAGTACGTCGTGCCGACGACGGCCGACGCGGGCGCGCCGCTGGTGAACACGGGCGGGACGACCAGTGCGTACGTGGTCGAGGCGCTCGCCGGTGCGTTGCCCTGGCCCCAGGAGTCGACGACGGCGCCGTTCTTCACGGCGACGGAGACCGTGCCGCTGCCGGTGAGCGGTCCGACCTTCACGGAGTAGCTCGTCCCGCTGCCGGTGACCGCGACGTTGCCGAGGCCTGTCGCGGTGCCGGTGACGGTCACGCCACCGGCCGTGAGCGGCGTGTTGATCGTCGTCGTGCTGGAGCCCGGCGTCACCGTCACGGGGAAGGTCAGCGTCGCACCGGAGACGGCGTAGTACGGCGACGGGGTCGGAGCGGCCACGTCGACGACGGGAGCCGGCGGGACGGCGCCCCCGGTCGGTGTCGTGCGGATCTGCTCGACCTTGAGGGTGAGCGACCGGGTGGAGTCGTGGTTCTGCGGGTACATCAGCGAGACGGTGATGTGCTTGACGTGCGCGAAGTTCGGCTGCGGGCTGAAGCAGACCCCTCCTCCGCTGCACGCCATGTTCAGGACGATGTTCTGCGAGCTGTCGCCGGCAGGCATGTTCACCATGCCGGTGCTGAAGCTGCCGGTGACGTTGTTCGTGCTGGTCACGGTGATGCCCACGGAGGCGGCGAGCTGGCCGGGCTCGGTCACCGGGAGGCGCAGGATCGAGACGAACTCGAGGAGGAACTGGGTGTTGTTCCCGCCGTCGGTGAGGTCGACGTCGCTCAGCGTGTAGTCCAGCTGCACGCCGGACGCGGCGTTGCCGTCGCCCCCGCCCACGAGGGTGCCGACGCCGCCGGCCTCGGTGAAGGTCGCGGGTGCGGTCGTCGAGGTGTTCGGTGCGGGCAGCGTCGAGACCGTCCTCGTGCCCAGCTGGTGGCCCGCGAAGTCGTCGATCATGATGGGGCCGCCCGCGGCGTGGGCAGGAGCCACCGTCAGGAGCGCGAGGACGAGCGCGGTCAGCGCGGTGGATGCTGCGAGCCGGGCGCGCAGGACGTACGTGCGCGGGGTCGACGACCGTGGCATGGAGAGCCTTTCGAGGACAGGTCAGGACAAGGAGGAGCGCCGACGAGTCCCGTCGAGGCCTGCTGCTTGACACCATTGTCCGGCATCACGTCTGGTCCGTGGGACCTCGTCCGACCAGCACCCCCGAAGAGGGGTCATTCCTGGTCGGTCAGCTCGGACTTGATCTGCAGGCTCATCTGGGTGGCGTCGAGATAGGTGAGGGCGCTCGCGAGGGAGGGTGCCGAGTACGTGCCGTCGTCGCGGGCGTCGAGCACCGCCGCGCGCTGCGCCTCGATGACGGCGATCTCGGCGTCGACGGGTCGGTCGGGCAGGGCCGTCGGGCGGTCGTCACCGTGCGCGGCCGTCGTGACGTCCTCGCGCACCCGCGCGAGCAGGAGGTCGATCTCCTCGCGCTCCTCGAGCAGCGCAGCGTCGTCGGGCGGGGCGGGGCGCACCCAGCGGACGAACGCCCCCAGGGTGCTGCCCTGGACGAGCAGGGAGGCTGCGGCCACGAGAAAGGCCACGAGCACCAGCAACGAACGGTGCGGCGTGTCGGACGGGAGCGTCTGCGCGGCGGCGAGGGTGACGGCGCCACGCATGCCGGCCCAGACCAGCACGCTGCCCTCGCGCCAGCCCAGAGGTGCGGCCGCGAGGTAGTCGATGTCGGAGAGCATGCGGCGCAGGCGCGTCTGGATCCGCGCGATCCGCTCGGGGCTGGGGTCGGGGCTGTTCGGGGTGCGCCTGGGAAGGTCTGCCGGATCGCCGTCGAGCCGCTGCTGCATCTCGTCGATCCGTGGTTTGGAGCCCACCTTGCGCCGAGCGCGACGCCGCAGGCCCAGCAGCAGGGGCACGATGTACCCGGCGCGGACCAGGAGCGTCAGCACCAGGGCGCCCGCGGCGACCAGGACGGCGATGCCGACCCCCGAGTGCTCGTCGTGCACGTCCTCGACGATCCCAGCCAGCTCGAGCCCCATGATCAGGAAGATCGCGCCCTCGAGCACGAGCTCGACCGTGTGCCAGTTCTGGGTCTCTGAGAGCCGGTGCTGCGGCGGGAGGTGTCGCGGCGCACCGTGACCCGTGACGAGGCCGGCCACGACGGCGGCGACGAGGCCGGAGGCACCGAGGAGCTCGGCGGGGATCGAGGCGAGGAACGGCACGGTGAACGACAGCACCGTGTTCACGGTCGGGTCCTTGACCCGGGAGCGCAGCCGGAGGTTGCCCACCCCGACCACGGCCCCCAGGACGAGCGCCACGACGACCGAGTACGCGAAGCTCCCGGCCACGCCCCACAGCGACACCGACGCGGCGGTGCCCGCGATGGCCGTACGGAGCAGCACGAGAGCGGTCGCGTCGTTGAGCAGGCTCTCGCCGTCGAGCACCGACACGACGCGTCCCGAGACCCCGATGCGCTTGACGATGGAGGTCGCGACGGCGTCGGTCGGGCTGACGATCGCGCCGAGCGCGACACCCCACCAGAAGCTCAGGTCGGGGATCACCAGCGAGAAGAAGCCACCGAGCACGACCGCGGAGACGACGACGAGGACCACCGACAGGCCGCTGATCGCACCCAGCTCGCGCCGGAAGTTCATCGACGGCATCGACACCGACGCCGAGTAGAGCAGCGGCGGAAGGATGCCGGCGAGGATCCACTCGGGGTCGACGTCGACGACCGGCACGAAGGGCAGGAAGCTCAGCACGATGCCCAGGACGACGAGCAGCAGCGGTGCGGCGATCCGCAACCGTGGGGCGACCGCGGCGGTGGTCGCCACGGCGAGCAGCCCGGCGACCGCGATGATCAGCTCGGTCATGACCGGCTCCTGTCCGCTCCGGGAGGCGCCTCGTGCACCTGCGAGCAGGTTACCGGTGGCCCGGTGTCAGCGTGCTGTCAGCACGGTCTCGCCGCGCTGACGGCGTCGGTCAGCGTCCGCGACGGGCCTGGGCCGACCAGCGTCCGGCGCGGTGGTGCACCTCGATGGGGTGCTCGAAGGTCCGCGTGACGTTCTCGGTGGTGAGCGTCGCGACCGCCTGGCCCTGGGCGACGACGCGACCGTCGGCGAGCAGCGCCGCGTGCGTCGTGGTCTCGGGGAGCTCTTCGAGGTGGTGCGTGACGAGGATCGACGCGAGGGTCGGGTGGCTCTCGCTCAGGGAGTCGACCGTCTCCAGGAGCTGTTCGCGGGCAGCGACGTCGAGCCCCGTCGAGGGCTCGTCGAGCAGGAGCAGGCGCGGGTCGCACATCAGCGCACGGGCGATGAGCGTGCGGCCCCGCTCGCCCTGGGACAGGGTGGGCCAGCGCTCTTCGGTCTTGGCGCCCAGACCGAGCGACGTCATGAGCCCGGCCGCGCGGTCGAGCTGGTCCGGCGTGGCGGCCCAGCGCTGCGGTGTCTCCACCGTGCCGGTGGCACCCGTGAGCACGACCTCGCGCACCGTGAGCGCCGAGCGCAGCGGGTGGCGGGGGTTGACGTGCCCGATGGAGCGGCGCAGCGCCTGCAGCTCGACGCGTCCGAGCTGCTGCCCGAGCACGTGGACGGTGCCTGTGGTGGGGTGGGTCTGCGCGCCGCAGAAGCCCAGCAGGGTGCTCTTCCCGGCGCCGTTGGGGCCGAGGAGCGCCCAGTGCTCGCCCTCGTCGACGCCGAGCGTGATCCCGTGCAAGATCTCCTTGCCCTGGCGCCGGAAGGTGACGTCGCACAGCTGGAGCACGGCAGCGGGCCCAGCGGCGGGCACAGCAGTGTGCGCGTCGCGTGCGGCCGTCACGACAGCACCGCCACGAGCGAGGTGACGTGGGTGCGGCTGCTGCGTGCGGCGCCGCCTGCGTCGCGCGCGGCGACGGCCTCGACGATCTCGGTGTGGGCCGACTGGTCGTCGTGGGGTGACGACGTCGTACGCAGGCGGAGCATGTCGACCATCGCGGTGCGCACCCGGGGCACGAAGGAGTCGAAGAGCTCGAGGAGCACCTCGTTGTGCGCGGCGGCGACGACCGCGCGGTGGAACGCGGTGTCGACGTCGACGAGGGTCTCAGGGTCGTCGTCGGGCGCGGCAGCGCGTTGCGCGAGCGCACGGCGGACCGTGCGCAGGTCGTCCGGCGTGCGGCGCAGCGCGGCCAGAGCGGCGGCCTCGGACTCGATGGCGACGCGCGCCTCGAGGACGGCGACGATCGAGGCGCGGCGCAGGACGACGTCCCAGTCCTCGACGACGTCCAGCGAGGTCACGAAGACCCCGGAGCCCTGCCGCGAGTCGAGCACGCCCTTGCCGGCCAGCTCGCGGATCGCCTCACGCACCGTCGAGCGCCCCACGCCGAGCTGGACGGCGAGGGTGGTCTCGCCCGGGAGGCGGTGGCCCAGCGGCCACTCCCCCGCCCGGACGCGCTCGAGGAGGGCGTCCGCGGCCTGGGACGCGAGCGGGTGACGCCGTACGGGGGTGGGCGGCGTGGGCATTGGAGGTCCTCTCGTCGGGCGTAGGAGCGCAGCTACAGATCTACTTGTCTGAGGACCTGGTCGTCAAGTGCCGTGGCCACGAGTCGTGCCGCTGCGGCGGTGCCGCGAGGTCAGTCGGCGCGAGAGGCGGCGTCGAGGACGGAGCCGACGAGGCCAGGGAACCGTGCGTCGAGGTCGTCGCGGCGCAGGCTGACGGTGCGACGTCGCCCGTTCGGCTCGTTGCGGATCACGCCGGACTCGCGCAGCACCTTCATCAGGTGGGAGCGTGTCGACTTGGGCATGGACGGGTCGAGGACCGAGCACTCGGCCATGTCGAGCGGGCCGTCGGCCAGCTCGCGGACCAGGGAGAGCCGCGCGGGGTCGCTGAGGGCGAAGAGCACCGAGGTGATCTCGATCTCGTCGCGCTCCGGGTGCGCCAGCCGTTGCGTCGCGTCCATGGTTCGACAATAGTTGAACCGTCGCACCGTTTCCAGTAGTCTGCCATCAGTTCGAAGTTTCTCGAACTTTCACGACAGCTGGAGGAACGGCGCATGACGACTCTGACGCAGGCCGCCGGCCGTACCGTCGCAAGCACCGGCTCACGCACGGGTTTCGGCCTCGCGGTGACCTCGTCGGTCCTGATGATGGCCGGCGCGAGCGCGCCCTCCCCCTTCTATCCCGTCCTCCAGCAGCGGTTCGCATACTCCGCGGACATGACGACCGTCGTGTTCGCGAGCTATGCGCTCGTGCTGCTGGTGACCTTGCTCGTCGCCGGTTCCGCCTCCGACCACCTCGGGCGGCGCGGTGTCATCTCCACGGGCTTCGTGCTCCTCGCCGCGAGCGTGCTCGTGTTCTGGCACGCGGACAGCCTGGCGATGCTGGTCGGGGCGCGTGTGCTGCAGGGCGTGGCGAGCGGGCTGCTGCTCTCCGCGCTCTCGGCGGCCACCGTCGACAACGAGCCGGCGGGCCGGCCCGGCCTGGCGGCCACGTGGAACTCGGTGGCACCGATGCTCGGGCTCGCGGTGGGTGCGATCGGTGCTGGAGTCGTCCTCGAGGTCACGGACCTCGCGCTGCGCGACGTCTTCGGTGCCCTCACCCTCGCCTACGTGCTGCTGGCGGTGGCCGCCTGGCTGCCGGCGGAGACCTCGCCGCGGCGCGAGGGGCTCCTCGCCTCCCTGCGCCCGAGGGTCGCGCTCCCGAGAGCCGTACGGCCACGGTTCGTTCAGAGCGTGCCGGCGATCGTCGCGGGCTGGGCCACCGGCGGGCTCTACCTCTCGCTCGGTGCGAGCATCGTCGCGAGCGAGCTCGGCCAGGCGTCGCACGTCACCCAGGGCCTCGTCCTGGGCGTCCTCGCGGGCGCGGGCGCGGTGGCGGGCTTCCTCGTACGGCGTCGTCCCGCGCGCTTCGTCACGATCTTCGGGTCGACGGCGCTCGCCGTCGGGACCGCACTCACGCTGGTCGCGCTCGTCGTCGGCAGCGTCCCCGGGTACTTCGTGGCCGTCGCGGTCGCCGGGAGCGGTTTCGGTACCGCGTTCCTCGGGGTGCAGCGCTCGATCATGCCCCAGGTCCCCGCGAGGGACCGCGCCGAGGTCTTCGCCGCGCTGTTCGCGGTGTCCTACCTCGCGTTCAGCGTCCCCGCCGTCGCCGCGGGCGTCGTGGTCTCCCACCTCGGTCTGCGTACGACGACGCTCGCCTACGGTGCCGCGGTGACCGTGCTGGCGACGGTGGCCGCGCTGCTGCGCAGGTTCGGGGCACGGGACTGAGCGCGCCTGGGTGTGAGCCGCCGAGCCCCGACCTCGGTCCGCGGCTACCAGGGCGTCGCGGACCGTGACAAGCACTTCCGCGGGTGAAGCGAGACCGTAGACTGTGGGCACCGTGGTCCATGACGCGCTCACGGGACCGCCACCCTCGCCCTCGGGAGCCCCTGGATGCCAGTGCCGCGTGCAGTTCGTCGTGATCGTCTCGACAAGGGTCGGCGCGGCGGGCGAGGTGCACGGCGGCCCGTCGCCGTCCTGGCCGTGGCCGTGGCGCTGCTCGCCGCGCTGGTGGGTCTCCCCGTGACGACCGCGACGGCGGCGATCGACGCCGTCGCGGTCGAGGACGCGTACCCCGGCGACACCGGGGACGCCATCGTCGTGAGCGCTGCGAACGGACTCCTGGCGAACGACTTCGGCGTGACGTCGGCGCACCGGATCAGGGTGGTCGACAGCTCGAACATGTGGTCGGGTGCGACGCTCGACGTCAACGTCGTCACCGGCGCCTTCACCTGGGACCCGCACAGCAGCCTCCAGGGCGAGAACTCGTTCCTCTACTGTCTCGTGCTGGTCTCCGCGCCGAGCACCTGCGTCACCGGCACGGTCGAGGTGCATCTCTACTCCGGAGAACCGTTCGTCGCGCCGCACGACTACGCCGTCGCCCAGGGCGCCACGCTCGCGGCCGGCTCGCCGGGCGTGCTCGTCGGGGCCCGCAACCCGAAGCCCGGCGACTACGCCCACGTGGTGGGCGGACCGTACAACGGTGCGCTGACGCTCGACCCGAACGGCGGCTTCAGCTACACCTCCGACGCAGGGTTCACCGGGACAGACTTCTTCTACTACTGCTACACCAACCCGACCGACCTGCCGCAGTGCTCCGGCAACGCGGCGCTCGTGCGGGTCTCCGTCTACCCACAGGCCGCGGCCCAGTCCTTCACCGTCGGGCAGGACGCGACCTACTCCGGACGCTTCTACGGGGTGACGAGCGGCGCCCAGACCTTCGCGGGCATCGTCACGACCGCTCCCGGGCACGGCACCGTCGAGCCGAACAACGACGGCACCTTCACCTACGCGCCGAACCCCGGCTACTACGGCCCGGACTCCTTCACGTTCTGCCTCAGCGGCGACGGCTCGACCTGCTACCCGAGCACGTCGACCGCCACGGCGACGGTGACGGTCACCCAGGCGGACATCCCCACCACGACGACAGTGACGGCGGCACCCACGTCGTCGACCTACGGGTCGACGGTCACCCTCACCGCGCACGTCTCGCCGGCGCCCGCCGGGGGGACCGTGGAGTTCCGCGACGGTGGCACGACGATCCCGGGCTGCGGCGCCGTCGCCGTGGTGAGCGGGACCGCCGAGTGCGCCACGAGCACGTTCGCCGCCGGCACCCGTTCCGTCACGGCCTCCTACGGCGGCAACGCGCATCACCTCGCGTCCACCAGCAGCCCGCTCGCGGTCGTCGTCGCGAAGGCGCCGGCGACCATCTTCTCGGTCTCGATCAGCGCGCTGGCGAGCGGTACCGCCGCCACCTTCCAGGTGGGCGTGCGCTCGGGCTCTGCCCCGCTCGTCGGGTCGCCGGTGACGGTGACGCTCACGGACGGCTCCACCTGCACCGCGACGACGGCCGGCGACGGGGTCGCGAGCTGCTCGCTGGTGCCGACCCAGCCTGGCACGCAGACCGTGACCGTCACGGTCAGCGAGACGGCGAACCACGCGGGGACGAGCGTCTCGTTCGGCGCCACGGTGGGCAAGGCCGCCGCCACCGTCGTCGTCACCGCCGCGCCGCCGTCGCTGCCGTACTCCGACACCACCGTCCTGACCGCGGAGGTCACCTCGCCCCTCGCCGGCGCCACCGGCACCGTCTCCTTCACCGCGGGCGGGACCACGATCCCCGGCTGCGCCGCGGTCCCGCTGTCGAACGGGCGCGCGGCGTGCAGCACGGACGGCCTCGACGTCGGCACGCAGACCGTCGCAGCGGCGTACTCCGGCGACACGACGCACAACGCGGGGACGGGGACCACTGTCGTGGTCGTGAGCGTCCGGTCGACGGCCGTCGCCTACACGGGCGAGACGACCGGGACCGTCGGTTCCCCGGTGGTGCTCGCGGCCAAGGTCACGGACCAGGCCACCGGCGCGGCACGCGCGGGCGCCGGCGTGACCTTCCAGCTCCAGTCCGTCGGTTGCACGGCGACGACCGACGCCACCGGGGTCGCGCAGTGCACGGTGACGCCCACGGCAGCCGGCAGCACCTCTGTCGACGTCTCCGTCGCCGCGACCGGCACGACCGGCCCCGCCACGACCGTCGGCACGGTCTCGATCGCGAAGATCACGACCGCGCTGACCGCCAGCGCCGCACCGAACCCTGTGCCGTGGTCCGACGCGCTGGTGCTCTCCGCCCTGGTCTCCCCCGCCACCGCGACCGGCACCGTCGTGTTCACCGCCGACGGCGTGCCCGTCGCCGCGTGCGGCGCGGTCACGGTCTCCGGCGGACAGGCCAGCTGCACCGTCGCCTCGCTCGACGTCGGTCCCCGGACGGTCGGGGCGGCCTACTCGGGCGACGCCACGCACCTCGGCTCGTCGGACAGCGTCGCGGTCCAGGTGGACGCGCGGCCCACCACCGTCGTGTGGACGGGCGCGACGACGGCGACCGTCGGCACTCCGGTCGTGCTCGCCGCGAAGGTCACCGACACGGCGGTCATGGCGGTGCGACCCGGGTCGACGGTCCACCTCGCTCTCGGCGCCTTGGCCTGCACCGCGACGAGCGGGCCGGACGGCTACGCGACCTGCAGCGTCACCCCCGCGACGGCCGGCACCCTGACGGCCACCGCGAGCGTCGACGCGACGAGCGGCACCCTCGGCGGCTCGACCAGCGTGACGGTCGTCGTGGCCAAGGCGACCCCCACCGTCACGCTCGCCGCCCCCGCGACCTCCACCTACACGATCGGGGCGACGCTCACGGCGACGGTCTCGGCGACCGACGGGGGGACGATCACCTTCGGCCTCGACGGCGAGGCCTTCACCGGTTGCGAGAACGTCCCGCTGGTCCAGGTGCAGGGCGTGTGGACCGCCGGCTGCACCACCTCCGGCCTGCCCGTCGGGGTCGACGAGGTCGACGCAGCGTTCAGCGGGACCGCGAACTACGAGCCGGGCCACGGCGGTACCACCGTCACCGTGTCCCCGGCCCCCACGCAGGTCGGGTACACCGGGGCGACGAGCGCGACGGTGGGCACGGCCCTCGTGGTCTCGGCGACGTTGCAGAACGTGGCAGGCACCGCGGTCGCGCTGGCGGGCGAACCGCTCACGCTGGGCCTGGGCGACCTGTCGTGCACCGCGACCACGGACGCCACGGGCACGGCGACGTGCACGCTGCACCCGACGCGGGTAGCGCAGACGGGCACCCTCACCGTGACCTACGCGGGATCGACGGGCTACCTCGCCTCGACCACCACCGCGGCCGTCGTGGTGGAGCAGGCGACGACGACCCTCGCCCTCGACGCTCCCACCTCCGCGACCTTCTCCGGCGCTGTGACGCTCGTGGCCACCGTCGTCCCCGGCGACGGTGCGGGGACGGTCTCCTTCACCGCTGCCGGTGCTGCGATCCCGGGCTGCGGCGGCCTGCCTCTCGTCTCCGCGGGCGGCGGGTGGGCCGCCACCTGCGTGACCACCGCGCTGCCGGTGGGCACCGTCGTCGTCGCCGCCTCCTACTCGGGCACCGACGACTACACCGCCTCGAGCGCGACGGCGACGGTGACGGTCGCTCCGGCACCGACGGCACTGGCCTACAGCGGTCCTACGACGACCACCGTCGCCAGCTCCGCGGCCCTGTCCGCCCGCCTCACCGACACGGTCACCGGCACCGCGCTCGCGGGAGCGACCGTCACTTTCGCCTGGGGTGACTGGTCGTGCACCGCGACCACGGGCACCGACGGCACGGCCGTGTGCGACCACACGCCCACGGCGGTCGCGCAGGGCGGCACCGTCGTCGTCACCTATGCGGGCACGGACGAGTACGTGGCGTCCTCGGCGGCGGCCCAGGTCGACGTCGTTCGGGCCGCCACGGCGCTGACGCTCGGCGAGATCGACGGCGCGACGGTGGGTGAGGCGTTCACGGTGAGCGCCACGCTCGCGCTCGCCGCGTCGACGGCGGACGCCGCGCCTGCGCCGGGAGCGGCCCTGGCCCCGGTCGTCCCTGCCGCCGCGCTCGCAGCGGACACGACTCCTTCCGGGAACGACGAACCGGCATTCGTGCTGGCCGCAGGCCTGAAGGTCGTGCTGACGGTCGGCGACGAGGAGTGCACCGCCACGACCGACGCCGACGGTGCGGCGAGCTGTGAGGTCACCCCGGCGATAGCCGGCGACAGGGAGGTGAGCGCGAGCTTTGCGGGCACGGACGACCTGCGGGCGACCACCGTGACCGGTGAGATCACCGTCGCTGCCGCTGCCACCGGAACGCCGGACGACGGTGGCGACGGGACGAGCACGCTCCCCCGGACCGGTGCGGACGTCCGCGCGGCCGGTGGTCTCGGCGTGCTCCTGCTGCTGCTCGGGGGCCTCGCGGTCGCCGGCGCGCGTCGCCGCCGCCGGGGGTGAGCGCGGCACCTCTGGTCCTCGAGCGCGAGGACGTCGTCGGGTGGACACCGCGGTTCCCGCCACTGGTCCTGCGCTTGCTGACCGGTGCGGTCGCGGTCGCGCTCGTCGTGGTGGCCATGGTGCAGGATGCCGTTCGGACGACGTTCCCGCTCACGGCCGCGGTCTCTGCGGGCGAGGGTCTCGGCCTGGTCGCGGTGGGCACGTGGTGCGCGGCTGTGGTGCTGGTGCGGTCCTCGCCGACCGCGGCACCGTGGGTCGTGGTTCTCGGCGGTGCGCTGAACCTGCTGGGCTCCCCCGCACGCCAGGTGCCGACCGCCCCCCTCGTCGCTCTGGTGGGGCTCGCGCTCGTCGTCGGGATCCTCGGCTGGGCGCAGCAGGTCGACCAGCGGGCGTCCGCGCGCAGGTGGCAGACGGCACGGCGTGACACGCACGCCCCGGTCACCGCCACGGCGCACGCTGACGTCCCGTACCACGTGGTGCAGGGGCTCGGCGGCACGCGGACCGACCTGACCAGGTGGGCGACGCTCGCGCTGTGCGTCGGGCTCGTCCTGCTCGGGGCCGCCGTGTACCTCCACGACTCCTCGCGGTCGAGGGCGCTGCTGCGTCAGGGGGAGCCTCTGCTGGCGACCGTGGTCTCGCAGGACGAGGAGCCCAGCGAGGTGGTCCTCGATCTCGGCGGGGTGCGTGTCACCGCGGTCACGGACTACGCGCGCCTGGCACCTGGAGCACAGGTGCCCGTCCTCCGTGACCCCGCGACCGGCCGTGTCGAGATGATCGACAACGCCTTCGACCCGACCGGGAGCCTCCTGCTGCTCGGTGCCGGTGCCGCAGGGGCCCTTGCCTGGTCGGGGCGCACCCTGCGCCGCCGCAGGCAGGCCGCGACATGGGCGGTCGACGGCGTGACGACGGTGCGGGTGACCGCGGGGTGGCGCGGTCACGGGCTCGACCTGTCGGCCGCCCACGCCCACGGAGAACCTTTCGCCTCTCTCGCCGGCGTCTTCGCCTGGGGCAGCGAGGTGGAGGACCGTGAGGACGACGGGCTCGGCGCTCTGCGCGTGCGGAGTCTGGTGGTCGACGTCGTCGGGCTCACGCAGCACGGCGACCCGGTCGCGTTCCGGGACGCCGAGGGGCGCTGGTACGGCGCGAGGGTGGTACCGGCCAAGACCTGGCGGGACTACCTGCCGAGCGGGCCGGCCACGTCCAGGGCTCGCCACGGACGAGGCGAGTGGCCGGCCCGTGGTCTGCCGGGAGCGGTGGTACGCCGCGAGAGCGCGGCCCCCGACGAGGACGGGGCGCTGCGCCGGGGTGCGCGTCGCGTCCGCCGCGCCCGGCGGGCGCTCGGCGCCTGGACGGGCGAGCTGGCCTGGCGCACGGCGGTGGCGACGGTCCATTGGCTGCCCTGGTTGTCGGCCCTCCTGCTGTACGTCGGGTCGAGGTGGATGGGCCAGGACCTGGGCCTCTTGCACGTCGGAGGGCTCGTGCTCGGGGCGATCTTCGTCGCCCCGGAGTGGTTCCGTACGGGACGCCCTCCGCTGGCGCTGCGTCGCGACCGGTTGCTCGTGCGCGGGGCGGTCCTCGCCGAGCGCTACCTTCCGGCTCAGGTGGCACGGGCCAGCGTCGACGGACGTGCGCTCGTCGTCGACGTGGAGGGGCCGGACGGGGACGAGCGCGCGCTGCGGGTCTCGCCCGGGCTGGACCAGGTCCCTCTGCTGCGCGGTGCGCGGAGCTCCGAGGAGGCCGCCGCGATGCTCGGTGCCTGGTGCACCGAGGCGGCGCGGACGGGCGTGCGCGTGGGCGCCGTGCCGGTGGGCCGAGCACCCCGGACGCTGCGGCGTGTCCCGACGGCCGGCGCGATGTGCGGGGTGCTCTGGTCGGTGGCGATCGTCGCGGGGTACCTCGCGGGTCGTTGACGTGGCGCTGACGGGCGCCGTAGCCCGTGCCGGCGCTTCCCGGCGTGCGAGACTCTCAGTGCACAGACCGGTGCACAGACCGGTGCAGGTCTCGCCGCTACCGCCCGTCCACCCGCCTTCTCGAAGGAGCCGTCCCATGCTGGTCGCCGGACTCGTCCTCGCAGGGATCGCCGCCCTGCTGCACGTCTACATCTTCGTGCTGGAGTCCGTGCGCTGGGAGGCGTCACGGACCCGTGGGATCTTCGGCACGAGCGCCGAGGAGGCGGCCGCCACCAAGCAGCTCGCCTACAACCAAGGCTTCTACAACCTTTTTCTGGCGATCGGGACCTTCGTCGGCGTCGCGCTGGTCGCCGCGGACCAGCGTGCGGTGGGCGCGACCCTCGTGATCGCGTGCGCGGGATCGATGGCGCTCGCGGCCGCCGTGCTCGTCACCTCGTCGCGCGAGCGGTTGCGGTCGGCGCTGGTCCAGGGCCTCGCACCGCTGCTGGGCGTCGTGCTCGTCGTCGCCGGGCTGGTCTGATGTCGACGCCCGCGCACGAGGTCGGTGCGCTGCGCCACCGTCATGCACCCGTCCTTGCCGCCGACGACCTGGTCCGCGCGGGACGCGCCGCCCGCCGCGACGTCCCGAGGCGCAGCCACGCCGAGCTCGTCCTGCCGTCGCAGCGCGACCCGGTGGGGGTGCTGCGGCGGCAGAACGGGGCGCGCCTCCAGGACCTCGTTCCGCTGCGCATGGAGCGCATGCTCCAGAACCCGTTCACCTTCTACCGGGGCACCGCGGCGCTGCAGGCGGCCGACCTCGCGGCGGGCGCGTCGACCGGGGTGGACCTCACGGTGTGCGGTGACGCGCACCTGACCAACTTCGGGCTGTACGCCTCGCCGCAGCGCACCATGACCTTCGACCTCAACGACTTCGACGAGGCGGCCTACGGTCCCTGGGAGTGGGACGTCAAGCGGCTCGTCACGAGCGTCGTCGTCGCGGCCCGGCACAAGGGTCTCGACGAGACGCGCACCAGGCAGGCGGCCGCGCAGGCGGCTGCCTCGTACCGCGTCGGCCTGCGGCAGGTCGTCGAGCTCGAGGTGCTCGACCGGTACTACGCGCGCGTCGACCCCTCCCCTGCCTCGCTCCAGTCCCAAGGGCTGCGCTGCAGCACCCGCAAGGTGCTCGAACGGGCGCTGCGGGCCTCCGAGCGGCGGACCTCGCGCCGGGTCGTCGAGAAGATCACCGAGGTGGCGGCCGACGGCAGCGTCGCGATCCGCGAGGACCCGCCCGTCCTGACCCACATCCGTGCCAACGTCGAGTCGTTGCTGGCGGGGATCGTGCACGACTACCTGTCGACGGTGCCGCCCGACGTCGCGAACCTGCTGGCGCAGTACACCACCACCGACGCGGTGCGGCGGGTCGTCGGGGTCGGCAGCGTGGGAACCCGGTGCTTCATCGTGGTGCTGACCGGACCGAGCGGCGAACCGCTCGTGCTGCAGATCAAGGAGGCGACACGGTCAGTGCTGTGCGAGCACGGCGGTGCGGCCGGCGCCCTCCCGCCGGCACTGGTCGCGCTGGGCGCCCCGGACGACCACGGCTACCGGGTGGTGGCCAACCAGCGGATCCTGCAGGCGGTCTCCGACCCGTTCCTCGGGCACATCGAGGTGGACGGCCACCACTACTACGTGCGCCAGTTCCGGGACCGCAACGTGTCCTTCGACATCGACGCGCTGAAGCCCGGTCCCTTCGTCGACTACGTCGGTGCGTGCGGGGTCGCCCTCGCCCGGGCGCACGCCCAGAGCGAGCGGGCGCCGTTCGTCGCGGGGTACCTGGGCGGTGGGAGGACCTTCGACGACGCGGTCGTGGACTGGGCCTTCGCCTACGCCGACCGGTCGGCCACCGACTACGAGCAGGTGCGGGAGGCGGCGGCGCGAGGTGCGTTCGACGTCGTGCCGGACCGGGCCGCGCTCCCCTGACATCGTCTCCGGCCGCACGGGTTCGCGCTCGACCGCCGAGCCAGCGGGCGGCCGACCGTCTCGCGACGCGTGCCCGAACCGGTGAGGAGCCCGCCGGACGCAGACCGTTCGGGCGAGACGAGGTATGCCAGCCTCGGGCGTGACGAGTGCCGGTGCAGGTTCGCTGCGAGCGCCGCATCCTGCCTGACAACGTTGACAGAACGGTCCAGAAGAGTCACATTTGAAACGATTCGCAATGTGGCGGGTCGCCGACGTGCCCTTGAGAGAAGGTCGACGTCTGTCGGTGAAGACATCCTGGAGCGAAGGAGCTTCGTTGTGAGACCAGTGGTTCGCGAAACCGTCCGATGGATCTGCAGGGCTCGGCGCGCTGCCGTCGCGCTGAGCGCGGGGCTGCTCGTCGCGCTTGTACCGGCGGTGGCCGCCGCGCCTGCCCAGGCCCTGGGGACGGGGTCGCAGATCCAGGTCGCCGGTCTGACGGTCGACCACGAGGCAGGCCCGCTCGCCGTCGACGACCCCGCGCCGATGCTCGCCTGGCAGCTCGGCGGCTCCGGGCGAGGCATCCTCCAGAGCGCCTACGAGGTCTCCGTCGCCAGCTCGACGCAGCTCCTCGACGCGGACCAGCCCGACCTGTGGGACAGCGGCAGGGTCGCCTCCGACGAGTCCACCGGCATCGCCTATGACGGATCGGCCCTCGACCACGGCGAGCGCGCCTGGTGGAAGGTGCGCGTCTGGGACCAGCACGGGCAGGTCTCGGGATGGAGCGATCCCGGCTGGTGGGAAGCCGGTCTCGGGACGGACGGCTGGCAGGGTCGATGGATCGGGGGTCCCCGCCGGCCCTCTGCCATCACGCTGGCGGACGCCGACTGGATCTGGACGACCGGGTCGACGAACACCAACGATCTTCCGGCCGGCAGCGCCTACTTCCGCAAGACCTTCATGGTGCCGACGGACCGCGCGGTGACCTCTGCGCGGATCGTGCTGACGGCGGACGACCGCTTCGACCTGCACGTCAACGGTGAGCTGGTGGGCAGCACGCCCACCGGCGCGACCTGGCAGGCGGGGCAGGTCTTCGATGTGACGGGTCTCGTGGGCGCAGGAGCCAACACCCTGGCCATCAAGGCGACCAACACCAGCGTCGGATACTCGGGTGTCGTCGCAAAGCTGCTCGTGGAGTTCGCCGACGGCGACCCGACGGCGATCGTCACGAACAGCTCGTGGCTGACCTCCCTGTCGGGTCCGGAGGGTTGGCAAGACGGTGGTTTCGACGCCGCCACCTGGACCTCGGCGGCAGATTTCGGGGCCTACAGCACGATCGGCCCGTGGTCGAACGGGGTCAAGGTCCCGTCCGGGGGCTTCGGCTTCGACGGTGCCCGCTGGATCTGGGCCACCGGGTCGGAGAGCGACCAGCAGGGCAACAAGATCCCCGCCGGGACGGCCTACTTCCGCAAGACCTTCACCGTGCCCACCGACCGCACGCTGACCTCCGCGAAGCTGGTGGCGGCTGCCGACGACAGCTTCAGCCTCTCGGTCAACGGCTCCGTGGTCGGTGGTACCCCGCGCGGAGCGCAGTGGGACGCGGGACAGCTCTACGAGGTCGCGGACCGGTTGACCGGCGGGGCCAACACGCTCGCGATCGAGGCCACCAACGCCACGGTCGGGTACTCCGGCGCGATCCTCAAGCTCCTCCTCACCTTCGACAGCGGTGAGCCGATCACGATCGTCACGGACGGGTCATGGCTGTCGTCGAAGACCGAGGCGGACGCGTGGACGTCCGCGGGCTTCGACGACAGCGCCTGGACAGCCGCCGCCGACTTCGGTGCCTACGGCATCGGCCCCTGGAACCAGCGCCTCGTGCTGCCCGAGGACGAGCCCGCCCCCCTGCTGCGAACCGGCTTCCAGGCCCGCGCGGGCCTGGAGAGGGCCCGGTTGTACGTGGCGGGCGCCGGTTTCCAGGCGGCTCAGCTGAACGGCGCCCCGGTGAGCGACCACGTGATGGAGCCAGCGACGTCGGACTATGACAAACGGATCCTCTATGTCGCCTACGACGTCACGGACCAGATCGCCCAGGGCGACAACGCCCTCGGTCTCGAGCTCGGTCGTGGCTTCTACGGCCTCACCACGCCGAACGTCTGGAACCTCGACACGGCCCCCTGGCACTCGGACCCCAAGGTGCTTGCCCAGCTCGAGCTCGAGTACCAGGACGGCTCGACGCAGGTCGTGACGACCGGCCCCGGCTGGCGCACCGTCGCCGGTCCCACCCGGTCCGACTCCGTCTACGCCGGCGAGACCTACGACGCGCGTCTCGAGCGCCCCGGCTGGACCACCGCCGGGTACGACGACAGCAGCTGGACCGCGGCCCCGCTGGTCACCGCGCCGCGGGGTGCGCTCGAGCCCCAGACGGAGCAGCCGGTCACGGTCACCGGCTCCGTCGCCGCTGTCGCGGTCACCGAGCCCTCCCCGGAGGTCTACCTCGTCGACTTCGGCCAGACCGTGAGCGGCTGGGTAGAGCTGCGGGGCAGCGGTCCCGCAGGCCGCAAGGTGACGCTCTCCTACGCGCAGCAGCTCTCGGCGGACGGTCAGGTCAACCTCGAGCAGGGATACGTCGGGGGCGGCCGGTTCCAGCGTGACGAGTACGTCTTCAAGGGGGCAGGCACCGAGCGCTGGCAGGCGCGGTTCAGCCAGAAGAGCTTCCGGTACGTCCAGGTCGAGGGCCTGGACGCGCCGCCGCCGCTCGACATGCTCGTGGCGAAGGAGGTCCGCACCTCTGCCGAGCAGACCGGGGACTTCTCCTCGTCGAACGAGACGCTGAACCAGATCCACGCCATGGTGGTCCGCAGCCTCGAGCACCACATGCTCGGCATCCCGGCTGTCGACGCGATGTACGAGAAGATCGGCTGGACCGCCGACGGCCAGCTCAACACCCCGGGCTTCGCCTCGAACTTCGACGCGCACAACTTCCTCGCGAAGTGGCTGGACGACATCGCCGACACGCAGACCGCGGACGGAGGCATCGGCGACATCGCCCCGACCGGGGGCTGGGGCAGGCCGTCGGGCGCTGTCGAGTGGTCCGCGGCGTACCCGATCGTCACGTGGGAGCTCTACACGCGCTACGGCGACCGCCGGGTCCTGCAGGAGCAGTTCGACGGCATCGTGCGATATCTCGACCACGAGCTGGGCCGCAGAGACGGAGCCGGGCTGGCAGCGCCGGGTCGTGGTGACTGGCTGCCACCCGGCTCCGCGGACGAGGACAAGCGCCTGCCCGCCACCGCCTATCTCTACCGGGTGGTGACGATCGGCGCGCAGGCGGCCCAGGTGCTCGGTCGCACGGCGGAGGCAGCACGCTTCACAGCGACCGCGCAGGATCTCAAGGACCGGTTCAACGCCACCTTCCTCGACACGTCGGCCGGCGTGTACCGAACCTCCTCGGACAATGGCTATCGCCAGACCAGCAACGCCCTCGCGCTCGAGTACGGGCTCGTGCCGGACGAGTACCGCGACGCCGTCGCATCGAGCCTTGCGGCGGACGTGCGCAACCGCGACGACCATCTCGACACCGGCACGCTCGGCACGGCGGTGCTGCTGCCGGCGCTCACGCACGGCGGCCACCAGGACGAGGCGCTCGCGGTCTCCAGCCAGCGCACCTACCCGAGCTGGGGCTTCTGGCTCGAGAACGGTGCCGACACGCTGTGGGAGACCTGGACCGTCGAGGACAGCCGCCAGGGACGGCCCTCGGGGCACGACCACTACCTCTTCGGCGGCATCGAGCCGTGGTTCTTCGAGCAGCTCGCCGGCATCCGTTCCGTCGAGCCGGGCTACCGGCGCATCGCGGTCGAGCCCG
>Ga0182744_1000641_pt1 | contig 32567 bp, 29 predicted proteins | sample eDN3rd30CKraftMG_FD_128525 | JGI IMG/M metagenome (GOLD analysis project Ga0182744, IMG submission 128525) | Enriched Miracle-Growth compost microbial communities from Emeryville, California, USA - eDNA 3rd pass 30_C Kraft MG (version 2) (version 2) ... | reverse complement strand
CCATTCAGCTTTTTTGCAAAAATAAAAAACTTTTTGTTGCAAGAGCGCTTTCATTGGGTATATAATATCCCTAAACCGATTTACTAAACCGATTTATTAAAACGTTTTAGATTACTTCAAAGAAGGTGTCATAACCATGCAAAATATAATTGTCCCTTTAAATGCTTTTAATAGAGTGGAAGTTTTGGAGAAAGGGCAAATTTCTTTTATTAAGCTGATTGCCAACGCAGGAGCTTTTGGGGTTGAAATCCGCCGGGAGTTATTCTTGGAAGAAAACCCTCCTCTAGAGAGTTTAAAACACGAAATACAGCAGCATCAGCTTTTTACCGTCTATTCTGCTCCAATTGAACTTTGGAAAAAGAATCATCAGTTAAATGAACAAGAATTATCATTGATTTTTCAAGAAGGAAATAGGCTTGGAGCAAAGTGGATCAAAGTTTCTCTAGGTCATTTTGACAAAGACCAATCGAATCTTAGCCTACTCAGATCCTTCCTTAAAGAACAGCCAGAAATTCAACTGCTTGTTGAAAATGACCAGACGTCTCATGGCGGAAATGTTGCCAATTTAAAATCATTTTTTGAAAGCGCAACCCAAGACGATGTTCCTGTTCTAATGACATTTGATGCAGGGAACTGGTACTATTCCAAGCAGGAAGTAGATGCAGCGTTATGTCAGCTGTCTCAATATATCATTTATCTTCATTTGAAACAGGTTGATCAGGACAACGGAGAGTTAGAAACAGTGCCGCTTCAAAAAAATATCGGTCACAGCTGGGAAAAAGTGATGAACAGCCTTCCTTCACACTTAGTGAAAGCGCTTGAGTTCCCAATAGAACCAAAAGAACGAACAAAAGAGTATATTCAAATGATGATAGAAAGTGAGGCATTAGCATGAAACAATTAGATGTAGTCACGTTTGGTGAAGCAATGGCGATGTTCATGGCGAATCATCCGGGCACCTTACATGATGTCAACCAATTTACCCGTGAGCTAGCAGGTGCTGAAACTAACGTAGCAATCGGTCTGGCACGTCTTGGGTTCGGCTCAGGATGGGCAAGTAAAGTAGGAAATGACGCATTTGGAAAATTTATTATGAATCGGCTCAAAAATGAAAACGTCAACATTGACCATGTTTTAGTGGACAACAAGTATCCTACTGGGTTCCAATTAAAATCGATGGTATTGCAAGGAGATCCAGAAGTTCAATACTTCCGTAAAGGTTCTGCTGCGAGCCATCTTTCGGTGGTAGATTTTAATGAAGAATATTTTCATGGTGCAAAACACATGCATATGACAGGAATTCCATTAGCACTTTCAGAAAGCGCTCGTGCATTTGCGAAACACGCTTTAACGTTTATGAAAAAAAATGGCAGCAAAGTTTCCTTTGATCCGAATTTACGGCCAACTCTTTGGGCATCACAAGAAGAAATGGTAAAAGAAATCAATGAAGTTGCCTTCCAAGCAGATTACGTTTTACCTGGTTTAGCAGAGGGTGAGATTTTAACAGGTTTTAATAATCCTCGTGATATCGCCTCCTTTTACTTAGATAAGGGTGTCGAGCTAGTGGTCATAAAACTTGGCCCGGCGGGGGCTTTTTATAAAACAGCAACAGATGAAGAAACTGTTCTTGGTTTTCCTGTAGAAAAAGTGGTTGATACCGTAGGCGCGGGCGATGGCTTTGCTGTTGGAGTAATCAGCGGACTCCTTGACGGCATTTCCATCCAGGAAGCGGTTGGTCGAGGAAATGCCATTGGAGCGCTAGCTGTTCAATCACCAGGTGACAATGATGGCTATCCTACTAGAGTTCAATTAGAAAAATATATCGAAAATACCTTTCAGGGAGTGAAGTAAAATGAATCAAACGATTGCTAAAAAAAGATGGTTCTATCTGATTCCAATTGCTTTTATTACTTACAGTCTTGCCTATCTCGACCGTGCCAACTATGGATTCGGTGCTGCTTCTGGTTTAGCAAAGGACCTTGATATCACAGCAGCTACGTCCTCCCTGCTTGGTGCACTATTCTTCTTAGGTTATTTCTTTTTCCAAGTTCCTGGTGCAGCGTATGCGGAGAAAAAGAGTGCGAAAGTACTAATCTTTTGGTCATTGATTGCTTGGGGCTTACTTGCTACGGCTACAGGAATGGTCACAAATGTTAAATTACTATTCGTGATACGTTTTGCCCTTGGAGTTGTAGAAAGCGCTGTTATGCCGTCCATGCTTGTGCTTTTAAGTAACTGGTTTACGAAAAAAGAACGTTCTCGTGCTAATACATTCTTAATTCTTGGAAACCCTGCAACGGTTTTATGGATGTCCATTGTTTCTGGTTACCTAGTTGAATCAGTCGGCTGGAGATGGATGTTTATTATCGAAGGTTTACCTGCTGTCGTTTGGGCGTTTATTTGGTGGAAGTTAGTTAATGATAAACCAAAAGATGCAAAATGGTTAACCGATAAAGAAAAGTCTGACCTTGAAATGCAACTATTAAAGGAACAAGAAGGAATCAAGCCGGTTAAAAATTATGGTGAAGCCTTCAAATCAAAACCAGTTATTCTATTAAGCGCTCAATATTTCTTATGGAGCATTGGGGTTTATGGATTTGTGATGTGGCTCCCTTCTATTATTAAAGCAGCGCCAAATATGGATATTGTTACAACAGGCTGGTTGTCTTCAGTACCATACATTTTAGCTATTATTCTCATGTTAACAGCTTCTTATTTCTCTGATAAAATGATGAACCGTAGTGCTTTTGTTTGGCCGTTCCTATTAATTGGCGCAATTGCATTCTATGCTTCATATGCGATTGGAACGCAGCACTTCTGGATCTCTTTTGTTCTATTGGTTATTGCGGGTGGTGCGATGTATGCTCCATACGGTCCATTCTTTGCGATCATACCTGAAATCCTGCCTCGTAATGTTGCCGGTGGTGCAATGGCATTAATCAACTCAATGGGTGCGTTAGGATCGTTTGTTGGTGCCTATATTGTAGGTTATTTAAATGGAGCAACAGGTGGATTTGGTGCTTCTTATATCTTCATGGCAGGCTCTTTATTCCTCTCAGCTATTTTAACCATTTGGGCGGTAAAATCCGCAAAAAAGGATAGCAGCAAGCCAGCAGGGATGAAAATGAGTGCCTAAGATCAAGTGGTGTTAGAAAAAGAGGATGACAATGTCGTCCTCTTTTTCTATAAGGAGAGATAAAACCTTGTAGTCACATTGTCGATACACTGGATAATTAGGAGGGTTGCCGGTAAAATGAAAGCAGTGATCCAAAGGAAAGAGGAAGATAAGAATGGAAAGAGTAACGATGGCAGATGTTGCCCGTGAAGCTGGAGTATCAAAGAGTACCGTTTCTCAATACTTAAATAAACGATATGAATATATGGGTGAAAAAACAAAACAGAAAATTGAAGAAGCCATTGAGGCCCTTGGCTACCAGCCCAATTTTTTAGCGAGAAGCCTGAAACAAAAGCGTACCTCGTTAATCGGAATCATTGTTGCGAATATCACGCACTATTTTTCAACGGAAGTAAGCCGGGCGATTGAGGATTTCTTCCATCAATATGACCTGCAGGCAATTGTTTGTAATGCGGATGATGACCCTGAAAAAGAAAAGAAATATATTGAAATGCTGCGTGCCAAACAAGTGGACGGACTAATCATTTTTCCAACAGGAAAAAACAACGAACTATATGAAAGCATGGTAAAGCAAGGCTATCCTGTTGTATTTGTGGATAGAAAAGTGGAGAATCTAGACGTCTACTCCGTGATCACCGATAATAGTGAGTCCACATACCAAGCCATTCGACACTTTATTAAAAAAGGCCATCGAAATATCGGCTTTGTCGTTCAGCCGCTGACAGTAAGTACGCGGATGGAGAGACTACATGGCTACAAAAATGCATTAATTGAAGCGGGTATAGAGCTGAATCCAAATTTCATTATAGAAGCCAGTATCCCCGAGATGAAGGAAAAATTAGAGCAACTTTTTTCCTCAGAAGAAAAACCAACAGCGATATTTGCCGCAAATGACCGGGTTTTCATCGCCCTTGGTGAATTTCTAAAAGAAAAAGGCATGAAGTTTGGAGAAGACCTAGAGATAGTCGTATTTGACAACATCCCCTTCTCTCAGCTTCTAGAAACACCCATTACCTTTATTATTCAGCCCGCATCCGAAATGGGCCGCAAAGCAGCAGAACTGCTATACAAACAAATAAACAAAGAAAACAGCAATCCCGAAGTATTCGTGTTTCCAAGCAAAATCATATAGAGTGCTGTGCCGTTTGTGCGGTGCGTCTGCTACGGTGCCTGTCACCGAGGTGACATCTAAAAGGCGTACACCGTTCGTGGACACTGTCCACCTCAGGCGGACAGTGCATGATATTGTAATCAGGCAAACTGGGGGCAGCTGCCCCCTTCATCAGCGTCTATTCTGACTATTGATGAACGCTTACAAATGAAGTATAATCTATTCATAAACCGGTTTACTAAACCGATTTATCTAATTGGCAATAAAGGAGTTTACCCATGAAAATACAACTTGCTTTGGATCGTATGGAAATTAAAGAGGCTGTCGATTTAACGAAAAAAGTCGAGGATTCAATCGATTGGATTGAGGTTGGTACTTCTTTAATCAAGGAATTCGGAATGAAAAGTGTCAGAGAGATGAAACAAAGCTTCCCCTCTAAAACGATTGTAGCGGATATAAAAACCATCGATAATGCCCGTTATGAATTTGAAATGTGTTTTGAGGCTGGAGCGGATGTAGCAACGGTCATGGGAGTATCACCCCTTGTAACGATTGATACCTGTATGGAAGTTGCCAAGAAGTATAACAAAACTGTCATGATTGATTTATTAAATACAACACAGGAGCAAAAAAAGCAGTTAATGAAATATAAGGAAGCTGTTTTTTGTGAACATGTCAGCAAGGACCAACAAGAAGAGCTCGGAGCCGCCAATCACGGAACCTCGGACAATAGCCTCTATACTCCTGACATGAAGATAGCAGCAGCAGGCGGAATAACGTTAGATTCATTGGATCTTCTACGGAAAACGCTAAATCCTGAAATCGTCATTATTGGCTCAGCCATCACAAAGGCAGAAAATCCAGCAGAGGCTGCTGCACAATTCAAACAAATGGAGGTTAAGTAGAACATGTCATTCATTCCTACTATATTAAATGAAATCAAAACAGTATTAAGTCACGTGGAAGAAAAGCAATTGAGTGAGATTGCTGTACAATTGCAAACAGCAAAGCGTATTTTTGTCATTGGTGAAGGCCGCTCAGGGCTAATGGCAAAATCGTTTGCGATGCGCCTCATGCATTTAGGTGCAACCGTTTATGTTGTTGGGGAAACCATCACCCCTTCCATTGAAGAAGGCGACCTTTTGGTAGCCATTTCCGGCTCAGGAACGACCAAAAGTGTTGTTTGGACCGCTGAAAAAACGAGTTCACTTGGTTGTTCAGTCGTAGCGATTACGACGAATCCTGAATCACCACTTGCAGCAACCGCAACAACAATCCTGCATATTCCTGCAGCTACGAAATATCGCCGTGAGAATGAATTGAAAACGATCCAGCCACTCGGTTCACTATTTGACCAATGTGCTCATGTGGTATTTGATACCCTTTGCCTTCAGTATAGTGCACTGAATGAAGTAGACCACAGTGCAGCTTTTGGACGTCATAGTAATTTAGAATAGGGTATTCTTGAAAGCAGGCATTCGACAATAACTACTGGATTTCATTACCATTTAGTTAAACTTCCAATATTCTTTATTATTAAGAACTTTTAAATAGTTTTCCGGGAAATTTTTTGTCGAGTCGTGGTTCATTCCTATGCAAGAAACGTCATTTTTTCCTAGTAAGTTACAATTAAAGATTTATTTTTGTCTATAAAAATGCAAACCCTTGCCAACCTTATTGGCAAGGGTTTGCAGCTTTATTAAACTCCTTGAACATCAATAATTTCAGTATGGATTTTAACAAAGTAGTCTTCTAATATTTTTCCTAGTTTAATTTCGATGGCCCGATATTTATGAACAACTGCATTCCATATCGAGTAGCGATCTGTTAATTCACTTTTTTTCATTTTAGGTTTTACTTTTGTTTCCGCCTTCCCCTTCCACCGCTTTGCTGACATAAATCTAGAACGAAATAATCATACCATCTTTACCCGCATAGGTTCCCATGGTGGCGCCCATGTACGTCACAATAACTTCTTTTGGATGGAATCTATCAATGATTTCCTGTTTCAAGGCTTCCGCTTCTTCTTCGTTTCCTGTATGAGTGATTCCAAAGGTCTTCGATGAAAAATGGGTTCCCCGTTCTTGTCTCTGTCATTTTTATACAAATAGAAAAAGCAGCAAGTCCACTGCTTTTTCCCATGCCATCTTATTCAAATGCCTTCACCGAAGGAGCCTCGTAGTTTAGAAATTTATCTAGTAAGGCAGCTGGCTCTTCTTCAATGATCGCCATTGTCCGAAATTTTTCTTGTAGAAACTTTTGGTCAATCATATGCTCAAATAAATGAATTAGCGGGTCGTAATAATGATTAATATTGAGAAGACCACATGGCTTTTTATGGAGGCCAATCTGCCCCCAGGTAAATACTTCGAAAAACTCTTCGAGTGTACCCGTCCCGCCAGGCAATACCACAAATCCATCCACCAAATCTGCCATTTTTGCTTTTCGCTCATGCATCGTTTCAACTGTTATCAGTTCCGTTAACCCTTTGTGAGAGATTTCGCGCTCTTCGAGAATTTTAGGGATGACACCAATCGCATGCCCGCCTTCACTCAGAACCGTATCCGCAACAGCCCCCATCAAACCGATACTTGAACCGCCGTAAACCAATGTAATATTCCGTTTCGCAAGCTCTTTCCCTAATTGGATGGCTCCTGTTTTATAACTTTCCGAAGCACCCAAACTTGAACCGCAATATACCGCTACTCGTTTCATGCTGCTTCCTCCCCAAGGTCTGCCATTTACTTAAAATTATAGTGAAAGCTAGCTAGGAAAACAAATTTAATAATAAAAGATTTCACCTAAACAAATTGAAGGTATCCCTCTCCATCTCTAGAACCTTTGGAAATTTTTATGAAACTTCTCTTCTCATTCATTCGTATAACTAGTACTAGGAAAGAAGGTGACACACACATGCATAAAACATGGTTTACTAGCTTGTTATTGGCTTTACTGTTGTTTCTCTTCCCCCACCAAAGTTTAGCTGTGGAGTTTTCGATTACCAGTGTAAAAATCGATGCTTTCTTGCGCGATAACGGTAATGTGGATGTAGAGGAAATGCATACGTATGCGTTTGAGGGCGAATTTGGCGGAATTACCCGCGAAGTGGTCCCGAAAACAGGAGCTTCCATCAGCCAATTTACGGCAACAGAGAACGGTAAGAATTTACGGATTGAAAAAGAAGATGACCTATATAAAGTTCACCGTAAAGGTGAAGACGAAACCATTACAGTGAAGCTTCACTATACCATTGAAAACGGATTAGAAGTGTATCAGGATGTGGCGCAATTTTATTGGCCGTTTTTTGATGACCGAAATGAATCCGACTATGAGGACATCTCGATCCGTATTCACCCTCCTGCGCAGACGGAGGATGTGATTGCCTTTGGGTATGACGAAGCGTTTAAGACTGAAACCATTCAGGAAGATGGGACCGTCCTTTTTAAATTAGGCTATGTTCCTAGTAATACGAATGCTGATATCCGTGCTGCCTATCCTGCCAGTCTTTTCCCGAATGCACCTCTTACCGCTGATAAACCGATGAAAGAGGACATTCTTAATGCGAAGCAAGCACTCATGAAACAGGATGAAGCAGATGCCCAAACAAAGGATACACTAGCAACCATTAGCAAAATAGGACTCCCGATTTATGCCATTTTATTGTTCCTGCTTATCTTGCGGGATTGGATGACAGCACGTTCCAAACGTCACAGCCTCCTGCGTGAAGGAACCCAATTTCATTCAGTTCCTAAGCAAATCATGAGTTTACCGGCTACCCTCTTTTTTACAAACAGCAGCTATCTCCCACCGCAAGCGATGGCCGCTGGTTTACTAGATTTGGTACGCCAAGGGTATGTGTCCAAAACCGATGATGACCAGTTTCAAAGGCTGAGCGTAAAAGGTAAACATAAGCATGAGAATGTATTGTTAGAATGGCTTTTTGAGAAAATCGGCAGTAAATCAACCTTTACCTTTGATGACTTACGTGCGTATACAAAAAACAAGAAAAATCACTCTCAATACCACTTATTTCAAACACAATGGCTGGGTGCTATTAAAGAAGAAGTGGAAAGCTATTCGCTTTATGAAAATAAAAGGACCTATCGTTTTCTCATTGGTTTTTCGAGCATCTTGCTGCTGCCGTTTTTATTCTTTTTTCCGATTTATGATCTTCTGGGCCCATTTTTTGCAGCACTCCTATTGTTTCTCGCAGTCATCATCTATGCCATTGCCTATCGTCCGAAGACATGGGAAGGCTCAAGAATAGTCTTTGACTGGAAGCAGTTTAAAGCTGCCTTTAAAGAAACATCCCAAACAGATTGGGAGAAATGGTCCGAAGACGATCGCATGCGTGCTTATATTTACGGTCTTGGAATCAGCAGTAACGACATTAATAGGAAAAATGATGAACTCATCATAGCTTTTATTCCACCTGAACGTAACTCTTATGATGACGCACTCTTTTACTCTATTGCCTATATCGGACCGACAACGTCTACAAGTTTCCGTTCTGCTTATAAATCAACAAGCAGTGGCGACGGCGGCTCCTCTAGCTCTAGTGGTGGTGGTGGAACCGGCGGCGGGGGCGGCGGCTCCGGTGCTTTCTAAAGATGGATAATACTTGAGACTGATCTCAAGTTTTTTTCTTTCCCTTTTTTCTTCCAACGCTGTGACTTTGTGTCAATATGTACTATGATAGAGGAAGAGATATCCATATTTTTTAAAATGGAATGCACACAAAAACAGTCCTCGAATCTTAAAAGCGGAAACCTACTATTTGAAATGGAGGGGAATTTATGTATCCAAATATTTTAAGACACCCAGGTCCGACACCCATTCCTAAAAAAGTTCAGCACGCCATGAACCAGGATATGATCAGTCATCGCACTCCGGAGTTTGTCACGTTATATCAAGAAACCACTCAACGTGTGAAACCCATTTTCGGAACAAACCAAGATATCTTACTTCTGCCATCAGGCGGTACAGCAGCTCTAGAAGCAGCTGCCGTAAATACGGTCTCTCCTGGAGAAGAGGTAGTAGTCATTACCGTCGGCGCATTTGGTGATTATTTCGTCTCTATATGTGAAAAAAATGGTTTCAAGGTACATAAGCTTGAAAAAAGCTGGGGCAAGGCATGTACGGAAGAAGACCTTATTCAATTTCTTAAACCTTTAACAAATATTAAAGCCGTTTTTGCTACCTATAATGAAACTTCAACAGGAATCCTCAATCCCATTGAAAAACTAGCAAAGGTAGTTCGTGATCAAACAGATGCTCTTTTTATCGTCGATGGAGTTAGCTGTCTGGGCGGAGCTCCTGCTGAAATGGATCAATGGGGAATCGATATTTTAGTAACCGGGTCTCAAAAAGCAATGATGCTCCCTCCAGGACTTTCCCTCGTTAGCGTGAGCGACAGGGCCTGGAAAGTAATAGAGGAAACCACTAAGCCTGCTTATTACTTAGATTTACTAAGTTATCGCGAGTGGGCAGCAAAAGGAATGACACCTAACACCCCTGCTATCTCACTGATCATGGGACTTTCCGCCGTATGTGACTTGATAGAAGAGGAAGGTGGATTCGCCCAAACGGTTGCCAGGCACGAATTAATGAAAAATATGGTCCGCGAGGCCATGGGAGCACTTTCTATCGGGTTGTTAACATCTGATGAATTTGCATCACCGACCATTACCGCGATACGTGCACCAGAAGGAATAGAGATGCCTTCTTTCCTTAGCCATTTAAAAGAGAAATACCACCTGGATTTTGCCGGCGGACTTGGTCACCTGCAAGGAAAGATTTTCCGCTTCGGTCATATGGGTTATTGCTTTCCAAGTGATATTCTTCAAGCGGTTTCACTGATTGAAGCAGGGTTACAAGATTTCTCTTACTCCTTCAAACCTGGGGCAGGAGTAGCTGCTGCACAAAAGGTATTTTTAACTGCTCAACGGAAGTAATTTGAAAAAATCAGACTAAATCAGAAAGGATACCGTCATTGACAGTATCCTTTCAATATCCTCGATGTGGTGACAGGCACCTTCATTTGGACTTTTAATTTAATTCATAATAACTGCAAACAGCCTGACCAACTGCTTTCGCAGCTACTAGAAGTGCGTCTTCATCCATATCAAATTTCGGATGATGATTGAAGTAAGGCTGTTCTACCCCTTTTGGTGTACAGGCAATGAAAAAGAAGCAGGCCGGGAATTTTTCAGCATAATAAGCAAAGTCTTCAGACGGAGCCATCGCCGGAAATTCTATCACTTGTTTTATATCTGGATCATTCATGCTTTGTAAACTTTCCGCAACCATCGCCGTAAGCTTAGGGTCGTTGTATAAAGGCGGATAATCTGGTGTATACGTAAGCTTACAGGTTACGCCAAATTCTTCTTCAATCCCTCTTACAATCCGCTTCACCTCTTTTTCAATCGTTTCCTTTGTTTCTACCGTCATATAGCGAATATCGCCTTCAAGTTCTACGCTATCCTTGATCACATTGAAAGTACCCTTTCCATCAAACGATCCAATTGTAATGACACCTACATCGAAAGGACTTAATCTTCGGCTAACGATCGTTTGCGCTGCTGTAACAAAATGTGCGGCAGCAACAATGGCATCGTTTGCGAGATGCGGCGAGGAACCATGCCCGCCTCTTCCTTGCACCTTCAATTTCATATAGGCTCGTCCATTGAAGGAATAACCAGCATGATAACCGACAGTACCAGCTGGTCCCATTGGGAGCAAATGAATGCCAAATACGGCATCTAAATCGTCAATTAATCCAGACTCTACAATACTTTTTGCTCCTCCAGGCGGAACTTCTTCTGCATGTTGGTGAATGATTTTAATGGTCCCTGGGATGGAATCCTTTAACTTGATTAAACAATCAGCCAAAACTAACAAGTAGGCTGTATGTCCATCATGGCCGCACGCATGCATGACACCTTCATTCTTTGACTGAAACGGAACATCTGCTTCTTCTACAATCGGAAGGGCGTCAAAATCAGCACGAAGACCAATGGTTTTCCCTAGTTTTCCACCTTTAATCGTAACGATAATGCCATAACCATTTCCAACATTCGTTTGAATGTCAACATCTCTTCCTTTATAAAAATCCGCAATATACTGAGCTGTCTTCTCCTCTTTAAAAGAAAGCTCAGGATTCTCATGTAAATGGCGGCGGATTTCAATCATTTCTTCCTTACGAGTTTCTAACATCCCCATTAAATCACTTTTCATCATTTCCGACTCCCCTATCCTTTTCTCTTATTTTGTAACATCCATCAAAATTTATTAAATTTTCTATTGCTAGTAATTTTATATTCTGATAATATAATAAAGCGTTGTTTTATTGGAAAGTTGATATTCAAAATATCCTCGAGTCTTTCCTGCAGATAATTTTTTGACCACTTCCCTTAAGAAGTTAAGGCCATACGGACAGCCGGGTCAAATGCCGATTGGCAACTTTAGTTGCCTTATTGATTGAGTTAAAAGCTCAAATTTTATAAGTTGGTTACTTTACAACCAGTGCAGATGCACACAACTTGTGAAACGGTCAATAAGAGTAGTAAAAGTAATTATTTGCTATATAGACTCTGATCCTATGAAGATATATTTTTGAATATTAACGAGCTATTTTTCATAATGTCCTAGGACTTTTATGTCATGGGTATACTTCTACGGTATACTGTGCTTATTAATATTGATTAGATATCGAAAAACAAGTGTTGTGCGCTGTAAAGCGTTTGTTCACTTGTTTTTTTTGTTGGAAAAAATTCATTTAGTAGGGAGATAGAAGAATGGGAAAAGCTCTTATTATTGGCGCCGGCGGCGTGGCATCAGTTGCAGTTCATAAATGTGTTCAAAACAGTGACGTATTTGAAGAGATTTGTATCGCAAGCCGTACAAAGTCAAAATGCGATGATTTAAAGGCAAAATTAGATGGCACATCAAAAACAAAAATCACTACAGCTCAAGTTGATGCAGATAATGTAGATCAGTTAATCGCTTTAATTAATGAAGTGAAACCAGATATCGTTATGAACCTAGCATTGCCATATCAAGACTTAACGATTATGGATGCTTGTCTTGCAACAAAGACTCACTATATGGATACTGCAAACTACGAGCCAGAAGATACAGCTAAATTCGAATACAAATGGCAATGGGATTACAAAGAGCGCTTTGAAAAAGCTGGAATTACTGCTCTTCTAGGCAGCGGCTTTGACCCAGGCGTAACAGGTGTATTCTCTGCTTACGCTCTAAAACATTATTTTGATGAAATCGAATTTATCGATATTCTTGACTGCAACGGCGGCGACCACGGCTATCCGTTCGCAACAAACTTCAACCCTGAAATCAATATTCGTGAAGTATCTGCTAACGGCCGTTACTGGGAAAACGGTGAATGGGTTGAGACTGAGCCAATGGAAATCAAGCGCGTGTATGACTTTGCTGAAGTTGGCCAAAAAGATATGTACTTGCTTTACCACGAAGAGCTTGAATCTCTTGCGAAAAACATGCCGGGCCTTAAGCGTATCCGTTTCTTCATGACATTCGGCCAAAGCTATATTAACCACCTTAAGGCGCTTGAAAATGTAGGAATGACTTCTATCGAACCAATTGAATTCGAAGGAAAGCAAATCATCCCACTTCAATTCCTGAAGGCAGTATTACCAGATCCAGCTTCTCTTGGACCTCGTACAGTTGGTAAAACAAACATCGGCTGTATCTTCCAAGGTAAAAAAGATGGAAAGCCTGTAACATATTATGTATACAACGTTTGTGACCACCAAGAGTGCTATAGAGAAGTAGGTTCTCAGGCAATTTCTTATACAACTGGTGTTCCAGCGATGATTGGTGCCGCAATGGTGATGACTGGAAAGTGGAATAAACCAGGCGTATTCAATATTGAAGAGTTCGATCCAGATCCATTCATGGAAGAGTTAAACAAATGGGGACTTCCATGGGTAGAAGATTTCAATCCTGTGCTTGTTGATGAGCCGGTGAAAGAAAAAGAACTGGAGCTCGTTTAATACGATGAGGTTCGAAGAATTACCAACGCCTTGTTATGTAGTGGATGAGGGTCTTCTAGAGAAGAACCTCAAAATCCTGAACGGCGTCATAGAACGTACAGGAGCGAAAATTGTTTTAGCACAGAAAGCATTTTCTATGACGACCATGTATCCCCTCATTGGAAAGTATTTAAGCGGAACAACAGCAAGCGGATTATTCGAGGCACGTCTAGGTTATGAAGAAATGGGCAAAGAAAATCATGTCTTTGCCCCTGCCTATCGTGAGGATGAGATGGATGAGATTATTTCCATTTGCGATCATATCATCTTTAACTCCTTCTCACAGCTAGAAAAGTTTAAAGAAAAAGCCCTTGCAGCTGGCAGAAAAGTCGGCTTGCGCATCAATCCTGAATGTTCAACGCAAGTGGGACACGAAATCTACGATCCATGTTCAACTGGTTCTAGATTTGGTGTAAAACAAGAAGATTTTCGTCCCGAATTGCTTGACGGTGTTTCAGGATTACACTTCCATACGCTTTGTCAGCAAAACTCTGATGATTTAGAGACCACTCTAAATGCTGTCGAAGAAAGGTTTGGTCAATATCTCCCGCAAATGGAGTGGATCAACTTTGGCGGCGGTCACCATATTACCAGAGAAGATTACGATATTCCGAGATTAGAAAACTGTATCAGAAGAATGCAGGAGAAATACGGATTAGAAGTATATCTTGAGCCAGGTGAAGCGATTGCCCTTAATGCGGGCTATTTAATCACTTCTGTTCTTGATTTACATCGAAACGGTGTCGAGATTGCTATTCTTGACACATCTGCAACCTGCCATATGCCTGATGTATTGGAAATGCCTTATCGCCCTCCTTTATTTGGTTCAGGTGAAGCGGGAGAAAAGCCATACACCTATCGTCTTGGCGGACAAACCTGTCTAACGGGCGATGTTATCGGTGATTATTCTTTTGATCAGCCATTAAAGAGCGGCGACCGTTTAGTTTTCGGTGATATGGCTATCTACTCTATGGTAAAAACGACTACGTTTAACGGTATGCCTTTACCAGCCATTGCTGTCCAAGATAAAAACGGTGACTGTATTGTGGTACGTGAATTTGGCTATCAAGATTTCAAAATGAGATTAGCATAGATCACAGGAAAAAACCCAGATTCTAAAAAGAGTCTGGGTTTTTTCTCTATTCATAAATAGTAATAATATTTTGACGCTTTACCCTGCTAATGAGGTATAATATAAAGAAAATGGAAAAAGAAGATGATATTTTGGTATGTAAAAGCCTAGAATTCAAAAATAGCTTTGGACAGAAAATGAAAGTTATGGATATTCCTGTTTTAGATAAAGACCATCGGTATTATTTTATGGTAGAAGTTCGATTACAAAGCTATATTTCCTCGCTCTATTATAAACCTCAAGAAAAAAGCAATCATTCTTTTAGTGAGTACTTGAAACGAAAAATAAGCTGGACAGAATATAAAGAACTATATAGTATAAAAGATTTTAAGAATAACGCGTAGAAGGTAAAAAAAGTCGATTCTCCACTAAGGTGAGTCGACTTTTTTCAATAAAGTGATCGTCATTACATTTTGTATGTATTCTTTTTCTCCTCATAAACCTTTTCAGCAATTCTGCGAATATATATTTTTAACGCTAATAAACTAGCAGCTCCCACTAGCAGAGTGGACAGGTTCGGAATAAACATCCTCCACACTATTGAAATCAAATAAAAGAAATAATAGAACCCAATAGATAAACGGGTTTCCATTACCGTTAGTAACCCGCTTTTCAAAAACTCTGATTTGATTGCCCCTAGATATTTAATCGATAAAATCAAAATGACTCCTACAACACCGGCAAATAAATAGATATCTTCAGCTATAAAGACAGCGATACTATATCCATAAAACATATAGTCAAGTCTAGTAATCGCATGATTGAAAGGTGTTTCATCAAGGGCTTGCCCCATTTTATAAAACAACTTAACCTCTTCCATAAAATCAATCTCAAGTTCTTCCACTATTTTTTTGATTTTTAAGGTTAGTATATTTGAAACAATAAATAAAAGAACAAAGATGGTTAGTAGCAATCCCATACTGTTCATCTTTGTATAGATGATATGCCCAAACGTCAGGTATAAGATAATTCCGCCACACATGATTCCCACATTTAAATTAGAGAATTTCCTAACACCGCTAATCTTTTTGTTAAATGAGAGGACAATATAATAGGTACATAAAAAGATGAATACTCCTATTGTCAGCAGGAACAAAATGATTTTAATAATATTTCCATCTGTTGAATGATGGGGGATGTTTAGAATAAAAAGTAATAAGCATAGATAGTAGATACTATGTAGTCTCAGCATGATTTTCATCTTGGTAATTCCTTTTTATAAAATAGTCAGGATATAGCAGCTTTTGTGTACTACCGAATAACTGGAAGTTTACCCCTAACAATTACACATATTACCAAATGATACCACTAAGTTAAATAGGAATTAATAACCATTAATATCTACTATTTAGAAAAAATCTTGTTTAATATGTCGTCTGTATGCCTAATATCTGAGTGGATTGCGGTAAACACTTCAGTAATGGCTTCTTGAATTTGATCATAAGAAGGTCTTTCAACTTCATTACTTTTCCAAAAATAAAGGTACATGGGAAGCCCTCCCTCGTAAGTCGGCAATAGATATGGGACAGATAACACTTTTGCCCCTAACCTTTCATAAAAGTTAATTCTTCTTAGTTGATTTTCTCTGGTGCCTCCTTCGTTTTCTTCCGGGATTTCTACTTCGATAAATATTCCCTTATCCCATTTAGTAAGTTCTTTAAACAATTGAGCTCCATACCCTGAACTCCGATATTGGTCATCGATTGCCATATAATCAAGCCAAATTGCCTGCTGTTGATTGAACGCGTAGATAAAGGCATATCCTACTATCTCGTCAATGATAGGATCTTTTGCCAACAGTAACTTGTAGTTCTCTTTTGACATTAGCTGTTTTAGATGCTGATAGCTTTTTAATTCATCGCTTGCAAAGTATGTAGTAAAACGCTGATAAACATTCTCTAAATCATCCATTGAGCCTTCTATTATTTCAATATCATTAACATTCATCGCAGACCAAACTCCTAGCTAATCTTTTTTTATTATTTTACCATATCTCCCAGCGATGGTTGTCTATGTCTTCAAGCAGCTTCCAATCTACAGCTTCTCCAAACTCGTTACATATTTTCCTAATCAAGAGCCCCGACTGATCCTCCATGCCTCCATCATATCCACTTTTTGAATTGTAATAATGTTTAAATTGAACAAACCAATAGTATTGACTGTATAGGATCTCTTCATATGTAAAAGAAAAGTGAGCTTGAATTTCCCGTTCACAATGCTGCAAGAACCAATAATGCTTTAATACCTTTACTAAATCTTCATCCTCAATTCGTATAATAGTAGAAAGATCTAATTTGGGATGTAGCCTTTTAAGCATGTTTTCGATTTCTTCTATAGTAATAATGTGCATAGCGCTCTCCTATCTTCGGATATTACTTTAAGATTACTAGAATATTGCAGAAATGTTATCGCAATATAAATGCCATGGATGTAAAGGAATTAACACCTCCCTGTTCTTTTTCTCAGAATATTCTATGTTACGATTATTAAAAATTAGCAAACAAAGAACATGGAGGGTAAAAGAATGCTTAAGAAAATGATTTCGATTTTAGCAGTTGCTGTACTCTCAGTAACTGTAGGTGCTAATGTTCAAGCTGCATCGATTACTGTACAAAAAGGAGACACCCTATGGGCTCTATCCCGTGCAAATAACACGTCAGTAGAAAATATCCAAAGATTAAATAATCTCACCTCAGATCTCATACATCCAGGGGATGTACTTACCGTAGCCCCTGAAAAACGATATACCGTTGTAAAAGGCGACACATTATGGGACATAGCCATGAATCATCAGGTTACCGTTTCACAAGTCAAAGATTGGAACCAACTACATACCGATCTGATTCATCCTGGATTAAATCTAGTCATCTTTGAAGGTGTAAAAAATACAACTATTTCTATAAAAGATAAACCAGAACAACCTGCTGCACCAGCGCAAACTGAAAGTGCTCCTGCTGTTGAAGCACCAGCAGCAGCTCCGGCACCAGCTGAAAATGCTCCTGCTGTTGAGGCCGCTGCACCAGCTCCGGTACCAGCTGAAAGTGCTCCTGCTGCAGAAGCCGCTGCACCGAGCTCTAAGGAAATCATCGTTGAAGCAACAGCCTATACAGCTTCTTGTGAAGGCTGCTCTGGGATCACAGCAACTGGAATTAACCTAATAGAAAATCCAAATCAAAAGGTCATCTCCGTTGACCCATCTGTAATTCCACTTGGAAGCAAAGTTCATGTTGAAGGCTATGGTGAAGCCATTGCGGGAGATACAGGCGGCGCCATTAAAGGAAATAAAATTGATGTCTTTATCCCTAATAAACAAGATGCCATCAATTTTGGAAGAAAACAATTAAAAGTGACCATCTTAAATTAAGATATAAAAAACACTGCAAAATCTTTTTACTAAGGGATTGCAGTGTTTTTTTAACAACGAAAGTCCAATCACAAAGGCTTTTACATACACCTCTTTCATCACTGCAATGACTAAGCTCATCCAATTTAGCTTTAAATCCTGATAGCCCTTACAAAACAATTAAATCTATCATATCAACCTTCCAATAATCTAACTAGAATATTTACAATTTTTAAAGTGCGAAGGGAAGAACAATCGCGAGTGAAAAATATTAATATCATGAAAAAACCGGGCAAAAACCGCCCGGTAATTAATCGCTTCACTATTATCAACCTGCTTTATGTTTCATTAGATTGTCATAAAGCGGGCTTCCTTTAACGGCTTTTCCTGTAAGACTTAACACAAACTCGCTAAACATCGTGTTAGACCATGCAAACCAATCCCTAGTAAATTCTTCAGGGCAATCGGCATTAAAGCCTTCATGCATAAAATTTGTGCCGGCGTCTGTATTTTTAAAATACGCCAATATCCTTTGCTTTTGTGCTTCATCAGTAGTTGTCATACCTTGAATTGCAAGGGCAATATGCCAAATGTAATGATCAGGGGTATGCGGACTGCCAATTCCCTTCGCATATTTCCCTTCGTAATAGTAAGGATTATCCCTGCTATGGCGCCGCCAGGAGGCTCGGTACATTAGCATCATCCATTAAATTGATCCGCCCTTCACCATCGGTTTCATACACATACATATCACCGTAAATCGGGTGATCAAACCTCGCATATTGTTCAATCCCCTTTTGAATCTCGTCACGAAGCTGTAAGCATTCCTCTTTTAATGAAGCATGGTGAAGAACTTCCTTACACATTTGAGCTGCGTATCCTAATAAGCTTGATTAAAGATTGCGGGATCGTAACGGACATTTTTCTCGCTCCTATCAATATTTTCGAAAACCAAGTGTGATAATTTCGTGACTTTTAACTTCATATAAATCCTTTGATTCGTTTGTTTTTTCTTCAAGAATCGTACTTTTATAGGATGTGAAATTCATGTCAATCAAAGCCTTAAGGCTCTCGCTAGAAACTTCCTCTCCTCCAATTATTTGACGCTAGAAAACGCTATCGTATTTTCGTCAAAAAAAATAACCAAGTCTAAAGTAACTTGGCTACTTTTTATTAAATCTTTCCATTTTATTTAAATGTTCGAAGAAAGCTTATGGCCTCACGAATATCATGAACAGGGTTTGTCCCTACTTCTCTTTCAATGGTTAAGTAACCCTGATAACCAATCTCTTGAAGAGCTGCGAAATAGCTTGGGAAGTCAACCTTTCCTTCGCCTAATGGCAGCTCGCGGAAATATTCCCCTTCGGTTACCATCTTGGCAATATGTTCATGATCCACTCCACCGCCATAACCCAGCGCCCCATAAACATCACGCGGGTCTACCAGTTTATACCTGACTCCATCCTTCACATGAGTATGGACGATATAATCCTTAAGCAGCTTAACACCTTCAACTGGGTCATCTCCCGTTACCATGACCATATTCGCAGGGTCAAAATTGACGGAAACTCCATTGGTACTAAGTGTATCCAAAAACGTCTTCAGCCTTAAGGAAGTTTCCGGACCTGTTTCAATTGCAAAATATGCATGTAAACTTTTGGCATATACCCCTAATTCTTCACACGCCTTTTGCATCGACTCATACACATGAGTGGCAGGATCTTCAGGGATAATTCCAATATGGGTAGTAACAATATTCGTCCCTAATTCAACGGCCAAATCTAGGATTCTCTTTGATTTCTCTATTTTTTGCGGATTCATTACCTGATCCTGAAATCCATGTCCCCCGAGATCTCCGCAAAGAGCAGATATCTCTAGCCCTAATGAAGAGATGTAATCTTTTAATTCCTTCCTCGCGGCAGAAGTTAAATTTTCAGGAGCCATCTCACCATCAACAGCATAAATTTGGACGCCGTCAGCCCCTAGCTCCTTAGCTGTCTTTAAACCTTCACGGAGTGGAAGCCTTAGGCTGTCCACAATGATCCCGATACTATTTGATAACTTCATAAACCTTCACCTCATCCCAAATTCTTTTTACATTTTCCATCCCAATCTTTGTACCAACCTGACAATCTTCCATTCCCTCAAATTCGATGGTAAGATAGCCATCATATCCAGATCCCTTGACGAGCTTCACGATTTCACGGATATTTAAATCACCATGCCCAACAATAGCACCGCGCAAATAATTTCCATTGACAGTACGGAACCATTCCCCGCCGCCAGGATTTTCATAATAAGGACGAATATAAAAATCTTTAAAATGGACGGTGGCAGCATATTTAATATTTTTCTTTACGCCTACAAGCGGATCTTCATCGGCACAAAGGAAATTCCCAACATCCACTGAACTTTTGAAATTAGCGCGGTTTACTGCATGGATTACCCGCTGAACACGGTCGCTTGATTGCACATTGAATCCATGGTTTTCAATCGTAGTCGTGATGCCAAATTGGGCGGCATAATCTGCAAGCAATTGACTGCCGCGTACCATTTGTTCAAAATGCTTTTCAAAATGATGGATCGTCATTTCTTCTGGTTCAAGGCGAAACGCAGTAACATCATGGCGCATGATTTTGATTCCCATCCGATTAACAATGTCTACATGCTGCCTAAGGCGCTCTACTTCCGCATCAAATGCTTCTTCTGTCGGCTGAATGAAATTAGCTGGCAGAGAATAAGCCGACAGTTCAATTCCGACTGCTTTTGCTTTTTCTCTGATTTGATCGGCCAATTCTGGCTGATCAACAACCGTAAAGCCATAAGGTACAAGCTCTAGGTGCTCACCGCCGTTATCGGCTACCCATTGTACAACATCTAAAATATCTAATTTCCCGGCATTCATATCCTTCAAAAGACTATAAGAACTGATTCCTACTTTCATCTTAATACACTCCTTTTACCTGCATATTTTGGGGTCTTCACTTCATTTTCCCGATACGTACCAACAATTTCTCCGGTTTTGGCAGTAGCGAATAAAACACTTCTTTCCGACTCTAGTAAAAATTCGTACATCTGGTCTGTTTCAGGGTCGGTAATCTTCACATTCGTATTAACTCCAAACTCAGAAACAAAGATAAACAAGTTCCCATTCTCAAATTCTAGTTTTCGGCCATAAACACCTGGAAAACTCCCTTCATGCCAGATTAAATGGTCCGAAACACCTGCACGATTTAAGCTATATTGATATAAACATTGAATCGATTCATTCCGTTCATTCAATTCAACTGGAAGCGGGGACCAGAGGATTTTTCCCTTGCCATAGTTATATTCTTTCAGTTCTAATATTCCCGTTTCAGGGATTTCCTTAACCACTTCCGCAATCCGCTTATCTCCAAATGAAAAAGGCAGGGTCATGTTATCAACCACTAGCAGTTCTTCGCGCAGGACATTTGCAAGTTTTGTCGGGCCCGTTATTTCTTTCAATCGATCTGTTTCGTTCCAGTATTCATCAAGACTCATAGTTCCCGTGAAAAGCAGCGTAACTTCATGAGTTTTCACAAATTCTAGCAGTTTCGCTAAAGCCTCAGATTTAAAGTTATGTGGACTCGGAACCATGATCACCTTTGGAGGATTTCCAGCTAAGCTCGATAAATCATACTCACTTAACGCCCTGAATGGCTGGTTAAGCTCATAGGCTAGTATCCTCGTTAATTTCGATGTCGCATCAAACGCAAGCCTGCGATTGGAAAAGTCATTGGAATATGGGAAAATGACAACAATATCTTCAAGCTTCCGGTTTTCAAATAAATGCCCAACTTCCTTGATAAAGCGGCCAAAGTCATAGGAAACATCGGCTTCCGGCTTTTCGGTCCCGTCGGCACGGAGCGCCCCAATATTCGATTCATTAATATTGTTCATAAAATAATTGGTATTCCAAACCCATTGGACCGCACCCGCACCGCCAGCAGCGAAGGAATAGGCATACTTTCTTTCCAGAATATTTCGCAGCTCTTCCTCCGACCGTTTCGCCTGATTATTTGGTTTTTCAACGTACATGATTCCGGTTTCTTGAATCAAATTAGGTTTATCAACGGTCTTTGCAAAGATTCCATCCCAGAGTAAATGGTCCATCCCCCACCAAGTGTGGTTCGAGGTATAGTCAACTGCTTCGCCATAAAAGAATGGTGAAGGTCGTTGACCCATTAATGCTTCATCTTGTCCCACAGTGATTAACTGATTGGCTGCTAATTTTCTGATCGTACCCGAGAGCTTGTAAATCCAATCATTATGCTTATCCATCGTATATAATGTGTAATCCAACCATTTCAATCCTCGTTTGCCGGCTGCCATATCCTGAATATGGGTATTAATTTCTTGAATAGTTGGCGGCCTTACATGATCAAAGGATGGAAGCTCATTCGGTGTTAGATTCCAGCGTTCTTGAAGCTTGGCAATATCACCATGTCTTTTCTTGATCCACTCTCGATATTCACTTCCGTCATAGCTGTCTTGAAGCGTCCTTGGACCAGAAAAAGTTTGTTTCGGATCAAAAAGCGATGGTTCGTTAATGAGGTCCCACTGAACATTCGTCGTGGTACGGTGTCTTGTAACAATTGATGTAATAAATCGTTTTTGTGCCTCGATACTTCTTGGATCAAGATAAGGATTTTTCCCTTCCCATTCTTCCGGTGTAAACGAGAAAAAGTTAAACGTTAATTCGATGTCATATTGCTTCGCAGTAAGTATAAAGGCGTCGATGGCTCTTAGTACACTCTCGTCCATATGACCATCCACAAACATCATGTTGCGCCACGCCGTCCAGATTCCTGTCCTGACATAATTGATTCCAGCCGCTTTCATTGTGGAAAAATCTTTATTCCAAACACTTGGATTAGGAAGAAACAGAAAATATCTGGCCACATCTGAAGTCATATAGGTCATACCAACAACCGGGAATGGCTGATTATTCTTCAAGAAGTAGTCTCTTCCGCAAACAAGCGGCTGCCCGCTTTCAAGCAGCGTTTGATCCCTAAACCAAAATCCTTGGTGAAGGACTCGTTCTTCTCCAAAATCATTTGTTAACCGGCAGGTAAGCTCATAAAAGCCAGGCTCAAATTCCTTCTTATCTAAGTGAATTTTCTGGATATGCAGCTCTTTTGTAATATCAGCCTTTAAGCAATGTTTCTCAAGGGTGTTCCCTTCTTTTGTAAGAGTAAGTTCTAACCCCCAATTAGCTTGCTCTTTCAATAAGGATTGTGCCTGAAAAGTAATAATAGGGACCTCACTATGCTCATAAGAAGCATAATTGGTTTTCAGCCAAAGCTCTGTCACACCATTTGCAGCGAAGTCTGCTAACTCCTCTAAAAAGCGGCATCCCTTATCATTCCAGAATTCACTCGTTGTTGTCTGGTTGATAAAAATCCATCTTCCACCGGTAAAATTGCCTTTATAGTTTTCGATTAATACGGATGGTGCAGCAACCTCCCGCCCACTCCCTGATATTCCCTTCAGTAACGGGTATATTCTTGCATCCATCGGACCGCATGACCCCATTTCGTGTTCAATCGAAGAGGCCTTCGTTGGATGCAGAATAAAATTAGCAGTATCCAAAACGGTAAAAAGTTCTTCATAATCCTTAAAAATCGGAAATTCATTTGAATGAATTAATTTTTCAATCGGTTTTCTATCAACCTTTAATACTTCATGGATATTAAGCTCAGCATGGTATGCCGTTTGCTCCCGCTCGGGGACCCATTCACCATTCACTAGATTACATGGTTTTCTAAAAGGGGCTCTTCCTATGCCGACAAACCCTTTTCCCTCTTTTAAATAAGCAGTAATGGAACTCCATGCACTTTTTGGAAAATAGGAACCATGTAAATGAATGAAGCATTCTATTTCACGATCAAGTGCATTGATTAATTCATCAGCCTTGACGATCTCTGCTTGCTCTTGTAATTTCTTCAGTAATTCTTTCGTTGGCCTTTGACCCTCATAAGGTAAGTTCTCATCATAAAAAATAACCACTTTAGAGCTCAAGCTAAAGAACCTCCACTTTTATAGTTTACTAGTAATGAGATCGAGCGTACGATAAAGCTCATCTAACTCTTCCAATTCATCATCCCTTGTAATTTGGGCAGAATTCATGTTGATCAATTTTTCAAAGCTTTGTTGATCCCAACCATTCCAGGATGTAACAGCCATTCCCAGCATTCGTTCCGGTTTAGCGGATTGATTTGCCTGCTCCTTGCTCGCTTGTAGAAAATCGAGGGCTGCTTCTGTTTTATACCAGCAGGATGGAATCACCGAAAAGCCTTTTTCTAGGAAAATACCAATCGAAGGATAAGAATCTAGTTTATCGTAATGCCAATCCATCAAAACAATATCGGTAGGAATCTCGGATATCGCTTGATGGGTGCCGAATGTATCACCTTCCCATTGGTTATAACCGGTTGCCTCGCAGTCATTGAAGCGGTCCGCCCACATAAATAGCTGAACACCACGTTCTTTAACCAAATAGCCGTGTAGGTCATTAACAGCCTTTGCAAATAGCTCTGCCCGATGCTTCCCTTTACAGCGTGGACAATGATCATCGGCAATCGCATACACCTCATCCATGCCAATATGAAACGCATCCGCTTCAAACGCGTCAATGATCTCGCCCAGTAATTCAAATGCAAGTTCATTTACATCAGGGTGTAACGGGCACCAGCTTCTGCAGAAAAACTCAGGCCATTTTGCATCTAATGGGACATGTGGAGTTTCATCAAATTCAGGATAAGCTTTTAAAAGCGTATTTGGCGCTCCTCCCCAGCCTTGGTGACCTAGACATTGAAATAATGGAATAACACGAATCCCATGTTGTTTGCAAACGCTGGCAATTTCCCGCGCATCTTGTTTGGTCAGGGTTCCTCCAGTAACCTCTGGATGTTTCTCGAATACAAACGACGTATTACACTCGATAATTAAATGATTAATTCCCTTTGGTGCCAAGACCTTTTCAATAAACTGTTTAAATGGTTCTACAAGTTCATGTGATCCAAAACGCAGATGAAACGCTTTTACAGGTTCAGATTTCCTCACTCGTTCTTACACCCCTTTTGATTTATTTAGTTCAAGCTTACTTCCTCCCTCATCCCACCGTAAATATGTGAAATTTGTTAGCGTTGTCACAAGCACTTTTGCCAGTCATATAGCCGTTTATCATGATGTGTATTTTTTGCATTCTATGTAGTTTCTTACAAAAAAAGAAGGAAATAGACAGTTTAGTCTTTTTCCTTCTTTTGCTCTTACTTATTCCAGCGATCGTAGGCATCTTGATAAATTTTAACCAACTTATCAAGATCCATATCATTCATTGTTTTAATATATTTGTCCCAATTGGACATAGGCTCGGTACCTGTGATAAACTTCGCTTCCATTTGTTCAATATAAGTATCCAAATCAGCGCGGATTCGTCCTACTTCCTCTTGTTCTTCAGGCGTTAAATAAACAAGTGGATACGGAACCTTTGCATATGGCTTAATTTTTACATCTGTCTCGGCATTTGTGAACTTCGTAAATTCTGTTTCAGGGAAGCCCTCAATTTTATGACGTAATGCCGGAACATTGATACCAAAGTCAGGTGTCGTCATTCCACGGTAGTCTTCAATTGTTTTCCCCTCAACTGGTGATTCCTTTAATTTTCTAGTTCCGTTGGCTTCATCTACCCACTCCCAAACGTCTCCTGCCTTACCGATATTTAGAAGTTCGTTTCCTTCTTTTGAATAGAGATAATCAACCCATCGAATCGCTGCTTCTGGATTAGCTGTGTTTTTGGTAATGGCAAATTGGCCACGGTAGATTCCTGGGCTTAATGGTGCGACAGCTTTAGCAGTTGTAGAACTTGAGATTGGCTGATACATAGGGTCATCAAGTGCCTCTTCTTCCTTATCTCCAGTGGTGAAATAGGAGAACCAGTCCTGGAATAATCCAAGTTGATTGGCTTGTCCTTTTGCTTTCTTCTGTTCATTCGATTGCGAGAAAGTTTCCTGATCCATTAATTTTTCAATATAAAGCTTATTCATAAATGCAAGGTAATCTTTATAGCCGTCTTCAGCAGGTGTATACACGACCTTACCATCAATTTCTTCAATTCCCCAGTTCGTGAACCCAAAGGCACCTAACAGCCACTGACGAGAATCATCTAAAGCAACTGACGAAAATGGAATTTCATCGGCTTTTCCATTACCATTAGGATCCTCTGTCTTAAATCGTTTGAACAAGTTATACAGCTCATCTGTTGTTTTAGGTAATTCCTTCACACCTAAAGCATTTAGCCATTTACCGTTATACCATAATGGCCCCATATACCAAACGGCATTCTTGTCCACCATCGGCAGTGCATAAATATGACCATCAACCGTTGTCACTGATTTTTTCACATCAGGATTTTCTTCAAACATCTTTTGGATATTTGGAGCATATTTTTCAATTAGATCTTCTAACGGAATTAATACTCCCTCTTTTCCATACTTGACTTCCTGCTCGGCTGTTAAAGCAGCCCCAAAGAGAACATCTGGAATTTCACCGCTGGCAAAGGCAAGATTTAATTTTGTTTGAAAGTCACTGTTTGGCGGTGTTGTAAATTCATAATGTACATTCGTCATTTTTTCCATTTCTTTAAAGAAAGCCATATCCTTCCACTTTGCTTGACCAATATCTGGTCCCATCATGGACATCGTTATTTTTTCATCAACAATCGGATAACCTTCTTTGTTGATTTCTACTTTGTTTTTTTCGGCATTCTCTTTAGAATTTGATTTAGAAGTACACGCTGCCAACATCGATAAAACTAAAACAAATGATAGCATTTTAAGAATAGCTTTTCTCATTTTCTCTTGGCCCCTTTCATTTATGAAAAAAATTTATATTTTATCAATCTGCTAATTTAATCTTCGCAAACCACCCCCTAAAAAATCTAGAAGAAATATATTCAGCCCTTTACGGATCCAATCATGACACCTTTTACAAAATAACGTTGTAAAAATGGATACACGATAATAATAGGTAATGTAGAGACAATCATGACACCGTATTTAATGATTTGAGCCAGCTCTGCCTTCGAATTCTGCGCTTCCGCCACCGAACCCGAAATAGCTCCGCCTGCCATATCGGCGGTCATCGACTGGAGCACAAGGATTTCTCGCAAAACTAATTGAAGTGGATATAATTCTTTATCGGAAAGATAAATCAAGGCATTGAAATAACCGTTCCAATGTCCGACACCATAAAATAAGGCCATAACAGCAATAATCGGAGTCGATAAAGGTAAAATCACTTTTATAAATAATTTCATATTTGTACAGCCATCTATCTCTGCTGCTTCTTCCAGTTCCTTCGGGATGGTTACTTGGAAAAAGACGCGGGCAACAATTAAATTCCAAACGGCAACAGCATTAGGTAAAACCATCGCCCAAATCGTATCGATTAATCCAAGACTTTTAATTAATAGATACGAAGGAATTAATCCCCCGCCAAAAAACATGGTAAAAACGAAAATTCCCATAAAAATATTTCTGCCAACTAAATCCTTTCGGGATAGTGCGTAAGCTGCTGGCAATGTAAATAATAAATTGATAGAAGTGCCTAGCACAGTATAAAAAATCGTATTTAAGTAACCCTTCCAAATGAGATCGTTCTGAAAAATAAGCTCATACCCTGCTAACGTAAATCCTTTAGGAAGTAACCACATTTCACCCGAGTTAACAGCAGAGGGATCACTGACCGAAGCACTGATAATATAAATCAAAGGATACAAGACAATGACCATTGCCAGCAGTAAAAAAGTATAATTGATAGCTTTAAAGATTTTATCGGTTTTTGTTTCGATTATTGCTGAATTCATTGACTTTCCTCCTTACCATAGACTCGTTTCGCTTTTCTTTTTCGCAATTTGATTCACCAAAACTAATAGAATCGCACTAATCACAGAATTAAATAATCCTACGGCTGCCGCAAAACTGTACTGAGCATCCAACAGACCTGCTTTATAAACAAAGGTCGCAATGACATTTGAAGAATCCATATTGAGTGGATTTTGCAGCAATAGGATTTTTTCAAAACTAACTGATAGTATGCTACCAACGTTTAAGATTAATAAGATAATCATCGTCGGAACAAGTGAAGGGATATTAATATGCCAAATTCTCTGCAATCGAGACGCACCATCCACAATCGCTGCTTCATGCTGTTGCTGATCGACTCCTGCTAGGGCTGCTAAATAAATAATCGTTCCCCAGCCAGTTCCCTGCCAAACACCTGAAAGTACATATACCGATTTAAACCAAGCAGGATCACTCATAAATGGGATTGGTTCAAAACCGAGCGCAACAATTAAATGGTTAATGACACCTGTCGCAGGTGACAAAAAGGCAATAATCATCCCCGCCATAACAACGACAGAAATAAAATGTGGCGCATAGGTGATGGTTTGTACACTGCGTTTAAACAATCCATCCTTTGCTTCATTAATCGCCAGGGCTAAGATGATAGGCAGTGGGAATCCGACGAGCAATTCATAGATGCTGATTCCCAGTGTGTTTTTTATTAGATCCCAAAAATAGTAGGATTCAAAAAATTGGACAAAGTGTTTAAAACCGACCCATTCACTTCCCCATATTCCTGTAGAAGGAATAAAATCTTTAAAGGCAATTTGAACCCCATACATTGGAATGTAATGGAAGATAATAAAGTAGGTTAATGTTGGCAGCAGGAAAAGGTACAACTCCCAATTTCGTAAGATCTTCTTTACTTTTTTCTTTCCTGCATTCTTTTTTGCCTCTAACTGCGAAGTACTATTTGAACATATCTCTACGTCTAATAGCCCCTGATTCCGATTCGCAGTGACTTTGCTATCATGCACTCACATCTCCTCCTCTTATATTTTTGTATAGTATTAAACTACATGAAAGGAACCGATTTAATAAATATGTCTTTTTTGTTTATCGTTGTAAAAACATAGGAAAGATAGTATTGGTAACGTTTTCATTTATGTCCCGTAGGACAAATATGTCTATTTTGTCCTACTATGTAACTCTTTACTTGAATAAAAATAGAGGATGGCTGTAATAGCCATCCTCTAAAGGACTGCATCGTTTTTTATATTAGCTTGGATATGACTTCGCTCTGGTGCATAAAGCAATCGATATTTACCCGGTGTCACTCCTTCTGCCCTTTTAAATTTCCTCGTAAAATTAGCTACATCCATATATCCTGCTTTGATGACGATTTCTTTAATTGTTTCATCTGTGTCTGTTAATTTCCTCTTTACTTCCTCGATACGTAAATGCCAGACAAATTGGGTAAAGTTTACTCCTGTTTGTTCTTTTAAAAATCGGCTTAAGTAGGAAGTGGACAGTTTATATTTTTGAGCGATACTTTCTAGACTCAGATCATATTTAGCATAATTTTCGCGGATATAAGCTAAAATTTCATTACAAAGTTTACTGTTGCTTCTTTCATTTTTCCTGCTAACCTCGTGACAAATATCGATAATCAGTGGATGCAGATGTTTTTCTAATTCACCGATAGAATTGAAATCGACAACTTTATTCATGTCATAGTTTTTTTCACCCAATCCCATTTCTACAGCCACTTTTAAAACGGTATTAATGATATCAAAGCAAATACACTTGACCATCTGGACTGAAAGATCTTTATTGATTACAACTTCAAAAATATGGTTAAGTGTTTCGATGGCGACAATCTGATCTCCTTGTTTTAGGCTTTGAACAAATTTAATATGTTCTTCTTTTGGATAGCCGATTGTCTTCTCAGATTGATTGCTGATGTCTTCAAAATACGTAATACATGTACGTTCATTCATAAACCGATACTCTAATGCAGCTAAAGCCTCGATAAACGAGCGATTAATTTTACTTTTTTCCGAAACACAAGTCCCTGCAGAAATAATCGGATCAATGTTCAATCGATCCTGAATCAGCTGCCTCAATTCCTCAACAACCTTTTTAACTTCTCCTCGGTACGGGTCCTCTAGGCTGACGATTAAGGCAATGCAATCTTTAAAATCTATCTCCACACCGTAAGAGATTGACTGATTGAAGGATATGACAGAAAGAGTGCGGATTATTTCCTCTCTTTTTTGCAGAACCTCATTTTTTAATGAGACAACCGCCACAAAATATTGATCCTTTTTCATTGGCAGATTAATGGATTCTAGTAATTTATTTATCTCTCCCTCATCAACTAAACTGCCATTTAACATCCTCATTAAATATTGATCTCTTACAATAGGAGCTTGGATATCAACCTTTTCACTTAAACTTTCATGGTCCTTAAACACCCTTGCCATTGTCACTTTTATCCGATCAAGCTCATTAAATTGCTCAATATTTGTTACACGCTTATCGTTCTTATTAAGAAAATCTAAAAGATTGTGTATTGGCCGGTATTGTTTTCTTCCTAACAGAATCGAAACACCAATACCCGAGAGAACAATGGAAATAATGACCATCATTAAAAACCTTTGTAAATTGACTACCTTGTCAAAAAACTGATTCGCTGGCATAACGGTGACAAATGTCCACCCACTTACACTAGACTTTACTGAAACAACGGAATACTCTTTACTTAGCAATTGAATACTGGATACACCGTTTTTAACTTCAGCGAGTTTCTTAATCTCGTTATCATTAAACTTCTTATCATTGATACTAGATGTAAAGACTTGATTATTCTGATCAAATATGTAAGCGTTTCCGTTAAAATCACCAAGTGTATCCTTAATCAAAGTCGTTATCGCAGATTCTTCAAGCAAATACATCACAGTGCCGTATGGAGTGGCAGTATTTCGTGTAACCGGATACAAATAGGTGATCAATCGATCATCTTTACGATCACTTACTCTAATATATGAAGAAGGATAAATGATGGGCAGATTACTTTCTAATTGTTCCTTAACTTTTTCTGATTGACCAAAATGATACATTTGATTAAAAGTATCTAGTGAATACGCCCCACTTGTAGAGTAAATATTACGATCTCCGCGATAGTAAAGAAATAATTCCTTAATAATGGAACTGTTTTCCTTATATTTATTGAGCTCTTCTATCGCTTCTTTTCCATAAAAACCATCGTTAACCATGTATGGCGTTAAACGATAATCATAGGAAATCCTTAATGCAAGCTTTTCTAATTCCTCCATCCGTTCATCGGTCATATTTTTCACTTGGTTTAACATGTCAATATTCGATTGTTCAATACCTTCTCTTAAGCTTACGACGGAGTTTTTATAGATAATAATTCCCATAATCGCTAACGGAATGAAAAACATGAGCATATACGACAGGATGTATTTGTACAATAATTTCGATTGTATCCTTCGTAAACCAAACAAATAAATGACCTCCTAACACAAATAGTTTGACAGAAATTTGATAGGAATATAGCATATATAAAACGATAGCGCTTCCAAAAATCAATGCATATTTTTAAAGATATAAAATTAATAAAATAATGTCAATCTTTGTAGCAATAGTATATAAGAAAAATAGACTATTTCAATGGTTTTTCCATAAAAATAGCCTATTCTCGACATTCAAGAAACGATTCCTTTTTTTACATTTATATAGTCACATTTGATCGTTCAAAAGAGATTTCCTTACCTGTTTCACTTGATTCATAGATACCGCATAGCATTTTCATCAATTCCACACCGTCTTCCACTGGGCTGATGGTTTGTTCTTCACCCTGGCAGCACGAAACGAAATGGTTTATTTCATTTTGGAAAGCATTGTTGAAATCAAACGACAGAGAATCAATTTGCGGTTGTGCATTTAATATCGTATTATTTTTTTCTGTGACAATCACAAGCTCAGGTTCAATCTCTGCCCCGCCCTTATCGCCAAAAATCTTAACATACATTTCATCCTTCTTAACGTGAAGGGTAAAGCTGACATCGATCATTAACGAAGCTCCATTTTCAAAACGAATTAGGGCATTTGCAAGGTCTTCTACTTTATTAATGCTAGGATCATAATCCGCTGCTTGGTAGAAAGAAAGGTTTTTAATATTCGCTCGATTTCCAAGCTTTGAATAGGTGTTTCCACTAATGGATTTCACTTTTGGTTTCCCCATTAAGTACCAGCATAAATCAATGATATGAACACCGATATCGATAAGAGGTCCCCCTCCCGATCTTTCCTTATCAGCAAACCAGCCTCCAGGATTTCCTAATCGGCGCAGAATTGAAGCTTTTGCATAATATATTTCGCCAAGATCACCAGAATCAATAAAAGATTTCAAAACGCTTGTATTGGTTCCAAATCGGCGGACAAATCCTACCTGAAGTACTTTTCCGCTTCTTTTTACGGCTTCTTCTACCTTTAGCGCTTCTTCCACTGTTTTACATAATGGTTTTTCAACCAAAACATGCTTGCCTGCATTCAAAGCAGCAATGGCAATTTCTGCATGCGTATTATTCCATGTACAAATACTCACTGCATCAATTTGAGGGTCCTTCAATAAGTCCTCATAGTTCGTGTAAGCCGCTTTTGCATGATATTTATTCTTCTTTTCTTCCGCCCTTTGCTCATTAAGATCACAAACGGCAAAGATTTCGACCTTTTCATTGTTAGCATAAGACTGAAAGTGTAAATCTGAAATGGAACCTGCCCCGATTACACCAATTTTTAATTTATCCATCATTTTTATCCTCCATTTCATTGGTACATATTTTAGTTTGTTGATATGTCATTTTTTACTTCGTTATG
>Ga0182744_1000639_pt1 | contig 32590 bp, 26 predicted proteins | sample eDN3rd30CKraftMG_FD_128525 | JGI IMG/M metagenome (GOLD analysis project Ga0182744, IMG submission 128525) | Enriched Miracle-Growth compost microbial communities from Emeryville, California, USA - eDNA 3rd pass 30_C Kraft MG (version 2) (version 2) ... | reverse complement strand
GCTCATCTCGTTCCTCAACAACGCGATCAAGGCGCGCGCGCTCTTCAAGCGCGACAAGGACTACGTCGTCATGAACGGCGAGGTCCTCATCGTCGACGAGCACACCGGCCGCATCCTGTCGGGCCGCCGCTACAACGAGGGCATCCATCAGGCGATCGAGGCGAAGGAGAGCGTCGAGGTCAAGGCGGAGAACCAGACGCTCGCGACCGTCACGCTGCAGAACTACTTCCGCCTCTACGACAAGCTTTCGGGCATGACCGGCACCGCCGAGACGGAGGCGGCCGAGTTCATGTCGACCTACAAGCTCGGCGTCGTCCCGATCCCGACGAACCGGCCGATGCTGCGCGTCGACCAGCCCGACCTCATCTACAAGAACGAGCAGTCGAAGTTCGAGCAGGTCGTCGAGGACATCGCGAAGCGCTACGGGAACGGCCAGCCGGTCCTCGCGGGCACGACCTCGGTCGAGAAGTCCGAGCTGCTGTCCCGCCTGCTCGCGAAGCGCGGCATCAAGCACGAGGTGCTCAACGCGAAGAACCACGCCCGCGAGGCGGCGATCGTCGCGCAGGCCGGACGTCTCGGCGCGGTCACGGTCGCGACGAACATGGCCGGCCGCGGCACCGACATCATGCTCGGCGGCAACGCCGAGTTCATGGCCGTCGCCCGCATGCACGAGAAGGGCCTCAACCCCGCGGAGACGCCCGAGGAGTACGAGCGCGAGTGGGACGGGGTCTTCGACGCCGTCAGGACCGAGGTCGAGGTCGAGGCGGAGAAGGTCCGCGACGCGGGCGGTCTCTACGTCGTCGGCACCGAGCGCCACGAGTCGCGACGGATCGACAACCAGCTGCGCGGTCGCTCCGGCCGCCAGGGCGACCCCGGCGAGAGCCGCTTCTACCTGTCCCTCGAGGACGACCTCATGCGGCTCTTCAATGCGGGCGCGGCCGAGGTCCTCATGCGCGGCGCTCCCGACGACACGGCGATCGAGTCGAAGATGGTCTCGCGCGCCATCCGCAGCGCGCAGTCGCAGGTCGAGGCGCGCAACGCCGAGATCCGCAAGAACGTGCTCAAGTACGACGACGTGCTCAACCGGCAGCGCGAGGCGATCTACGGCGACCGGCGGCGCATCCTCGAGGGGGACAACCTCTCCGAGCGGGCGCAGGCGTTCCTCGAGCAGGTCGTCGGCGACGTCGTCGCCTCGCACGCGGGCGAGGGCTCGACGGACAGCTGGGACCTCGACGCGCTCTGGACGGAGCTGAGGACGCTCTACCCGGTCTCCATCACGGGCGAGGAGGTCCTCGAGGAGTCGCGCGGGAAGCTCTCGGTCGCGATGCTGCAGCGCGAGCTCGTCTCGGACGCCAAGGTCGCGTACCAGGCGCGCGAGGACAAGCTCGGTGCGGAGGCGATGCGCGAGCTCGAGCGCCGCGTCGTGCTCTCGGTCATCGACCGTCGCTGGCGCGACCACCTGTACGAGATGGACTATCTCAAGGACGGCATCGGTCTGCGTGCGATGGCGCAGCGCGACCCGCTCGTCGAGTACCAGCGCGAGGGCTTCGCGATGTTCCAGTCGATGATGGGACAGATCCGCGAGGAGTCCGTCGGATTCCTGTTCAACCTCGAGGTGCAGGTACAGACCGAGGGCGGCACGCAGGTCGTCGCGCAGGGGCTCGAGTCGGGCAGCGCCCCGACGCGGGGGCTGCAGTACACGGCACCGGGCGAGGAGGTCGGCGGCGCCGACGTCGAGGTGCGCGACGAGCGCGGGCGCATCGATCAGGCCGCGTCGGCGCGTGCCGCTCAGCGCGCTGCCGCCCAGTCCGGCGTCCCGCAGCCCGAGCCGGCACCCGCGCAGGGCGGGGCCCGCGGAGCGTTCGGCCAGCGCACGGGCGAGGCGGCGCCGCAGAACCGGGCGCAGCGCCGGGCCTCCGAGCGCCGCGGCAAGTAGTCCGGCCGAGGCGCTCGCTCACAGGACCGAGAGCTCGGTCGCGCGCCAGCGGCCGTCGATCCCGACGAGCCGCATGACGACCGCTCGGACGCGCACGGGCGTGTGGACGATCGCGACCGCCTCGATCGCGTCGTCGGTCGGCTGGTCGATCCGGCAGGAGCCCATCGAGATGGTCGGCATCGTGGCCCGACGTCCCTTCGCATGCCGGGCCCGCGCCGCGAGCACCGCGCGCGCGAGCAACTGGGTGTAGACGGCGGGCTCGAGCCAGCGCGCGATCTGCTCGGGATCCCGGGCTCCCGCGATGACCTCGACGACGCACCGCGCGAGGTTGAGCACGAGGGGGCTCGGATCGGGGAGCGCGGATGCGGGCGTGCGCTGACGCTCGAACATCTCCTCGACGACCGCCTCCGTGCGCCGGGTCGGCGGGGTCGTTCGCTCAGTGCGCGCGCGGGACTGCAAGGCCATGGATTCCTCCTCGGGCCGGTCCCGGGGAGTATGCAAGCACGGCCGATCCGCGAATGGCAGAAAGTTCTCGAATCTGTGGATAACTCGTCGCCGCGACCCTGACGATAGCCTGGTCCGGTGTCGACGCTGAGCGATCTGATCGAGGCGAATGGCCATGCCTCGCCGGCGGACATCGAGTGGTTGCATCTGCTGCTCGCCGACACGCAGCTCCTCGCGGACCTGTCGTTCGCCGACATCGTCATCTGGGCGCCGACGACCGACGACGACTTCATCGCGACGACGCTGACGAGGCCCGGAGGTGCGGCGACCCTGTTCTTCCGGGACATCGTCGGCCAGCGCATCACGCCGAATCTGCGCGCCCAGGTGCAGCAGGCCTACGACGAGCGCCGGATCGTCGACTCCGACTCGAGCGACTGGTCCGACGAGGCGGCGACGCACATCCGGGCGGTGCCGGTCCGCCGCGGCGGCACGCCCGACACGGTCGGGCCGATCGCGGTCCTGACCCGGCACTCGAACCTCTCCGACGCGCGTACGCCCAGCCGGCAGGAGCTGACGTTCAACCAGTCGGCGAACGACCTGTTCGAGATGATCGCGGCCGGGACCTTCCCCGACATGGACGCGCCGAGCGTCCCTCGGCGGTTCGCCCCGCGGGCCTCCGACGGCCTCATCCGGATCGACTCCGAGGGGATCGTGACGTTCGCGAGCCCGAACGCGCTCTCGGCGTTCAACCGCCTCGGCTTCGACGGCGAGCTCGAGGGCGAGCCGCTCCCCGAGGTCACGACCGAGCTGATCGGCGGCCGCGCGGTCGTCGACGAGTCGCTGCCGCTCGTGCTGACGGGCCGTGCGCCATGGCGGGCCGACGTCGAAGCGGGAGGCGGGGTCGTCGCGCTGCGTGCGATCCCGATCCGACGCGACGGCGAGCGCGCCGGCGCGATCCTCCTCGTGCGCGACGTGACGGAGGTGCGCCGTCAGGAGCGCGAGCTCCTGACGAAGGACGCGACGATCCGCGAGATCCACCACCGGGTCAAGAACAACCTGCAGACGGTCGCCTCGCTTCTGCGCATCCAGGCGCGCCGGACCCACAGCGACGAGGCGCGCGACGCGCTGCAGCAGGCGATGCGGCGGGTGTCGGCGATCGCAGTCGTGCACGACACCCTGTCCGAGGGCCTCAGCCAGAGCGTCGACTTCGACGTCGTCTTCGAGCGGGTGCTCATGCTCGTCGCCGAGGTCGCCTCGAGTCACACGACGCGCGTGCAGCCGACGTTGAGCGGCTCGTTCGGCGAGCTGCCGAGCGAGTACGCGACACCGCTCGCGCTCGCGCTCACCGAGCTCGTGACGAACTCGGTCGAGCACGGGCTCGTGGGCCGGACCGACGGATCGGTCGTCATCACCGCGACGCGCACCGAGGATCACCTCACGGTGCAGGTGCGCGACAACGGCGCGGGGCTTCCCGAGGGGAAGGTGGGCTCCGGTCTCGGCACGCAGATCGTCCGCACGCTCATCCAGGGCGAGCTCTCCGGCTCGATCGACTGGCACACGCTCACGGGGAGCGGCACCGAGGTCACGATCGAGGTGCCGTTGACCTGGTTGCGGCGGCGCTTCTGACGCGCCCGGGCGCGTGCGTCAGGAGGCGCGGCGAGCGCGGGCGGCGCGACGCTTGAGCGCGCGACGCTCGTCCTCGGAGAGACCGCCCCAGACGCCGGAGTCCTGCGAGGTGTCGAGCGCGTACTGGAGGCACTGCTCCGTGACGGGGCAGGTCGCGCAGACGACCTTGGCCTTCTCGATCTGCTCGACGGCGGGTCCCGTGTTGCCGATCGGGAAGAAGAGCTCGGGGTCTGCCGTGAGGCAGGCAGCCTTGTCTCGCCAGTCCATCGGGTGGTACTCCATTTCAGTGCTGCGCCTCCCGCACGCGCCTATCGGCGGCGTGCTGCAAATGCTTGGCCTGCAGGCCCGGGAGACTTCACGTGAACCGCTCGCACCATCGGGAGCCGGAAATCAACGTCATCTAGAATCCCACAGCAGGTGACGGATATCAATCATTTTCTCGTTCATAAGGAGTCGTCGCGTGTCTGCTGAGGGCGAACACTCACCACCGCAGCTCGTGGCGCTCATCTGCATCGTGTTCGCAGAAGCGGCCCTTCTCGTCGTCGCGACGCTGTTCCTGCTGTTCGAGCTGTTCACTCCGGACGCACAGGACGCGCTCGCCGCGGGGGCGCTCACCGTCACCACCGCGCTCTTCGCGCTCGGCGTCGTCGTCCTCGGGATCGGGCTGCTCCGGCGCTGGGCGCGCATCCGCGGCGGAGTCGTGCTGTGGCAGATCCTCCAGGTCGCCTGCGCGATCGGCGCCTTCCAGGGGCTGCTCGGACCGACCTGGATCGGCTGGCTGCTGCTCGTCCCCGCCGGCGTCGCCATCTGGCTGCTGTTCACCAAGCCGGTGACCGCGATCTTCGTCGAGCGCGACGCGCAGACGCGCGTCTGAGACGTTCCCTGAGCGAGCGAAGCGAGTCGACGGGTCAGACCCCGAGGAGCTTGCGCAGCCGCGCCACGTGCCCGGTCGCCTTGACGTTGTAGAGCGCGTGCTCGATCCGCCCCTTCGCGTCGATGACGAAGGTCGAACGGATGACACCGTCGAACGTCCTGCCGTACAGCAGCTTGGGGCCCCAGGTCCCGTAGCGGCGCATGACCTTGTGATCGGCGTCCGAGAGCAGCGGGAAGTTGAGCGCATCCCGCTCCCGGAATCGCTCGAGCCGCTCCGGCTCGTCGGGGGACACGCCGAGCACGACGAGGCCCGAGGCGGCGAGCGCCTGGATGCTGTCGCGGAAGTCGCACGCCTGCTTCGAGCAGCCGGGCGTCAGCGCGGCGGGGTAGAAGTAGAGGACCACCCGCTGCCCCTGGTAGTCCGCGAGTCGCACGGTCCGGCCGTCCTGATCGGGGAGGGAGAACGCCGGGGCACGGTCGCCGGGGGCAAGTCGCTTCGGCAGCGCGGCAGGGTCGTTCACGGGCCTCCTCGGCACTCGAGGGGCACGCGCGCCCCGTTCGTCGCCATGGTAGTCTTGCTCTCCGATCCGTTCAGGCGGACCGAGCACCTCTAGCTCAATTGGCAGAGCAACTGACTCTTAATCAGTGGGTTCCGGGTTCAAGTCCCGGGGGGTGTACCGGGTCAGATGCTGTGGCAAAGATGCTTCGGCTAGTACGATCCAACATGGTAGCGAGGGGTGAGATAGTCCTCGGCGCACCGATTCGAGAAGCCCACGCCTTAGTGCGTGGGCTTCTGCGTTCGCTCGCATGTCGGAGCTGCCCAGCAGAATCTTGAACATGCTCCTCGCCTACCTCGATGAGATCGGTGAGCCCGGGGCATTCGTCTCGCGGGCCCATGATCGATATAGGACGAGTCCGGCTTTCGGCTACGCCGGCTTCTTGCTTCCCGAGGATTCGGCGAGACAGTTCGGATCGATCTTCACCGAGGAGAAGCGCCGGATGTTTCGTACTGATATCGAGGCGGATGGTGGAGGGAGTCAGTGGGAGCGGAAGGGTGCAAGGATCTTCCGGCCGGACACGCTGGACAAGTTCCCTCAGCAAGTGCGTGTGTTCAACGCGTTGGTCAAGCGGCTTCGTTCCCTGGGCGGGAACTTGTTCTACTACGCGGCCGAGAAGCCTCTGGGCACACCAAAGCAGACGAAGCTCGACACAGCGCAACGTGAGACCGCGGCGATGCAGGAGACTCTGAATCGCCTGGCGCGGCATGCGAACTCGAGTCGATCGGGCCAGAACCTGATGGTCATGATCGACCAGATCAACGAGAATCAGCGCTCCGAGCGAGTGCCGAACATGTATGGACATATCTTCAGCCGGGCAACGACCCACCCCGAGATGAAGCGCATCATCGAGCCTCCGATGCATGTGGACAGCATTCTGAGTGCCAACATTCAGTTCGCGGATTGGGTTGCCGCGTGCGTGACGCGCGCAATCGAATATCAGTTGATCGAGGATTCCCCGTACCAGTGGGTGGCGGCGACCAACGCGGTCGACGGGGTTCGTGGGGCCTTCACGCATGAGTCGAAGCTCCGCCTTTGGAACCGAGCCATCGACGACTTGAACCATTCGAAAATCTTCAGACGCGAGCGAGACCTCCATCCGACTGCGCAGGGACAGCTACTAGGGTCGGGTATTCCACCAGAAGCATTGCGGAAGCTGCGCGCCGCAGCGGAGCGGAATCATCCATGAAGCTCGACATCCCGGGGACGCACAACTTCCGGGAGGTCGCGTCCGGTGCCATCCGGCCCGGCGTCTTCTACCGCGCGGACGCGCTGCACCGGCTCACGCGCGCGGGGCGCGCCGCGGTCGCCGACCTCGGAGTGCGCACCGTCATCGACCTGCGCAGCGACTTCGATCGCCGGATCGGCGGTCGCGACCGCCTCCGGGGCACGGACGCGCAGGTCCTGAGCTACCCGATCCACGGCGGCAGCATGGACCCGAAGGTCGTGGAGATCCGCGGGGTCTACCGGTCGATCGTCGCCGACAACGGTCCCTCGATCGCGTCGGCCATCCGGGCGGTCGCGGACTCCGACGGCGCCGTCGTCGTGCATTGCACCGCCGGGAAGGACCGCACCGGCCTCGTCGTCGCGTTCTGCCTCCTGGCGATCGACATCGACGCCGACGCCGTCGCCGCCGACTACGCGCTGACCCAGCGAAACCTCGAAGGGGAGTGGACCGAGCGCATGCTGCGCAAGGTGCGGCGCTTCCGCGTCGAGCTCAGCGATCGCCTCGTCGAGGTGCTCGCGCACTCGCCCGAGCCCGTGCTGCGCGAGACCCTCGGATGGGTCGAGGCCGAGTACGGCGGCGTGCGGGAGTACCTCGACTCGATCGGCGTCGACGATGCCGTCGTCGGGCGGCTGCGGGATCGGCTGATCGCCGACTGAGCGGGTGGCTCAGCGGATCCGGGAGCGGATCCGCGCCGCCGCGAGCGCGGCGAAGACGACGGCCATGCCCGCGAGCAGCAGCACCGCGAACCACACCGGCACGCCCCAGTCGCCGACGAAGAGCGAGACGCCGTAGAACCGCTCGAGCCCCTCGATCGCGTCGGCGTTGCCTCCCACGAGCGCGGAGAGGGCCTCGCCGGTGAACTCGATCCGGATGAGCATCGCGGACTGGGCGAACGGCAGCGCGCTCACGGTGTCCCGCACGGCGTCGGGGAAGAGGCCGACGGCGATGTAGGCGCCTGCGACGAAGCCGGCGACGGTCCCGACGATCGTCGAGACCGCGGCGAAGGCGCCGGTCGTCCGCAGGAAGGAGACGACGAAGGCCCAGAGCGCCGCGAAGCCCGCCGTCGAGAGGGCGACCCAGCCGACCGTCGTCGCGATCTGCGGCACGCCGAGGACGACCCCGCTCACGAGCCACAGGTAGAGCAGCGCGACCGCGAGCACGATGAGCGACATGATGATGCCGATGACGAACGCCCCGAGCAGATAGCCGAAGACCAGCTGGCCACGACGAATCGGCGAGACGAGGAAGTCCCGGAAGCGGCCCGAGGAGGCGTCGTCGACGAAGACGGAGAGCGCGCCGAGCGTCGTCGACATGGTCGAGAGCGCGACGATCCCCGCGAACATCCATGCGTCGACGAAGCCGCGCACGAGCTCGGGGTCGGCGCCCGGCGCGGTCGCCGAGATGGACTGCGTCTGGATGTTGCCGAGGAAGAGTGCGTAGAGGAGGAAGACGATGAGCGCGCCCAGCAGCGAGAAGAACACGTTGAGGGGGTCGCGGAAGTAGAGGCGGAGATTGCGTCCGGTGATCGCGAGCACGACGTTCATTCGCCCGCCTCGCTCACCGATCGGCCGGTCAGGGCGAGGAACACGTCGTCCATCCGCCCGTGCCGGAACTCGAAGTCCGTGACGGCGTCGCCGAGCTCCCACAGGATCCGCTTCGCCTCGGCGGCGTCCGCGACCGCCCGCTGCTCGACGCCGGTCGCGGTCGTCAGCGTGAGGATGCTCGAGCTGTGCCGAGCACGCAGCTCGGTCGGCGTGCCGTCCGCGATGATCCGGCCGTGATCGATGATGCACACGCGGTCGGCCTCCTCGGTCTCCTCCATGTAGTGGGTCGTCAGGAAGACGGTGAGCCCCGTGCGCTCCCGGAGCTCGTGGATGGTGCGCCAGACGAGCGCCCGGCTCGCGGGATCGAGCCCGGTCGTCGGCTCGTCGAGGAAGAGGATCACGGGGTCGTGCACGAGCGCGCGAGCGATGTCGACCCGTCGGCGCTGCCCGCCCGAGAGCTTGCCGTAGCGGCGGTCGATGAACTCGTCGAGCTCGACGAGCGCGGAGAGCGCCTCGATGCGCTCGCGGATGCGCGTCGCGGTGCCGAGATAGGGGCGTGCGCGGGTCGCGAGGTTCTCCCGCACCGTGAGGGCGCCGTCGAGCACCGAGTCCTGGAAGACGACGCCGATCGACTGCCGCACCGCGTCGCCGTCGCGCAGCACGTCACGGCCCGCCACCGTGAGCTCGCCCGACTCGAAGGCGAGGACCGTCGTGAGGCAGCCGATCGTCGTCGACTTGCCCGCGCCGTTCGTCCCGAGGAACGCGAAGACGCTCGCCGGAGGGACCTCGAACGACACGTCGTCGACCGCGAGCGTGTCGCGGTAGCGCTTCGTGAGGCCGCGCACCGCGACACCGCCGGAATCGTGCATGCGACCAGTCTCGCCGACTTCTGTCGCGAGCGGTGCGCGCACGCGTAGCCTCGTGACGTGACGCTCGCCGAACTGCTCGCAAGGCCCGAGGTCGCCGCGGCGATCGAGTCGGGCCAGACGCCGTTCTTCATCCTCGATCCGGCCGCCGCGGTCGACGCGTATCGACGGCTCGAGGAGGCCCTGCCCGGGGTCCGGCACCACTACGCGGTCAAGTCGAACTCGCATCCCGCGCTCGTCGCCGCGCTCGCGGCATCCGGCGCTGCCTTCGACGTCGCGACGAACGCGGAGGTCGACCTCGTGCTCGCCGCTGGGGCCGCGCCCGACCGGGTCATCCACACCCATCCGCACGTCAAGCCGCGCGACATCGCCTACGCGGTCGAACGCGGTGTGCGCACCTTCGTCGCCGACTCCGATGCCGAGATGCGCAAGCTCGCGGCGTTCCACGACGCGGACCTCGACGTGCTCGCCCGGGTGTCCTACCCGAATGCGGGCGGGACGTCCGATCTCTCGCTCAAGTTCGGCCTCGCACCCGAGGAGGTCGCGGGGTTCCTCGACTACGCGGCCGACCGCGGGGTCCGGGTGCGCGGGCTCAGCTATCATGTCGGCTCGCAGAACGTCGACCGGGAGATCTACGTCCGGGCCCTCACGACGACCGCGGAGCTCCTCGGCGCCGCGGCCCTCGCCGGCCACGCGCTCGACACGATCGACATCGGCGGGGGCTTCCCGGTGCGCTACGCGGGCCGGGAGCCGCTGCTGGAGGAGTTCGCCGAGGTGCTGCGGCCCATCATCGACGGGCATCCCGAGCTCGCGTTCTGGTCGGAGCCGGGGCGGTTCGTCTCCGCGCCCGCGATGCACCTCGTCACCTCGGTCGTCGCCGACACCTACCGTCCTGCGCTCGAGACCCACTGGGTCTACATCGATGACGGGCTCTTCGGCGGCTACTCGAACGTGCTGACCGATCACGTCGTCCCCGAGATCCTGCCGATCGGGATCCCCGCCGGCCGCGAGCGCATCGCGCAGACGATCGCGGGGCCGACCTGCGACTCGAGCGACGTCATCGTGCAGGGGCTCGAGCTGCCCCGGCTCGTCACGGGCGACATCCTCGTCTCGCCCATGATGGGCGCCTACACGCTCGTGACGGCGACGGAGTTCAACGGCATCCCGATCACCCGGGTCATCGTCGTCTGAGCCCGGCCCCCTCCGTTTTCAGGCGTCGGCGGCGTGTCGAGGGAACAGTTCCCCCGACACGCCGCCGACGCCTGAAAAAGGGGGTTGGGGCGGGGAGCGAGGGGTCAGCGCTTGATGAGGGAGAGGCCCGCGCGGGCGAGGTCGGCGACCGAGGCGTCCGGCAGGTACGCCTTGACGATCGCGCCGGCGATCTTCGGGAGCTCCGCCTCGTCCCGGTAGAGCAGGCGCATCGACTCGTACCGCGGACTGAATTTCTCCTTGAACCGGTGCAGCGAGCGGAAACCGTATGCGGGCTCGAGCATGTTGGCGACGGTGGTGAGGATCGCGCCGATCGCGCCGTCCTCCTCGGCGTCCTCCTCGCTGCGCGTCAGCGGGGCGCCCGACAGCGAGGCGAAGCGAGCGCCCTCGTCGCGGAAGGCGAGGAAGCTCTGGCCGATCAGGAACTCCATCGCAGGGCCGAAGCCGTCGTCGCGGCGGCGCATGACGTCGAGGACCCAGCCGATGACGTTCTCCTGGGCCCCTTCGACTCCCTCCGGTCGCTCAGGGAGCGGGTGCGACGGTCGCCCGGAGCGCGGCGGGCGAGGGCCGTAGATCGGCAGCCAGGACAGAACGCCGTGGACCGAGCCGTCCGAGTCGGTCGCGAGCGCGACGCGCACCGCCGGGTCGAGCGCTTCGTCGACCCCGCCGAGCGTGAAGCCCATCTCGGGCAGCGCCTTGTCACCGACCCAGGACTCGCTGATCGCGCGCACCTGGGCGATGACCGCCCACGGCTCGTCGCGCAGCCGGGTGAGTCGGAACGAGATGCCCTCGCGTTCGGCCCGGTTCGCGGCGCCGCGGACCGGCTGCCACTGCTTGCCCGTGAACTCGAGCCCCGGGAGATCGACGATCGTGTCCTCGCCGACGGAGATGCTGCGCCACTGCGGGTCTTCGGCGAGCGCGGCCGCCGCGGTCGCCGGCGAGGAGGAGAAGAAGCAGGGCGCGACCCCGTCGAGCTCCGCAGCCGTGCGGAAGTCGCGGATCGCGGCCTGCCAGGTCTCCGGGGGGCCGATCGGGTCGCCGAGCACGATCGCGACGCCGCCGACCTTGCGTACGGGCAGCGCCCACGCGTCCCGCTCGCCGAATCGGACCCGCATCCGCGGCCAGGTCGACATCCAGCCGAGCGTCCCGCCGCCGTGGCGCCGGAGCACCGCGACGAGGCGCTCGCGGGCCTCGCCGGCGTCGACCGCGAGGAAGCGGCCGCGCCGCCAGACGGGCACGGCGAACGCGCGTCGGCCGGCGATGAGCAGGACGAGCGTGATGAGCCAGAGCACGCTCGCGGCCGCCGCGATGCCGGCGCCGTCGAAGTTCGCGAGGTCGCCGCCCAGGAAGGTGAGCGCGTAGACGACCTGCAGGACGTTGAAGGACGCGAGGGCGACCGCGACGCACCACGCCCACCGGCGCCCGTGGAAGAGCGACCAGCTGATGACGAGGATGAGCCCGACGTCGATCGCGATGTCCCACCAGGACACGTCTCCCGGGTCCGTCCGGCCGAGGGGACCGTCGGTCGGCACGAGCGCGGCGACGAGCTGCATGACCCCGATCGCGGCGATCGAGCCGAACGCGACGACGCGCCACTCGTGCGCGGTCGCGCGCTGGGCGCGGCCGAAGCCGAAGACGAGCACGAGCCCCGCGCTGACCGCGTGCTCGAGGTCGGCGAGCGTGCCCTCGAGGATGAGCAGGACGAGCAGGACGCCGCCGAGGATGAGCCGGCCGCGGAAGCGCCAGGGCGCTCGCATCGACGCGATGCCGAGGGCTGCGAGGACCATGAGCCCGCAGGAGGGGCCGACGTCGAGGACCCCTGCGAGCTGGACCGCCCAGCCCCAGCCGGTGAGCCGGACGATGTCGACGATCGCCGCGGTCGCGAGCACGCCGACGATCTGCCCGGCCCAGAAGCCGCCGAGGACCCAGCGCCAGCCTCGGCGCCGCTCGAGGAACCCGACCGAGAGCACCATGAGGACGCCGACGAGCGCGTAGTGCCACGGCACTTCTGAGAAGAACGCCCCGGTGATCGGCGTCCACCACCGGCCGGCCTCGAAGGCCGGCACGCCGTAGGCGACGGTCTCGAACCAGGGCGAGTCGCGGAAGGGCGACCACAGCCCGGCCGACGCGACGCCGACCGCGAGATAGACGACGAGGAACGCGAGCGCGATCGGATGGCGCAGGACGAACCGTCCGACGAGCCCCGGGAAGCGGCGCGTGGGTGCCCCCGCCTCAGCCATCAGACGCCGAGGTCCTCCGAGAGCCCGAGCTCCGCTCGTGCCTGTGCCTCGCGTTCGAGCCGGTTCTGCTCGACGACGGTGCCGACCGCGATCGCGACGTTGATGCCCCAACCGACCCAGACGAGAGCGAGACGCCAGTCACGCGGCCCGCGCACGCTGTGCCGGATCGCGGGCACGACGCCGGCGACCGCGCCGAGCACGGCGGCGTTGAAGATGTACCTGCGCATTCCGACCTGCCTCTCGCCCTTTACGCTACGCGATGTAGCGTTAGAGGCGCATGACTTCTGACACGCGGACCTACGAACTCGTCGTCGTCTCGAACCGGTTGCCGGTCGATTCGCAGGTGGCGGCCGACGGCTCGGTCACGTGGGTGCGCTCCCCGGGCGGCCTCGTCACGGCGCTCGAATCGGTCACGCGCGACGCCGAGGCGGCATGGGTCGGCTGGCCGGGGTCCGCGGACCTTCGGCTCGACGCATTCGACGCCGACGACATGCGGCTCGTGCCCGTCGAGCTCTCCGACCTCGACCTCGAGCGCTACTACGAGGGCTTCAGCAACGCGACCATCTGGCCCCTCTACCACGACGTGATCGCCGTCCCGGAGTTCCACCGGGAGTGGTGGGAGCGCTATGCAGCGGTCAACCAGCGCTTCGCGGAGGCCGCCGCAGCCGTCGCCGCCGAGGGGGCGACGGTCTGGGTCCAGGACTACCAGCTGCAGCTCGTGCCCCGGCTGCTGCGCAGCATGCGCCCCGATCTCGCGATCGGCTTCTTCCTCCATATTCCGTTCCCGCCATACGGACTGTTCTCCCAGCTGCCATGGCGAGGCCGCATCGTCGACGGCCTGCTCGGCGCCGATGTCGTGGGCTTCCAGCGAGCCAGCGACGCGGCGAACTTCGCGACGGCGGTACGCCGTCTCACCGACTCGGTCGTGCGGGCGCAGCACCGGGGGAGCCAGGCCGAGGTCGCGGACGCGCCCGGCGCGCACCGCAGCGTCGTCATCAAGTCCTTCCCCATCTCGATCGACGCCGCCGCGCTCGAGGCGCTCGCACGCACGCCCGGCGTGCAGGCCCGCGCCCGAGAGATCCGGGAGAGCCTCGGCGCCGATCGCACCCTCTTCCTCGGCGTCGATCGCCTCGACTACACGAAGGGGATCCTGCACCGGCTCAAGGCCTACGGCGAGCTGCTCCGGGAGGGGCTCGTCGACATCGACGACGCGGCACTCATCCAGATCGCCGTCCCGAGCCGGGAGCGCGTCGCCGCGTATCAGCTGCTGCGCGACGAGGTCGAGCTCATGGCGGGGCGGATCAACGGCGACTTCCAGACGCTGCGGCACCGCGCGGTCAGCTACCACCATCACACCTACCCGCGCGAGGAGATGGCGGCGATGTACCTCGCCGCCGACATCCTCCTCGTCACCGCGCTGCGCGACGGGATGAACCTCGTCGCGAAGGAGTACGTCGCGACGCGGTTCGACGAGGACGGCGTGCTCGTGCTCTCCGAGTTCACGGGCGCCGCCGACGAGCTGCGCCGCGCGGTGCTCGTCAACCCGCACGACATCGCCGGTCTCAAGGACGCGATGCTCGGCGCGATGCGGATGCCGAAGCCGGAGCGGCGCTCGCGCATGCGGGCGATGCGCCGACGCGTCGCCGAGCACGACATCGCCCGCTGGTCGAGCGACTTCCTTCAGGCGCTCCATCAGGCCGCATCGCGTTCTCACGCGGCCCGCGATCCGCACGGCCCCGCGGACGCATCGGAGCATCGTGGCGCGCACGAGGCCGACGCGACCCCGCGATTCGCGCAGATCCCCGAGCCGCTCACCGGCGCGCTGCGCGAGCTCGCGCGCAAGCCGCGGCTGCTCGTCGCGCTCGATTTCGACGGGACGCTCGCGCCCGAGGTCGACGACCCCGCCGCGGCGCGCGCGCTGCCGGAGGCCCGCGAGGCGGTGCTGCGGCTCGCCGCCGCGCCTCGCACGAGGGTCGCGCTCGTCTCGGGGCGCCCCATCGCCGGGCTCGAGGAGGTCACCGAGGGCCTGCCGGACTCGATCTTCCTCGTCGGATCGCACGGTGCGGAGATCCGGCTCGACGCCGGCACGGAGTTCCTGCCGCTTCAGCCGCGGGAGCAGGCCGGTCTCGCGACGCTCGGCGAGGTGCTCGAGGGGGTCGCGGGCGAGCACGAGGGGATCTGGGTCGAGCACAAGCCGGCGGGCTTCGCCCTTCACACCCGGCTCGCTACGAAGGAGGACTCCCGGGTCGCGAGGCTCGTCGCGATCCGAGAGGTCGGCAGCGCCCTCCCCGATGAGAACGTCGTCGTCCGGGACGGCCGCACGACCCTCGAGTTCGCGATCCGCGGGACGACGAAGGGCGACTCGATCGAGCACCTGCGCCGCGTCACGGGCTCCGACGCCGTCTTCTTCGCAGGCGACGACGTGACCGACGAGGACGCGTTCGCGGCGCTCGGACCCGACGACGTCGGCCTCAAGTCGGGGACGGGCCAGACGGTCGCGAACTTCCGCGTCGCGGGCCCCGCCGAGGTCGCGCTCGCGCTGCACCGACTCGCGGACTTCCGCGAGGGCGACGTGCACGAGCAGTAGCCCGACCCGGGCGGCGATGAGCTCCGGGGTCGTTCGGTTCCGATCGTTATGGATGATCGAATATCCATAACAACCGTTTACGGATACTCCAATATCCATTAATATGAACCCATGACCGAGCTGCTCGAAGATCCCGCAGTCCGCGACCGGGTCCGGTTCGGCACTGCTGTGCGCGACTGGCGAAAGGTGCGCGGGCTCACGGCGGAGATGGTCGCGGCCCGCGCTGGCATCACTCGCGTGACACTCCGGGCGATCGAGCGCGGTGAGGGGGGCGTGCAGCTCGGCAACGTGTTCGCGGTCCTCGCGGTCCTCGGGATCTCCGGGCTCGTCGCGGAAGCGGCCGACCCGCTGTCGACCGAGATCGGGCGAGTGCGCTGGGCGAACACCGAGCGGCAGCGCGTGCGCTGATGGCCGAGGAGATCTTCGAGGTGTGGGCGAGCGGGCCCGACGGGACATCGGTGCTCACCGGCCGTGCGAGCCCGATCCAGCGACGGGACCGCACCGCCCGCCAGCTCGCATTCGAGTACGACGGATCCTGGCTGCGTCATGGGCGCGAGCTGAGCCCGGACCTTCCGCTCGTCTCGGGTCCCGCGGTGCTGCCCGTGAACCGGAGCGTGCCGGGCGCCTTCGAGGACGCGATGCCGGACGCCTGGGGCCGTGCCCTGGTCGTCCGCGAGCTCGGGCGACCGGTCGAAGACGTCGAGATGCTCTTGCTCGGCTCCGACGAGACACGACAAGGCGATCTGCGGTTCCGGTCGTCAGAGGGCGTATGGCTCGCCGAGCCGGACGGTCGGCTTCCCGGTGTCAAGGACCTCGCCGAGCTCGTCGACGCCTCCGCTCGCTTCCTCGCCGGCCACGAGATCGATCCCGGTATCAAGCGGCTGATCGGTGCGGGCGGGACCGCCGGCGGGGCGCGGCCCAAGTCGATCGTCCGCGAGGCGACCGGGGAGCTGGCGATCGCGAAGTTCCCGCGACGAAAAGACGAGTTCGACGTCTCGGCCTGGGAGGCAGTCGCCGCTGAGCTGTCGTCGCGTGCGGGAATCGAGACGCCGCCCTGGTGCCGGGTCGTCGTCGGCCAGGACCAGTCGGTCTTCGTCACTCGGCGCTTCGATCGCGACAGCGACCTCCGCGTGCCGTATTGGAGCTTCCGGACGTTGTTCGGTCTCGGTACGGAAGAGCGGCCGGACTACGCGAAGCTCGCGAGAGGCATCTGCCTGCGCTCGACCGATCCGGCCGCGGACGGCGAGCAGCTCCTTCGTCGCGCGGTCCTCAACGCGATGATCAACAACCACGACGACCACATGCGCAACTTCGGCGTCATCCCCGCCATTCGCGGCGACGGCTTGCGCCTGGCGCCGAGCTTCGACGTCAATCCGAGCATCGATCTCGACTACGGCACGCCCCTCGTCACCGGGGGCGACCAGGCGCGCCGCGACCCGCTCACCGTGATCCCGATGGCCGAGTCGTTCCGCCTGAGCGCTGAGCAGGCTCGCGAGATCATCGCCGAGGTCTCGGACATGGTCGCCGGCTGGCGGGCGATCGCGGAATCACTCGACATCGATGCGGCTGAGATCCAGCGGATGCGCCCGGCATTCTCGCCGATCGGATGATCCCATGGCCGCCCCGCCTCGTACCGGCCATGATCGTGCGCCCGACAGGGGGCGCACTCCGGGCGTACTAGGCTCGGCGGGCGGAATGGAGGCCCCGTGAGTCACGACGACGTGATCGCGCAGCTGCGCGGCGTTCTCCGGGAGGATGCCGTCATCGCCGACCCGGCACGGATGAGCGGCTACCGCTACGACCGGGCGAACCTGCCGGATGCCGGCACCCCGCTCGCCGTCGTCAAGCCGTCCTCGACCGCCGAGGTGCAGGAGGTCGTCCGCGTCGCGGCGCGACACCGCACCCCGATCGTCGTCCGCGGCGCCGGCACGAGCCTCGCGGGCGGCTCGACGGCCCGCGACGGCACGATCACCCTCTCGACGGAGCGGATGCGCGCGATCGTGGTCGATCCGGGCACCCGCACCGCGGTCGTCCAGCCGGGGCTCCTCAACGCGGAGGTCAAGGCCGCGGTCAAGGAGCACGGTCTCTGGTACCCGCCCGACCCCTCGTCCTACGAGATCTGCTCGATCGGCGGGAACGTCGCGACGAACGCGGGCGGCCTGTGCTGCGTCAAGTACGGGGTCACGACCGACTACGTCCTCGGGCTCGAGGTCGTCCTCGCGGACGGCTCCGCGGTGCGCCTCGGCGGCCCGCGGATCAAGGACGTCGCGGGCCTCCCGCTCACCAAGCTCTTCGTCGGGAGCGAGGGGACGCTCGGCATCGTCACCGAGGTCACGCTGCGGCTCGTCCCGCAGCCCGAGCCCGCGAACGTCGCCGTCGCGTTCTTCCCGACCGTCGAGGCGGCGACGGACGCCGTCGTCGCGGTCAGCTCGAGGCTGCGCCCCTCGATCGTCGAGTTCATGGACCGCGTCTCGATCAACGCGGTCGAGGATCTCACGAAGATGGGCCTCGATCGGGGCGCCGAGGCGCTCCTGCTCGTCGGCTGCGACGCGCGGGGCGAGGCGGTCGCCGAAGAGCTCGCGCTCATCGAGCAGGCCTTCGTCGAGCACGGCGCGACCGAGCACTTCGTCGCCGACGACGCGGAGACGGGGGAGGCGTTCCTGACGGCCCGCCGGCTCGCGCTCCCCGCGATGGAGGCCCTCGGCGCGGTGCTCATCGAGGACGTCGGCGTCCCGCTGCCGCGCCTCGGCGAGCTCATCCGCGGCATCGGCGCGATCGGCGCGCGGCACGGGATCGTCGTCGGGACGGTCGCCCACGCGGGCGACGGCAACACGCATCCGAACGTCATCTATGACGCGATGGACCCCCTCCAGGTCGAGCGGGCGCAGGTCGTCTTCGGCGAGATCATGGATCTCGCGATCGAGCTCGGCGGCACCATCACGGGCGAGCACGGCGTCGGCACGATGAAGAACGCCTGGCTCGAGGCGCAGCTCGGCCCTGAGGCGCACGCGCTCGGCCTGCGCATCAAGGCCGCCCTCGACCCCGACGGCATCCTCAACCCCGGCATCGGCCTCTAGCCGAATCCCCTGCGCCACCCTCGTTTTTCAGGAGTACGGCGGTGTCCGCGTGCGCATTGCACGTGGACCCGCCCGCACGCCTGAAAAACGGGGACGGAGGGGGCGAATAGGATCGTCACGTGGCGCAGACACCTGACATCAAGCCCCGCTCGCGCACCGTCACCGACGGGCTCGAGGCCATGACCTCGCGCGGGATGCTGCGCGGCGTCGGCATGGGCGACGCCGACTGGGACAAGCCCCAGATCGGCATCGCATCGTCGTGGAACGAGATCACCCCCTGCAATCTGAGCCTCGACCGCCTCGCCCAGGCGGCGAAGGAGGGCGTGCACGGCGGCGGCGGCTACCCGCTCCAGTTCGGCACCATCTCGGTCTCCGACGGCATCTCGATGGGCCACGAGGGCATGCACTTCTCGCTCGTGAGCCGCGAGATCATCGCCGACTCGGTCGAGACGGTCATGCAGGCCGAGCGCCTCGACGGCTCGGTCCTGCTCGCCGGCTGCGACAAGTCGATCCCCGGCATGCTCATGGCGGCCGCGCGGCTCGACCTCGCGAGCGTCTTCCTCTACGCGGGCTCGATCGCGCCCGGCTGGGTGCGCCTCTCCGACGGCACCGAGAAGGACATCACGATCATCGACTCCTTCGAGGCGGTCGGCGCGGTGAACGCCGGCAAGATGAGCCTCGAGGACGCGAAGCGCATCGAGTGCGCGTTCGCCCCGGGCGAGGGCGCCTGCGGCGGCATGTACACGGCGAACACGATGGCCTCGGTCGCGGAGGCGCTCGGCCTGTCGCTCCCGGGCTCCGCGAGCCCCGCCGCCGCGGATCGTCGCCGGGACTACTTCGCGCACCGCTCAGGCGAGGCGGTCGTCGGGATGCTGCGCCGCGGCCACACGGCCCGGGACATCCTGACGAGGGAGGCGTTCGAGAACGCGATCGCCGTCGGCATGGCACTCGGCGGGTCGACGAACATCGTCCTCCACCTCCTCGCGATCGCGAACGAGGCCGGAGTCCCGCTCAGCCTCGAGGACTTCAACCGGATCGGGTCGAAGGTCCCGCACATCGGCGACCTCAAGCCCTTCGGCAAGTACGTCATGAACGACGTGGACCGTCGCGGCGGCATCCCGGTGCTCATGAACGCCCTGCTCGAGGCGGGCCTGATCCACGGCGACGCGCTCACCGTGACGGGCAAGACCGTCGCGGAGAACCTCGCGGAGCTCGCTCCGGATCCGCTCGACGGCGAGGTCCTGCACCGGCTCGACGACCCCATCCACGCGACCGGCGGGCTCACGATCCTCTCCGGCACGATGGCGCCGGAGGGTGCGGTCGTCAAGACGGCGGGCTTCGACGCCGAGGTCTTCGAGGGCCCCGCACGGGTCTTCGAGCGCGAGCGCGCGGCGCTCGACGCCCTCGCGGCCGGCGAGATCGAGGCCGGCTCGGTCGTCGTCATCCGCTACGAGGGCCCCAAGGGGGGCCCGGGCATGCGCGAGATGCTCGCGATCACCGCGGCGATCAAGGGCGCGGGCCTCGGCAAGGACGTCCTGCTCATCACCGACGGGCGCTTCTCGGGCGGGACCACGGGGCTCTGCATCGGGCACGTCGCACCTGAGGCGGTCGATGGCGGGCCGATCGCGTTCCTGAAGGACGGCGACCGGATCCGAGTCGACATCCCCGGCCGCTCGCTCGACCTCCTCGTCGACGCCGATGAGCTCGCCTCCCGCGCCGTCGGCTGGGAGCCGCTCCCGCCGCGCTACACCCGCGGCGTCCTCGCGAAGTACGCGAAGCTCGTGAGCTCCGCCGCGAACGGCGCCGTCACCGGCTGACTCACCCATCGGTGTCGGGTGCTTGCGCCGCTGTCGGTCGTTCGGACCGCGTGAGCGCGGGGCCGGAGAGAACGCGATCCGCATGCAGTAGGCTGGATCACCGATAGACACCCGGGTGGCACAACCAATCCTGGGGGACGCCCGAAGCCGCAAGCCGCGGGCGCATTCTCATCAGGCCCTTGGCGTCATTCGAGCCCACCGCGCCTGATTCCCCATTCGTTGTGCCAGTTGAAGGAAATCTCCCCATGTCCATCACGGACTCGACATCACCCAAGCAGACTCAGGCCCGAGCGCCGGAGATCCTGACCGGATCGGGCGCGATCCTCAAGAGCCTCGAGATGCTCGGCATCAAGGACGCGTTCGGGCTCCCGGGCGGCGCGATCATGCCGTTCTACGACGAACTCATGGCCTCGACCGGCGTCCGCCACATCCTCGTGCGCCACGAGCAGGGCGCCGGCCATGCGGCCGAGGGCTACGCGGCCGCCTCGGGCGGCGTCGGCGTCGCGATCGCGACGAGCGGCCCGGGCGCGACGAACCTCGTCACCGCGATCGCCGACGCCTACATGGACTCCGTCCCGCTGCTCGCGATCACCGGTCAGGTGTTCTCGACCGTGATGGGCACCGACGCGTTCCAGGAGGTCGACATCGTCGGCATCACGATGCCGATCGTCAAGCACTCCTTCCTCGTCAAGGACCCCGCGGAGATCCCCGCCACGATCGCCGCCGCCGTGCACATCGCGACGACGGGCCGCCCCGGCCCGGTCCTCGTCGACGTCACGAAGGACGCCCAGCAGAACACGGCGCCGTTCGTCTGGCCGCCGAAGGTCGACCTGCCGGGCTACCGGCCGGTCACCAAGGCCCACGGCAAGCAGGTCGTCGCCGCCGCGCAGCTCATCGCCGAGGCGAAGCGGCCCGTCGTCTACGTGGGCGGGGGCGTCGTGCGCGCGAAGGCGTCCGAGGAGCTGCGGGAGTTCGCCGAGCTCGTCGGGGCGCCGGTCGTGACGACCCTCATGGCGCGCGGCGCCTTTCCGGACTCCTCGCCCCTCCACCTCGGCATGCCGGGGATGCACGGCGCGGTGCCGGCCGTCCTCGCGTTCCAGGAGTCGGACCTCATCATCGCGCTCGGCGCGCGCTTCGACGACCGGGTGACGGGCAAGACGAGCGAGTTCGCGCCGAACGCCCAGGTGATCCACGTCGACATCGATCCTGCCGAGATCGGCAAGATCCGCGAGGCGCAGGTGCCGATCGTCGGCGACGTCAAGGACGTGCTCGCCGACCTGTCGGTCGCCTATCGCGATGCGGTCGCCGAGCACCCCGCCGACTACGCCGCCTGGTGGGAGCGACTGCACGCGCTCCAGGAGACCTATCCGCTCGGCTGGGACGAGCCGACCGACGGGCACCTGTCGCCGCAGCGCATCATCCAGCGCATCGGCGAGCTGACGGGACCCGAGGCGGTCTACGCGGCGGGCGTCGGGCAGCACCAGATGTGGGCGGCGCAGTTCATCAAGTATGAGCGCCCGAACGCGTGGCTCAACTCGGGCGGCGCGGGCACGATGGGCTACGCGGTCCCCGCGGCGATGGGGGCCAAGGTCGCCGAGCCCGATCGCGTCGTCTGGGCGATCGACGGCGACGGCTGCTTCCAGATGACGAATCAGGAGCTCGCGACCTGCACGATCAACGAGATCCCGATCAAGGTCGCGATCATCAACAACTCCTCGCTCGGCATGGTCCGGCAGTGGCAGACCCTGTTCTACGACGGCCGGCACTCCTTCACCGATCTCGAGACCGGGGGCGGCACCCGGATGATCCCCGACTTCGTGAAGCTCGCGGACGCCTACGGCGCGCTCGCGATCCGCGTGACGAAGGAGGAGGAGATCGACCCCGCGATCAAGCTCGCCCTTGAGACGAACGACCGCCCGGTCGTCATCGACTTCGTCGTGAGCCGCGACGCGATGGTCTGGCCGATGGTCCCGCAGGGCGTCGGCAACTCGAACGTCCAGTACGCGCGAGACCACGCGCCGCACTGGGAGGAGGACTGAGATGAGCCACGTCCTCTCGCTCCTCGTGGAGAACAAGCCCGGCCTCCTGACGCGCGTCGCGGGGCTCTTCGCCCGCCGCGGCTTCAACATCGAGTCGCTCGCGGTCGGCGTGACCGAGATCGAGGGGCTGTCCCGCATCACCGTCGTCGTCGACGTCGAGCGCACGCCGCTCGAGCAGGTGACGAAGCAGCTCAACAAGCTCGTGAACGTCATCAAGGTCGTCGAGCTCGACGCCGGCGCCTCGGTCATCCGCGAGCACCTGCTCGTCAAGGTGCGCACCGACGCGGCGACGCGCTCGCAGGTGCTCGAGGCGGCGGCGCTCTTCCGCGCGAACGTCGTCGACGTGACGAGCGACGCCCTCGTCATCGAGGTGACGGGCGACAGCGGCAAGGTGCAGGCGCTGCTGCGCCTCCTCGAGCCGTACGGCATCAAGGAGATCGCCCAGTCGGGCGCCCTCGCGATCGGCCGCGGCGGCAAGTCCATCACCGAACGAGTCTTCAAGAACTAGAACCCAGAGAAAAGGAAGATGAACATTGGCTGAGATCGTCTACGACAAGGACGCCGACCTCTCGATCGTGCAGGGCAAGAAGGTCGCCGTCATCGGCTACGGCTCGCAGGGCCACGCCCACGCCCAGAACCTCCGCGACTCGGGCGTCGAGGTGCGCATCGGCCTCAAGCCCGACAGCAAGTCGGTCGCGAAGGCGCTCGAGGCGGGCTTCGAGGTGCTCTCGACCGCCGAGGCGGCGAAGTGGGCCGACGTCGTCGTGATCCTCGCCCCCGACCAGTCGCAGCGCGGTCTCTACGCGGCCGACGTCAAGGACAACCTCGAGCCCGGCAACGCGCTCCTGTTCGGCCACGGCTTCAACATCCGCTTCGGTTACATCCAGGCGCCCGAGGGCGTCGACGTGCTCCTCGTCGCGCCCAAGGCGCCCGGGCACACGGTGCGCCGCGAGTTCGTCGCGGGCCGCGGCATCCCGGACATCGTCGCGGTCGAGCAGGACGCGACCGGCCAGGCCTGGGACCTCGCGTTCTCCTATGCGAAGGCGATCGGCGGCACGCGCGCGGGCGTCATCAAGACGACGTTCACCGAGGAGACCGAGACCGATCTCTTCGGCGAGCAGTCGGTGCTCTGCGGCTCGCTCGAGCAGCTCATCAAGTACGGCTTCGAGACGCTGACCGAGGCCGGCTACCAGCCCGAGGTCGCGTACTTCGAGGTGCTCCACGAGCTCAAGCTCATCGTCGACCTCATCAACGAGGGCGGCATCGCGAAGATGAACTGGTCGATCTCCGACACCGCCGAGTACGGCGGTTACGTGTCGGGCCCGCGCATCATCGACGCGAGCGTCAAGGCGCGGATGAAGGACGTGCTCACCGACATCCAGTCGGGCGCGTTCGCGACGCGCTTCATCGCCGACCAGGACGGCGGCGCACCCGAGTTCAAGGCGCTGCGGACCGAGGCCGAGACGCACCCGATCGAATCGACGGGCCGCGAGCTTCGCGCCCTGTTCGCCTGGAAGCAGCAGGACAGCGACTACGTGGACGGCTCCGCCGCGCGCTGACGTGTCAGGGGGCGGCGCCGCGTCCGAGCGCCGCCCCCGACCCCAGTACGCTTGTTGGGCACCGTTCGCCTAGGCAAGGACTCCACCTGTTGACGAAGCCCGTCGTCCTGATCGCAGAAGAACTCTCTCCCGCCACCGTCGAGGCCCTCGGTCCCGACTTCGAGATCCGCAGCGTCGACGGGACCGATCGTCCCGCGCTGCTCGCCGCACTCGCGGACGCGAGCGCGGTGCTCATCCGCTCGGCGACCAAGATGGACGCCGAGGCGATCGCCGCGGGCAAGGCGCTCAAGGTCATCGCCCGAGCGGGCGTCGGCCTCGACAACGTCGACATCAAGTCGGCGACGAGCGCGGGCGTCATGGTCGTCAACGCGCCGACCTCGAACATCATCTCCGCTGCGGAGCTCACGGTCGGGCACATCCTCAGCCTCGCCCGGCACATCCCGGCCGCCCACGGCTCGCTCTCCGCAGGCCAGTGGAAGCGCTCGAAGTACACCGGCACCGAGCTCTACGAGAAGACCGTCGGGATCATCGGCCTCGGCCGCATCGGCGCGCTCATCGCCGCCCGACTGCAGGCGTTCGGCGTCGAGATCGTCGCCTATGACCCCTACATCACCGCCGCCCGCGCGCAGCAGCTCGGCGCGAAGCTCGTCACGCTCGATGAGCTCCTGGCCGCGAGCGACTTCATCACGATCCACATGCCGAAGACGCCCGAGACGACCGGCATGATCGGCACCGAGCAGCTGCGGGCGATGAAGAAGACGGCGTTCGTCGTCAACGTCGCGCGCGGCGGCCTGATCGACGAGGACGCGCTCGCGGCGGCGCTCGTGGCCGGCGAGATCGCCGGGGCCGGTCTCGACGTCTTCGTGACCGAGCCGCCGGCGGCGGACTCGCCGCTCCTGACGGCGCCGAACGTCGTCCTCACCCCGCATCTCGGCGCATCGACCGAAGAGGCGCAGGAGAAGGCGGGCGTCGCGGTCGCGAAGAGCGTCAAGCTCGCGCTCGAGGGCGATCTCGTCCCCGACGCGGTCAACGTCGCCGGTGGCGTCATCGATCCCTTCGTGCGTCCCGGCATCGCGCTCGTGGAGAAGCTCGGTCAGATCCTGTCCGCGCTCGCGCCCGCCGCGCTCACGCGGCTCGACGTCGATGTGCGCGGGGAGCTCGCCGAGTACGACGTCAGCGTCTACCGGCTCGCGGCGCTCAAGGGGTTCTTCGTCCCGATCTCGAGCGAGAACGTCTCCTACGTCAACGCGCCGCTGCTCGCGGAGCAGCGCGGCATCGAGACCTCGCTCACGACGGCCGCCGAGTCGAAGGACTACCGGAACACGACGACGCTCACGGGCGTCCTCGCGGACGGTCGCACGGTCAAGGTCGCTGGCACGCTGTCCGGCACGAAGATGGTCGAGAAGATCATCGGCGTCGACGGCTACGAGATCGAGGTGCCGATCAAGCAGCACCACATCCTCATGGACTACCTCGACCGGCCCGGCATCATCGGGATCTACGGTCGGGAGCTCGGCGCCGTCGGGATCAACATCGACGCGATGCAGGTCGCGGTCGACGAGTCGACGGGCAAGGCGCTGTCGATCCTGACGGTCAGCGACCGGGTGCCCGAGCAGGCGCTCGAGCGCATCCAGGCCGAGATCGATGCGGACCGGCTCATCGAGATCGACATCGTCGAGGAGTAGAACGCCGATTCCAGGCCCCCTGGCCCCCTAACGGGGGTCATCGAACCGGGTGACAGATTCACCCGGTACTCGTAGCCTCGAAAGACGCCAATGACGTCTTGGGGGATCTCTTGGTCGGCAATCACACATTTTCCGTGCCCGCGCGCGGACTCGCACTGATCGGGGCGGTAGCACTCGCCCTGCTCGGGATCTCCGTCGCGCAGTCCGCGCTCGCGCCTGCGGCCCGCGCGGACGGCGGCGAGGTCGTGATCTTCGACTCGATTCCGGACACGATCCCGCAGAACTGGGCGAGCCAGGGCGCGCAGGCCTACAAGATGCAGGAGTTCGGGCAGCGATTGCAGCTCGGGGGCACGGCACGGCAGGTCGCGAGCGTCACCGTCGGCTTCTCGAGCTGGACGTGTGAGAACTGGGCGACCTCGGACCCCTGCTCGACGACCCCCGGGACGTCCTACGAGCTCCCGGTCACGATCAACATCTACGCCTCCGGCACCGACGGGACGGCGGGCGGGCTCGTCGCGACGACGACCGAGACGATCGAGGTCCCGTTCCGCCCCTCGCCGTACGGCGCGCCGTGCTCGGGGACGCAGCTGAGTCTCGACGGCGGGGCGACCTGCACGAGCGGCATCGCGTTCACCGCGGACTTCTCCTTCGCCTCACGGCCGACGCTGCCCTCCGATGTGATCGTCGCCGTCGTGTACAACACGCAGTCGGTCGGGCCGGCCCCGACGGGCGTCAAGAGCCCCTCCAACTCCTTCAACGTGGCGCTAGAGGGCGTCGTCTCGACGGGCTCGGTGGCCGACTCCGACAGCTCGGTCTATGTGAACTCGAACAACGCCAAGTGGTACACCGCCGACGAGACGGGCAGCGGCATCGACCCTTCCTGGGTCAACACCTTCCATGCGGGCGCCAACTGGGACCCCTATGCTCCGATCCCCATCCGCATCAACGCGGTCCCGCCGCCCGCGCCGGACGACCCCGCGCCGGCGCCGCCGGTCCTCCCGACCGATCCGGGCACGCCGCCGCCGGCGCCGAGCTCGGAGGGCGCGAACGGCGACCCGATCGTGCCGCCGACCCTGCCGTCGGCGCCTCCGGTCGCAGGCGGCTCGGTCGAGGTCGGCTACGCGGACGGGACGTTCCTGCCCTACGAGTGGGTCCAGTTCGTCTTCTACTCGACCCCGGCGTTCTCCGGATCGCTGCAGGCGAACGCGAGCGGCGGGCTCGCCGGGTCGATCCCGGTCCCGGCATCGGTCCCTGCCGGCAGCCACACGATCGCGGCGACCGGCGCGACCTCCGGTGTCGTCGTGACGGCCGCGGTGTCGGTCACCGCGCTCGCCGAGACCGGCGCCGACCCGGCGCAGACCTGGTCCGTCGCGACCCTGGGCACGGGCTTCCTGCTGCTCGGCATCGTCACCGTCCTCCTCGCGAGGCGCCGTCGTGGGCTCGGGTAGCGCCCGTGGGCTGAAGGGGGTGGTCGCGCTCGCGACCGCCGCCGCACTCGCGACGGCAGGGCTGCTCGTCGCATCGCCGGCCGTCGCGGACGACTCGGTGATCACGGTGCTCCCGACCGACATCGGGCACGTCGTCGGCGAGACGACCGCGCCGTGGACGAAGGCGAATGCCGACAACCTCGCGGGTCGCTACGAGATCGTCCAGGACGCGGCCGAGGGGGTCCTGCTCGAGCTGGAGACAGTCGGCGGCGCCATAGGCGTCGGCACCCAGGCGAAGTTCATGCACTACTTCGCGTCGGGCGCCTATCCCGCGATCGACGCGAGCGCGTCGGTCGTCGGCACGGACCCCGTGGCCTCCGTCCCGCTCCCCGAACTGCTCGCGCATCCGATCACGGCGACCTATCGGTCGACGACCTACCTGTCCCTGCAGATCGAGATCCGGTACGGGATCGACAAGTTCGCGACGATCTATCAGAACGGCGCGGCGGCGGCGAGCTGGGCCTCGTTCTCGGTCGACTCCGGCAAGCTGTGGACGATCAGCCGGGCGCTCACCGATGCGGCCGGCACCACGATCGCGGTCTGCGGCGCGTCCGGCAATCGTGCCTGTACGAACGGTCAGGACGTCAAGCTCGCGGACCTCCTCGACGCGCTCGCGGATCAGGCGCCTCGCGCGGTCTCGGTAGGCGTCAACAAGGGTCGCGATACGAATCCGGTCAACGCGGGTCTCGTGCAGGTGCGCGACATCGCGTTCGGCGGCATGACGTTCCGCTTCGGCCTGCCGCCGACCCTGCACGTCGATCCCTACTTCGTCTCCGGCGCGCTGTACCAGGGCATCGGCGTCGACCTGCGGGCGACCGGCGTCTCCGACGCGACCGAGGTGCGGGTGACCGTCCACCGCAGCCTGGGCGGCGACGTGGTGAAGACGAGCAGGCCCGACGGCAGCGTGCTCGCGACGGTGAACGCGGGGAACGCGGTCACCGCACCGATCGTGATCCAGGCCGGCACGTACGACGAGGCGGGCAGCGGCTCCTGGGTGCCCGCGGTCGCCGGAGGGGCCGCCCCGATCTGGACGCCGGAGACCCTGCCGACCGGGGTGACCGTGGAGCTCCTCCGCGGCGACGAGGTCATCGTCGAGCAGACGGTCTCGAGCATCGGCACGACGCTCGCGACGCTTGCCGATGTGATGCCCGCCGCACCCCGCTTCACGACCCCCACGGCCGCGTTCCGCAATGCGGAGAACTATCGGGGAATCACCGTCGACATCCGGGTCGACGGCGTCCGCGACGCCGAGCAGATCCTCGTCCAGGTCGATCGGGCGGGTGCTCAGCCGGTCGTCAAGAAGAGCAAGTGGACGGCGGCCTCCGCGCTCAACACGGGCGGGCCGGTGTCGATCACCGCGCCGATCGTGATCCAGCCCGGCACGTACGACGAGGCGGCCAGCTCGAGCTGGTTCAAGCCGGTCGCGGTGTGGACGCCGACCTCGGTCCCGACCTCGGTGACGGTGACGATCAAGCGCACCTATGGTCCCGACCTCGTGACGACGCTCGCGATCACGGGGTCATCGGCGGGGATCCTCCCGACCACGACGCCGACCGCGCCGATCGTCGTCGAGATCCCGACCGACACGCCGACCTATGAGGTCGAGGTGCCGACCGGCGCCGAGGACGTCAAGCTCAACCTCGGCACGCCGGCCGCGACGGGTGGCGGAGCCGAGATCAGCGTGCCCGTCGAGGTCGTCGTCACGACGCAGGTCGGGGCGAACGTCACCATCGCGGCGAACACGAAGGTGACCTCGGCCGATCCCGCCTGGGACGGCGTCGTCCAGCTGCCCAAGGTCCGCACCGATGTCGTCGTGCCCGCCGCGAGCGGGCAGGCCACGACCGTGGGCGTCGCGATCGAGCTCGGCTCGCCGACGACGCGCCTCGATTTCGACACCCCCGTCAAGCTCGTGCTCGCCGATCAGGCGGGCAAGCGCGCGGGCTACGTGCAAGGCGGCGCCTTCCACGCCATCGACACCGCATGCCCGATCACCGCGCCGGCCGGCTTGACGACCGACGAGTGCTGGCTCGACGACGGTGCCGACCTGGTGATCTGGACGACGCACTTCACGACGTTCGTCTCCTACGACTCGGTCGCCGTCCCGGCGCCGGGAGGAGGCGGCTCCGGCGGAGGCGGGGGCGGCGCCACCGGCGGCAGCACGACGACCGGCGGCAGCGGCACGAGCGGCGGCTCCGCGGCGGTGCCGGTGCCCGTCGCGACCGCGACCCCGAAGCCCGTCCCGACGCCGGCGGCGTCGGCGCCCCGGCCGACATCGACTCCCGACGTGCCGGAGGAGGAGGCCGAGCCGGCCGCCGCCGTGCCGCAGGAGGGCGGCGGATTCGATCCGTTCTGGCTCGTCGTCATCGTGGTCGCGGTCGCCGTCCTCGGTGCGGGCGTCGCGACGATCGTCACGGTCCGGCGCCGGGCTCGCGGCTGAGGCGCGGCCGCACGACGGTACGCTGGAAGGCATGTCGCGCACGCTGTCGCTCGCTGTCATCCCGGGTGACGGCATCGGTCCGGAGGTCACCGCCGAGGGTCTGAAGGTGCTCGATGCCGTCTCCGCCGACGCCGGCCTCTCGATCGAGCGGACGACGTTCCGGCTCGGCGCCGAGCGCTACCTCCAGGACGGGCAGGTGCTGCCCGAGGACGAGTTCGAGGCGATCAAGGCCTCCGACGCGATCCTGTTCGGGGCCGTCGGGGGAGTGCCGGGCGACCCGCGTCTCAAGGACGCGAACATCGAGCGCGGACTGCTGCTGCGGATGCGCTTCGAGCTCGACCAGTACGTGAACCTCCGCCCGACGCGGATCGTGCCCGGTGTCGTCTCACCCCTCGCAGCCCCGGGCGCGGTCGACTTCGTCGTCGTCCGCGAGGGCACCGAGGGTCCCTACGTCGGCAACGGCGGATCGATCCGCCGCGGCACCCCGCAGGAGATCGCGAACGAGCTGAGCGTCAACACGGCGTTCGGCGTCGAGCGCGTCGTGCGCGACGCGTTCGCGCGTGCGCAGGGCCGCCGCAAGCGGCTCACCTGGGTCGCGAAGACGAATGTGCTGGTGAACGCCGGCGCCCTCTGGCAGCGCATCGTCGCGGAGGTGGGCAAGGATTTCCCCGACGTGACTGTGGACTACCTGCACGTCGATGCCGCGACGATCTTCTTCGTCACCGACCCTGCTAGATTCGACGTCATCGTCACCGACAACCTGTTCGGCGACATCCTCACCGACCTGGCCGGCGCGATCAGCGGCGGCATCGGGCTGGCGGCCTCGGGGAACATCAACCCGGACGGCGCCTTCCCCAGCATGTTCGAGCCCGTGCACGGCTCGGCCCCGGACATCGCTGGACGCGGAATCGCGGATCCGACCGCGGCGATCCTCTCCGCGGCCCTCCTGCTCGAGCACATCGGGGAGACCGAGGCGGCGGCTCGTATCGTCGCAGCGGTCGACGCGGATCTCGCGAATCGAGGAGCCGGGCCGCGGACGACCGCCGAGGTCGGCGACGCGATCCGTTCCAGAATCACCGGCAGCTGAGCGTCCTTCGACTCGAATCGCTCGCTCAGGGACCGGCTCACCAACGCATCCACCACCACCGAGGACCCACCATGAAGAACCTGCTCGCGGACGCGAAGCTCGAGTTCGCCCGTACGCTCCACACCAGCCCCCGCGCGGAGGACGACCTCTCGCGCATCCTCGAGGAGCCCGGCTTCGGCGAGGTGTTCACCGACCACATGGTCGACATCCACTGGTCGCAGCGCGGCGGATGGCACCGGCCTCGCGTCCTGCCGTACGGGCCCATCTCGCTCGATCCGGCCGCCGCGGTCCTGCACTACGGGCAGGAGATCTTCGAGGGCCTCAAGGCGTACCGTCACGCGGACGACTCGATCTGGACCTTCCGTCCCGTCGAGAACGCGAAGCGCTTCCAGCGCTCGGCGCGGCGCATGGCGCTGCCGGAGCTGCCGACCGAGTACTTCATCGCGTCGCTGCGCGAGCTCATCTCGGTCGACTCCCGCTGGGTGCCGAACGCCCCCGAGACGAGCCTGTACTTCCGGCCGTTCATGTTCGCCGCGGAGGCGTTCCTCGGGGTCCGTCCCGCGCAGAAGGTCTACTACCACCTCATCGCGAGTCCCGCGGGCGCGTACTTCAAGTCCGGCCCCGCGCCCGTCTCGATCTGGCTCTCCCAGGACTACGCGCGCGCGGGCAAGGGCGGCACGGGCGCGGCCAAGACGGGCGGCAACTACGCCTCGAGCCTCGTCGCCCAGCAGGAAGCCTACGACAACGGCTGCCAGCAGGTGCTCTTCCTCGACTCGGTCGAGGGCAAGTACATCGAGGAGCTCGGCGGGATGAACATCGTCCTCGTCAAGCGCGACGGCACGCTCGTGACGCCCGACTCCGACTCGATCCTCGAGGGCATCACGCGCGACTCGATCCTCAGGCTCGCCGAGGACCGCGGGCACCGGGTGGAGCGCCGCCGGGTCTCGATCGACGAGTGGCGCGACGGCGTCGCCTCGGGCGAGGTGACCGAGGTCTTCGCCTGCGGCACGGCCGCGGTCGTGACCCCGATCGCGCTGCTGCGGGCTGCCGACTTCGAGATCGGCAAGGCCGACGCCGCCGCGGGCGAGCTCACGCTGTCACTGCGTCAGGAGCTCACCGACATCCAGTACGGGCGCGCGGAGGACCGCCACGGCTGGATGACAAGGCTGGACTCGTGAGGATCGCGCGCTTCGTCACGGGGGAGGCCGACCCGCGCTACGGCGTCGTCGACGACGAGGAGATCGTCGTGCTCAAGGGGCACCCGCTGCTCCACGGCTACGAGTCGACGGGGGAGCGCGTCGCGCTCGAGGACGCCCGCCTGCTCGCGCCCGTCATCCCGTCGAAGGTCGTGTGCGTCGGGATGAACTACGCGGAGCATCGCGAGGACATGCAGTTCGCGAACGACCGGGCCGATCGCCCGCTGTTCTTCCTCAAGCCCTCGACCGCGGTCGTCGGCCCCGGCGACCCGATCCGCATCCCGCCCGTCGAGGGTCGCATCGTGCACGAGTCGGAGCTCGCGATCGTCATCAGCCGGGTCGCGAAGCAGATCCGCCGCGAGGACTGGAAGGACTACGTCTTCGGCTACACGATCGCGAACGACGTCTCCGCGCGCGATGAGATGTTCGCGGACGGCCAGTGGGCGAGGGCGAAGGGCTTCGACACGTTCTGCCCCATCGGCCCGTGGATCGAGACGGAGCTCGACCCGGCCTCCGGCCTGGAGATCCAGTCGTACGTCGACGGCGAGCCGCGTCGCCACGGGAACACCGCGAACCTCATCTTCGACGTCCCGACGATCATCGCTAAGGCCTCGGACATCTGGACCCTGCTGCCGGGTGACGTCGTCATCACCGGCACGCCGTCGGGCCTCGGCGGCTTCACGGCGGGTCAGCGGGTCGACATCGACATCGAGGGCATCGGCCGGCTGTCGAACCCGGCGCTGCTGCGCGACTGAGACCTGGAGAACGCCGTTGCGCGGCCGAGCGGGCTCGTCCAGGTGAGGCGCGTCGCGGCGCTCGCACCCGGCATCGCGGTCGCGGCGGCCGGCGCCGCCCTCGGCTGGGTCGTCCACCTGCTCGTGCCCTGGGTGCCGTGGCTCACCGCCGCGCTCGTGCTCGGCATCGTCGCGGGATCGATCCCGCCGCTGCGACCGGCGCTCGACGGCCCGCTGAGGGCGGGACTCGCGTTCTCCTCCCGCACCCTGCTGCGCGCGGGCATCGTCGTGCTCGGGCTCAAGCTCTCGCTCCTCGACGTCGCGGGACTCGGGTGGGGCGGCGTGCTCGCGATCGTCGTGCT
>Ga0182744_1000638_pt1 | contig 32612 bp, 44 predicted proteins | sample eDN3rd30CKraftMG_FD_128525 | JGI IMG/M metagenome (GOLD analysis project Ga0182744, IMG submission 128525) | Enriched Miracle-Growth compost microbial communities from Emeryville, California, USA - eDNA 3rd pass 30_C Kraft MG (version 2) (version 2) ... | reverse complement strand
GTTGGCCGATGCGCGCAAGGCGCTTGACGCCAAGGCCGGCGAACTGGCGGCGCTGACAAGGACACATGCGGAGGCGATCGCCGAGCGTGATGCGCGTCTTGCCGATCGCGATGCGCGTCTTGCCGATGCGGAAAACAATCTCGATGCCCGCATCGAGGAACGCCAGGCGGTGATTGCTGCCGCGCAGATCATCGTCGATCCACCGCCCGTCACCAAAGGCAAGACTATCGCCGAGATCTGCCGGGACTGCGTCACGGCCGCGCTGGGCGAGGCAGCGGTCAAGGACAGGAGCGACGATTACATAGCCGCCTCGTTCGACGTGCTTGCGGCTGCCGCACGGCTCAAACGTCAAACCCCTCAGGATCATTCCCTCGCACACGCCGTGCAGATGGACATCGCTCACCGCCAACCCGTCAACGCCTGGGAGTGCGCCTTTGCTTCCTCCAGCGTCGCGATGAAGAAGGACCACTGAAATATGACTGTATTTACCGAAGGCCGCGCCACGGCCGAATTCATGATTTCGGAAGCCCGCGGCTTTCGCTCGCGGGACGCCATCACCATTGCTTCGGGGCAGGGCCAGCTTGCTGCCGGCACGGTGCTGTCGAAGCTTGCCGTGGGCGCGGCGACTGCCGCTGCCAAATCCGGCGGCAATACGGGCAATGGCACGATCTCCGCCGTCACCGTGCTCACCGGCGCCAAGGCCGGCATCTATACGGTGCGCTTCACGGCGGCGACGGCCTTCGTCGTGGAAGATCCTGACGGTTTCAGCCTCGGGGCCGGTGCGACGGCAGCGGCCTTTGCCGACGATGTGGGCTTTACGATCTCCGCCGGCGGTACGCCGTTCGTCGCGGGCGATGGGTTCGATATCACGGTTGCCGCGGGCTCAGGCAAATATGTGGCCGCCGCTGTCGGCGATATCGGCAACGGCGTGCTGTGGGGCGCTGTCGATGCCACCTCGGCGGATGCGCCGGCTGTCGCCGTGACCCGCAGCGCCGAAGTGGCGGGCGCGCATCTTTCCTACCATTCCACCGTCGATGACGCGAACAAGAAGGCGACGAAAGCCGCCCAGCTTGCCGCCGTCGGCATCATCGTGCGGTAGCGCATTTTCAAGCGAAGTGGACACCACTTCGCATGAAGAAAACGCGCGCTTTTCAAAATTGACGCGTCTTTCCGATCCTAGTGGATCGGAAAACGCTATGGGAGTGCTTTTACATATGACCGCAATGAACGTCTTTTCCGCCGATCCGTTTTCGATGATCAGCCTGACGACGGCTTTCGCCAAGATCGACTACAAGCCGCAACTGCTCGGTTCGCTCGGCCTGTTCACGCCGCGCCCGTCCCGCACGCGCTCCATCGCCGTCGAGCGCTATAATGGTGTGCTGTCGCTGATCCCGACCAGCGAGATCGGCGCGCCGCCGAGCGAGCTGACCAATGACAAGCGCGATATCCGTGACTTCCGCACCAACCGCCTCGCCAAATCGACGACGCTTTACGCCGAAGAGCTGCAGGGCATCCGCGCCTTCGGCAGCGAAAGCGAGCTGACCCAGGTGATGGCGGAGGTGCTGCGGCGCGGCGCGCGGCTGCGCGACGACATGGAGCTGACGCACGAGCACCTGCGCCTCGGCGCTCTGCAGGGCATCGTCTATGACGCCGACAATTCCACGGTGCTGAAGAACTGGTTCACCGAATTCGGCATCACCCAGCCGGCCGAGATCGACTTCGATCTGGATAACGCCAGCCCGGCAGCGGGTGCGGTGCGCAAGAAATGCACGGCGGTGGTGCGCGCCATGCAGCGCGCTTCGAAGGGCGCCTGGACTCTGGGCACGACCGTGCATGCGCTGGTGGGCGATGACTTCTTCGACCTGCTGATCACCCATCCGGAAGTGGAGACGACCTATCTGAACTGGGCTGCGGCGGCGGACCTGCGCCAGAACCTTTCCTTCCAGGCGTTCACCTATGGCGGCATCACCTGGCATAATTATCGCGGCACCGACGACAATACGACGGTGGCGGTGGATGCGACCAAGGCGAAGTTCTTCCCCGTCGGCGCGACGGACGTGTTCGAGGTCGGCTATGCGCCGGCGGAGTTCGGGCCTTACGTCAATACGCTCGGCCGTGAGCTCTACGCCATCGTCATTCCCGATCGCGACCGCGAGGCCTGGGTGCGGGAGGAGATCTACTCCTATCCGCTGTTCATCTGCACGCGGCCGGAGATGCTGCAGCGCGCGAAGATGACGTGAGGTGGCCTCACAGGCGCACCCTCATCCGACCCTTGCTTCGCAAGGGCCACCTTCTCCCGCCCTGCGGGAGAAGGGCTGCGCTGAATCCTTCGCCCGTTTACGGGAGAAGGTGGCCCTCGCATCGCGAGGGTCGGATGAGGGCTTCAAGAAAGTATCTCCATGACCATCTCAACTCCCACAGCCGCTACCTTCAAACTGCGCTACCCTGCCTTCACCAGCCTCGACAACGCCCTCATCGATCTTGTGCTCGCCGAAGCCAGCGGCGCGGTCAACGAGGATTGGGCCATGGCCGATCAGCAAGCCGGCATCCTGGCCTATGCGGCGCATCTGCTGATGCTCGATGGTTGTGGCGGCATCGCGGTTGAGGCCGGCGGTTCCAATATCGACGTGGCAGGTCCTGTCAGCGCCGTCGAGGTCGGCGATGTGAAGACGACGTTCTCCACCCAGAGCCGGGTGCGCTACACGCTGACCAGCGCTTCCGAGGGCAGCCTGCCGGATACGGTCTACGGCCGCCATTATCTCGACCTGCGGCGGCGCAATGTCGCCGCGGTCGCCGTGGCCTGAGCGGACACGCCTCATGACATTCTCCACTACTTTATCGCCGGCCTTGCTGGCGATCTCGGCCATGGCGCGTCCGGCGATCCGCAGGCGCGTCGCGGGCGCCTGGGATGACCGTTATGGCGCCTACCATGAGGGCATCCCAGGCGATACGCCGATCCGCGCGGTTATTCATCCGCTCAAGGGCGAGGAGATCGCGCAATTGCCGCAAGGCGAGATCGCCGGCGATCATCGCCGCATCTGGACCGCGGCCGAGCTGCGGGTCAGCGACGATGAGGCAACGTCTGACATCGTGATCGATGAGACCGGCGCCGCTTATCGCATCACCTTGCAAGGCTTTCGCGTCGAGGCCGGATTCACGCGCTGTATCGGGAAACGGATTTATGACCGAGGACGAAGCGTTTGAAGCGATCCACGCCTTCATGTCGGCGATCAATCAGGAGCGCAGGTTCATCGATGCGCTCTACAAGCCGCTCGCCGCCATCAACCGGGCCTATCAGACGGCGCCAGTGCCCAATGGGCCTTATGGCCTGATCACATTTCTGGGTACGAAAGACACCGCAGAGGCCGATTATTGCAGCTACGGCGAGGCGGTGGTGCTGGATCGGTCGCGCCAGGCGAGCGATCCCGCGCTGCAGGCCATGGCGGTCGCCACCGAAACGCGGACGAAATCCGAACTGCACCGCTATCGGTTCGATTTCTACGCCAGCCGTGCCGGCGATTATGCACGCCTGTTCCAGGCGGCGTTCCGCTCGGAGCGGGCGCTGTCGGACCTGGGCGGTCTGCTGCCGCGCAGCGTCCATGACATTTCCTATGAGCCGGAGCTGGTCGGCCAGCAATGGGAAGGCCGCGCCCGGTTCGAGGTGGAACTGGCGGCGTTGCGTGTCGATCTTGTCGCCATCGACACCATCGAGAAGGGCTCGATCTCTTCCGAAGGTGTGGGCGCGAGCCGTGTTGAAACCGAATTCTCCTATCAGAAAGGCACATAAATGCCCGCTCGTCTTCCTTATAATCGGGTGGTGGATGTCACCATCACCCGGCAGGATCGCTTTGCCTCAGCGCAGGGCTTTCTCACCGCACTCCTGCTGACGCCCTCCACAGTAGCGGGCTCGCTCGATGCCAGCCATCGCACCAAGCTCTATTCGGCGATCGAGGAGGTCGCCGCCGACTGGGCGTCCTCGACCGAGGAATACAAGGCGGCGTCGCGCTTCTTTCAGGCGCGCATAAGGCCGCGCCAGTTGAAGCTGGCCTATTTCAATCCGGCCGGCGTCTTCGCCGACGAGCTCGACAGCATCTATGCCGCCGACAACGACTGGTATTGGGGCCTGCACCTGAAGGCGCTGAACGACAGCGCCAACCAGCGCACGCTCGCCGACTGGGCGGAAAGCCACGCCGTCATCTTCGGCCTTGATACGAACGATGTCGACACGGAAACCGCCGGCGATGTTGCCGACGCCACGTCCACCGTGACGATGACCATCGCCACGCCGGGGGTCATCACCTGGAACGCGCACGGCCTTCTGGCCGGCGATCCGGTGCGCTTCTCGACCAGCGGCGCGCTGCCGACCGGCCTTGTGGCCGGCACGACCTATTATGTGGTGTCGCCCGCGACGAACACCTTCTCCGTCGCGGCCACCGCCGGTGGCTCGGCCATCGCGACCACCGGCACCCAATCGGGCACGCATACGGCCACGGCGCCCAAGTTCGGCGGCTCCATTGCCGAATATTGCGAGGACAAGGCCTACGACCGCTCGCCGTGTTTCTATCACACGGATCCGAACTCCTATCTCGCCGCCGCCGCCTGGGGCTATGCCTCTGGGCGCGATCTCGACCAGGCCAATTTCAACCTGGCCCGCCAGGGTGTGATCGACAGCGGCCAGGCCTATACGATGAAGTTCAAGAACCTGCCGGGTGTCGATCCGATCGACCGCACCTCCGGCATCGTGCAGGCCATCACAGGCTTTATTCCGGGCCTCGGTGTGCAGAGCGCAGCCGGCCATTCCGCCAACACCTATGTCAACATCGGCGGCGTCAACATGCTGCTCGAAGGCACGGTGCCGGGCGGCGCTTTCATCGACGAGATCCATGCGGCCGACTGGCTGAAGGCGCGCACGCAGGAATCGGTTCTGTCGCTCCTCGCCAACACCCAGCGCATTCCCTATACGACCGGCGGCGTCAGCCTGGTGATTTCCGGCGGCGTCGAGCCGCCGCTGCGGCGTGCCTTCGCCGCCGGCATCATCGCCGATATCGAGGATGCGGAGACGGGCCTTCGCCTGCCGGCTTTCGAGATCCAGGTGGACGATGTCGCCAATGTGCCGGTGACGCAGCGGCGCAACCGCATCGCGCCCGACATCAAGGTGAAGTTCCGCTACGCCGGCGCCATTCACTACGTCACCGTTTCCATGACCATGCAGTTCTGAACTGCGCATTTTGAAGGTTTGAACCATGGCACAAGATACCGCGCCCTTTGGCGTCTACGGCATGGACAATGTCGTCCTGCAGATCGACGGCGTCCGCATCCAGGGGTTTGCCGACGGCGACGACGTGATCAAGCTTGAACGCAGTACCGATCTCGGCACGCCGCTGATCGGCGCCGATGGCGCCTCCATCGTTTCCATCAGCGCCGACCGCTCGGCGAAGCTGACCCTGAAACTGCTCCAGACCAGCCCCGCCAATCAATATCTCCTCAACAAGGTCTCGCGCCAGCGCGCCGGCGCGCTCACCGGGCTGACGTTCAACATCGGCTTCGTCGACCTGAGCTGCGGCGAATCCGGTGGCTGCACCACGGCCATCGTCACCAAGGAGGCGATGCCGCAGAAGGGCAAGAACGCCTCCGAGCGCGAATGGGAAATCTTCTGTCCGTGCTGGGAACCCGGCACCATCGATGTGGCGAGGGGTTGAGCATGGCTGAGAAGAAGATCGGCAAGGACGTTTACAAGTTCGAGGAGATTTTGGGCTGGGAGGCGTTCGACCTTGCCGATCTCATGCTCGATGTGGTGGGGCCGTTCGCCCAGATCATTGAGGCCATGGTGGGCGCGGAAGGCAGCAAGATCGCCGGCGAGAAGGCCTTCGTTGCGGCCTTCGCCCAGGCGATGCGCGACCGCAATTCCAGCGCCACGCGAAAGCTGATGGAAAGCCTGCTGTCGCAGGTGCGGGTCAACAATGAGCCCTGCGTGCCGGGCATGAAGCCCGGACGGCTCGACGAGATGATCGCGGTCTCCGTCTGGGCGGCGGAGGTGCAGTTCGGGCGTTTTTTCGACGCCGGCGTGCTCAGCAGCTTGATGGCGCAGGCCAGGACGAGCAGCCGCTGATCGCGCCCAAAGACCTGCAGCGGATCGCGCCCAATGTGTCGCTGCGCATGATGGCCTGGCGGCCGATCATCGCCGACCCGCCGATCTACAGCGTCGCCGACGTGCGCCGGCTGTCGCTGACTGAAATGATGGACGCCAATGAGGCGCTTGACCTGCGGGCGGAGCTGATCCGCCTAGCGCGGGAGAGGGCGATGAGCGAGGCGAAGGGGAGGCGGGCATGAGCTGTGTTCCTTGTGCAAAGGCGCGTGCGGCTATGGAGCGCGCGGCGCGGGACGTGGCCAGCGGCAATCTGCGGACTGCCGCGGCGCAATTGCCGAAAGTGGCGGATGCGCTGCGGGAGAAGGTCGAGGCTGCGCGGGTACGGGTGCGATTGGCGCTGAGGAGAGATGAGGAGCCGCGCGTGGCCGCCATCGCCAAAAAAGGCACACATCGCAAAGAAGCTATTAACGAACAGGTTTGAACATGGCCGATTCCGCCCCAATCTCTGCTTTAGACCTTTTCAGGCGCGCTCCTGGCATCAACGCAAACCTGAATCGAGTTGCAACGGAGGCCTCTGCGTTTTCCGGAGAGCTTCAAGGGGTCGGAGCAGCTTTAAGCAAGTTGCGCGGCGGGCCGTGGCTGATGGCTATTACTGAAGCAGCCAAGCTAGGAGCCGCCGCCGTCGAAGCTACGGTTGATAACGCTCGGCAGCGGCGCACTCAAGGGCTGGCGGCCTCAGGCGCCGGAACGACAGCACAGAAAATCGACCTGTTGACGCGTCGATTTGAATCTATGGGCTTGACCCGGACGGATGCCGAAAAAAGCTTGGACGAGTTTAGTAAGGTCATCGATTCGTCTATCGACGACACGGGTAAAGGGCCGGACGAGTTGACGAGCCTGGGTCTGTCGGCGGTGGGAGACTACGGGCAGCGTTTCGACAAAGCCACGTTGCTCATGCGCGCCCAGGAAAAACTGGCCGATCTATATAAAAGGAATGACGAACTACGCGCCAAGCTGGCGGCGGACAAAGCTGCCGGCAAAGATATCGACCAGCGTGATGTGGAGGAGGTCAAAGCCAACGAGAAGGTTGCCAGTAAGGCATCCCGGAAGTTTGGATTCGACAACAAGATGATTGGCGGCATTAGGCAATCCGCCGGCAGCGGGAATATGATCCGTGAGACGAACAAGGCCAGCGCCCGTCGTCCGCCGATTGATCCAGGCGCAGATGCATTGAATATTGCGATTGACAAACATGCCATTGCGATCGACCAAATGTCTGGGAGGATCGTTGACGGCTTCAAGGAAGCCGGCGCAAAGATGCTCGCGCCGATCATTGCCGCCGTCGAAAGTGGGATGGAAAACACCCTCGATGTCGGGGGCAGGAGGCGAGCTGAAGGCGCGGAGGCGGCATTGCGGCAAGCTTTAGGTGTCAATGATTCTTCAAAGAAGGTGCCTGGAATGTTTCATTACAGGCCTGAGGCGATGAAAAAATTTTCAGGACAAGCAGAAGAGGACCGAAAAGCATACGAGAAGTACAAACGAGATACCAGGGAACAAGCGGATATCAGTCAATTTGGTGATCTAGACCCAAAAAATGCAAGCAGCCGGGGCGAGAAAGCCGCGACAAATGTCTTCGGAAACCTTGGAGCATGGACTAACGGGAAGTGGAACGACGTGCCTAGTAGCGGGGCGGGTCATGATGCCCTCCGAACGTTTGGCATTTCGGGGCCCGTCAATAATTACCATGCCGGCAATGATAACAGTATAACTAATTACCACATTGGGGTTACGGTAGGGACTGGTGCTCCGGCCCTGGCAAATGGCGTGGTAGGAGCCATTCGAAGCGCACGCGATTTGGGCAAGGCCACGCAGTTGCAAACAGCGGGATCTGCTGGGAAGTGACGTCGGATTCGGCTTTTCGTTTTGCTGCTATGGCCGCTAACTGCCCGGCTCGCCACTGAAATTGCTCTTTCTTTGCCAAGCGATGATGTCTATCCTCCTCCTTCGAAAAGGAGAGGCAGATGACACGTGCTTGGAGGCGTTTGACAACATCGGTAATTGTCGCGGCGACGACGTACGGAACCACCGCGAACGCAGCCGATACCACGAAGGCCGACAGAGAGCTGATCGGTAATATGGCAGTGCAAATGATAGGTTTTATCGACGGAACGATGGAATCCATAAAGGAGTGCAATCAAATTGCTCAGTTGGAAGCAAAAGCCGCTTGTTTCGCATTACTCGAATTAAATCTGGGCATTCCTGCTGCAAAATTTAAAGGCGTGCTCTCCGACATTAAGACGTACGTTGAAAAAAAATAGCAGAATGACCTTTTAAGGTGAGCCGGGATCCTGGCGGTCGGTTTCTATATGGGAGCGGCGCTGGCCCCCTTATTGGAAAGCAAAAAAAGCGGAATGACGCTGTCGATTGACCGACGGTGATACCTGAGCGGGCTGCACGGTCTTTCTCGCGTCTTCTCTATGTTTCCAACCGACCCTCCTCAGACCCTTGCTGCGCAGGGGCACTTTCTCCGCCGTGTGGGAGAAGGCTATCCTCGATTAAGAGGCCTATCATGTCCTGTGTCATTCTGTTCCGCGATATCGGCGGCGTGCCGATCGATGTCGTGATCAAGGAGAGCGCCGAGGCGGCGATGGAAATTCCCACTCATCCGGTCGAGACCGGGGCGAAGATTTCCGATCATGCCTGGCGCACGCCGACCACGCTGTCGCTGGAATGCGCCAGCAATGGCGTCACCGACACGTATGAACCCTTGTTCGCGGTGATGAAACAGGCGGAGCCTTTTTCCATAGTCACCGGCTTCACCCTGTTCGACAATATGCTGATCAGCAAACTGTCGCCGGAGAGGGATTCCACCACGGGTAACGTGCTGAAATTCACCTGCGAGCTGACGGAAGTGGTCCGCGTGAGTTCGCAGACCACGACCACGCAAGGCCGCGCCGGCGGGCGCGGTGGCGACGCGCGCGGGCAGGGCACGACGCAGCGCGGCCAGGTGCAGGCGCTCGACGTTACCGGCGCTAGCCAGGCTGCCGCGCAACAGACAGGTTTTGCCTAATGTCCGCTTATGAAATTCCCATCATCAATGCGCCGTTTCAGCGGCTCCAGACCGTGCTCAACCAGAAGAACGTCGGCCTCGTGCTGACGTGGAACACATGGGTGGGCCGCTGGGCGCTGTCGGTCGAACTGGACGATGTGGAAGTGGTGAGCGGCTTGCGCCTGGTGCCGGGCATGGATCTTGTGCGCGGCTTCGGGCTCGGCATCGGCCAGCTCGTGCTTGTCGACTGGGCGGGCAGGGGCGGCGACCCTGGCTATGCGGAGCTGCCATCCGGCGAATTCCGCCTCGTCAATCTGATCTAGGTGTTGTTCTGACTCATGCTGAAATGGAAACGCAAGGTGCGCCTCACCCTCTCGGGTGCGGGCGGCGGCGCTATGTTCGAGGGCTCGCAGGCGCCCGACGACGGCTTCAAGGTCGACTTCAAAGTCACCAAGACGCTGGGCTCGAAACAGAACTCAGGCACGGTGACGATATGGAACGCCAGCAAATCCAACCGTTCCAAAATGGGCGAGGAGTTCACCCAGCTCAAACTCGAAGTCGGCTATGAGGACGGCGGCATGTCCGTTCTGGTGCAGGCCGATATTCGCGATGTGAGCCACGACACATCCTCGCCGGATATATCTTCCGAGATTTCCTTTGGAGACGGCGACAAGGGCGTCAACAAGGGCGCGGTGTCGAAGACGTTTCCCGCCGGCGCCACGCCCAAAGAGGTGTTCGATTATCTGGTCGAGCAGATGCCGGGGCTGGAAATGGGCAAGGTGAAGGGGCTCGATGGTCTGCCTCGCTATAAGAGGCCGGTCACGGTCTATGGCTGGGCGAGTCGTGAGCTCGACACGCTGGGCCGCGAGAACAAGTTCTACTGGAATATCGACAAGAACAGGGTCAACGCGGTCAGGAGCGACCGGCACCTGGGGCAATGTGCCGTCATCTCCAAAGAGACGGGCATGATCGGCGTGCCGGAAGAGACCGACAAGGGCGTGAAGGTGAAGGCGCTGATCGAGGCCAATGTGGTGCCGGGCTATATGATCAAGGTGGAAAGCAATTTTCTCGATCTCGGCTCCGGCCGCGACAAGAAAACGTCCGACGCCGGCGGCGGCGAATTCCGCGTCAATGCCGTGACCTTCTCCGGTTCGACGCGCGAAGACGCCTTCTTCATGGAAATCGAAGCGAACCGCGTGCAGGGCGGCAAGGTGGTGAAGTGATGGCTGGCTATCAGGGCACGGGCACGCGCAACGACTATCTGGAAGCGCTTTCGGCGATGATCGAGGCGGAGCGGCGCGAACATTACACCTCGCTCACCGGCAAGGTCGTCTCCTACGACGCCAAGCGCCAGAAGGCGACGATCCAGCCGCTGCTGTCGCAGACGTTCGAGGGCAAGACCTTGCAGGCGCCGCCTCTGCAGGACGTGCCGGTGCAGCATGTGCGCGCCGGCGGGCTGATCATTCACAAACCGCTGAAGCCGGGAGACGAGGTGCGGCTGGATTTCGCTGGCCGCTCCATGGACGCAACCTGGGACGACGGCTCCGACACCGACCGCGCGCCGGGCCGCCTCGGCTCGCTCTCCGACGCCATGGCGACGCCGAGCGCCAGTTCGAAGACCAAGGAACTGCCGAACCTGCCGGCCGACCGCATGCACATGGGCACAGAGGATGGGCAGTCGGGCTTTCAGATGAAGGATGATGGGTCTTTCGACATTCTGAAGGGCGGGGATACGCTGATGACTTTGTTCGTCGACTTTCTCAAAGCTTATAAGTCGCATACGGGCATGAGCGCGGCGGATATGGCGAAGGCGCAGGAATTGATCGATCGCGCTGAAGCCATGAAGGCAACGTAAGGGCAGTTGCCTCGCTTCGGTATATCGCCCCCGTCCTTCGAGACGGCGCTGCGCGCCTCCTCAGGATGAGGGCTTCTGGTTGTCCGGTATAATTTACAGAGGAGCCCTCATCCTGAGGAGCCTGCGTAGCAGGCGTTTCGAAGGGCGAGGGCGCCAGGCCGCAATGATCCGGCCTCATCCAAGCAGGCTCACATATGGACCGTATCGGCATCGCCATCATTCCCTATAACGACATCGGCCTCGACGACACCGGCAATCTCGCCATGGCGCGCAACACCCAGGCTGTCGGTCAGCATGTGCGGCAGCGTCTGTCCTTCTACAGGGGCGAATGGTTTCTCGATGCCGACGTGGGTGTCGACTGGTTTGGCCTGGCGCTGGGGCAGGCGCCGGCGCGGCGCGATATCGCCGTGGCTGTCATCAAGAAAGTCATTCTGCAGACGCCGGGCGTGACGGGCATCGTCGAGATCCAGACCGACTTCGACCGCCTGACGCGCGGCGTCGCGGTGCGCAAATGCGTGGTCGAGACAGACTACGACGATCCCGCGATCATCTATTGACGCAATTTCCGAGGCATCATGACAACCTATGGCGTGACCCCGACCGGCTTCGTCAGAAAGCCGCTCGACCAGATTCTGGCCGACATCGAGGCGCGGGCGGCGGCGCCTGACGTTTTCGGCCCCGGCGTTATCCAGACGCCGGAAAGCCCGCTGGGACAGTTGAACGGGCTGATGGCCTCTCTCGCCACGACCGCGTGGGAGATTTCCGAGGCGGTCTACCAAAGCCTCGACATCAACCAGGCGGAAGGCGCGCGCCTCGACATGCTGGGGCGGCTGCGGCTGTTGGCCCGCGCGGACGGCGAACTCGACGCGGCGTTCCGCGCCGACATCACCAATGCCGGTCGCGCCAATGTCGAGATTTCCGACCTGGCGCGAGCTGTGCGCAACACCGCAGGCGTGACCTGGTCCCAGGTCTGGATCAACGACCGCGGCTTTGCGGACGAGAACGGGCAGGATGCCCATACGCTTTGTGTGGCGGCGATCGGCGGCACCGATTTCGATCTGGCCGAGGTCCTGATGGCCTATGTCGTCCCCGGCATCGGCACACACGGCAATACGCCGGTGCAGATGGTGGTCGACGGGTTTTGCCGCACTGTCTACCTGATGCGGCCGGTGGAAGTCCCGATCGGTTTCGATATCCAGATCAAGGCCGTTCCGGACAAGTTCGGCTGCTCGCCGCCATCGAATGCCCAGATCGCAAGTGTCATCGCCGCCTATTTCGCCGGCGCCGACCGCCCGGCCAACGGCGTCGACATGACGGTTGCGATGCTCAACCGCATCATCTCCTGCCTGTTCTCGAACGTCGAGATCGTCGAGGCGACCGTCTCCCGGCCGGACCTCGGGATGAGCTATCCGCTTCCCTACGTGCTCGCCTTCGACGAGATCGCCAGCGTCGGCGTGGCCGACATCATTCTCTCGCGGGTGTGATCCATGCCGGATTGTCCATCTGTCGGCGAACTCGTTGACATCGAGCTCGCCAGGCTCCCGACGCAATATCGGGAGGCTGCAAAGCTGCAAGCCTATCTGCGCGCGGTGCTCGGCGAGGTCGAGGCGGCAGCGATTGCCGTCTGCGACGTCCCCAACCATTTCGACATCATGACGGCGGTGGGCGAACAGCTCACCCTCATCGGACAATGGATGGGGTTTCCGCGCTGCCATTGCGTCTGCGTCTCGACGCCGGTGTTCGGCTTTCCGTTCCCGGACCCGACTGATTATCCGCGCGCTCTGACCGGGTTCTGCGAAGCGGGAGACTGGGCCGCATGCGACGGCAGCTCCGCCGGGGAAATCTGCCTCAACGACGACGAGCTCTATCGCAGGTTTCTGCTGGTGCGCCGATACCAGATGCTCGCGCTGTTCGACCGGGACAGCCTGCTTGCCTCCATCCGAATTTTCTGGGGGCCGAAGGCGCGGATCGTTCAATCGGAGAGCTGCTGCCTCGTGATCGCGCCTGGCCGGCCGCTCGGCGCCGACGAGACGCCGCTGCTGCAGATCATCGCGCGCGTTCTGCCGGTGGCGCCGGGGATCACGCTCAAGAGCTGGCTCGACGATCGCCCGATTTTCGGTTTCGGCGAGGGCTATGCGGGGTTCTGCGAGGTCTCGTCGACAAAGGTGTTCGGCTTCGACTGCGGCACCCAGAGCTATGAGATGGCGGGCTTTTGCGATGACACGGTCAAGTGGGCCGATTGCGTGCCGCGCGGCGCCGGCTTCGGCGTCTGGCTGTGCCCGGACGAGATGAAATCCCTCTGCTGATTTTCACAAAAGGACGAAGATATGAAAGCGGCTTTTTCCAGCCCTTGGGCACTCACGCCCACCGACCAGCGTCGTGAGCCGACCAGCGACGAGATCGCCCACGGCTTCCCTTGTGGGCCGCCCGACCGGGAGTTGTTCAACGAGCTGTTCTACCGCCTCTCCCAGGCGATGAAGGAGATAGAGAACGTCATCACCGCCGGGGGGATGACGCCGAACGACAGCCTTCTGAACCAGATGGCGAACTCGCTCGACGGGCTTGTCGGCGCGCGCGTGGCGCCGACCGGGATCGTCGTTCCGTTCGCCGGCTCGGCGGCGCCGACGGGCTGGCTGCTGTGCTATGGCCAGGCGATCTCGCGCACGACTTATGCCACCCTGTTCGGTGTGGTGAGCACGGCCTATGGAATCGGCGACGGCTCGACCACCTTCAATGTCCCCGACCTGCGCGGCCGTGTGATCGCCGGCAAGGACGACATGGGCGGGGTGGCCGCGGCCAGGCTGACCAGCGCCACCATCACCGGCGGCGCGCTCGCCCTCGGCAAGGTCGGCGGCGAGGAGCGGCATCAGCTCACCACCTCCGAACTGGCGAGCCATAATCATGCGCTGACCGATCCGGGGCACTCGCACGTCCTCGACCGCGCGAATGTTGGATCGGCCGGTTCGCAATATGGATACTTTGGCGCAGCCGGGACGGCCAACGACAAAGACACTTATTCCTCCACCACCGGCGTCACCCTGGCGGACACCGGTGGCGACACGCCGCACAACAACGTCCAGCCGACCATCATCGGCAATTACATCATCCGCGTCTGAGGCCGAGATGCAGAGCGTCCGATACAAGGCCGGCGACACCTTCTCCTTCGCGGGGCAGCTGGATCTTCCGGCGGGCTCGACATGGGCGGGTCGCGGCCAGATTCGAAAGGAAGACGGCACAGCTCTTTTCGATGATCTCGGTGTCCTGGATGTCGAGCTCGCCGGCGAGGAAGATCTGTGGGTCATCGCCTCCAAGCCTGCTTCCGCCACTGTGAACTGGCCGCGCCCGGCACATCCGGGCGAAGTCCTCATCCTCTACTTCGATTACGAGATCTACGACGCCGACGGCGACACTGTCATGTCGTCGGAGACCGTGTGCGTGCTCGTCGAATATGACCCCACGAGATCATCCTGATGCCCAGCACCCCGACGCTGCCTTCCCTCATTCCCGCGCTCAAGGGCGATAAGGGCCTTTACCCATCGGCGACATGGGACGCCGGCGCAGTCCCGTATCGCAAGGACACATGGCTCAAGCACAATAACGCGCTCTGGCTGGCGCTGCGGAAGACCTCCGTTGAGCCATCGGACGCCGCGCCAGATGACTGGTTCAAGGAGATCGACCTTCAGGATGTCGCTGACAGCACGGAGGCGGCCGCCGAATCCGCGGCGCTTGCGCGCGCGTGGGCGAGCCAGCCGGTCGGCGAAGCAGTTGAAGGCGCCGGCGATCCGAATGCGCGGTCCGCCTTGCACCAGGCCGCGCGGTCCGAAGCCGGAGCGGCGCTATCGGAAGCCTGGGCCGGCCAGCCCGTCGGCGAAGATGTCGCCGGCGCGGCATCGGGCTCGCGCTCGGCGTTGCACTGGGCGACGACAGCCGCCGGCGCTGTCACCGCAGGGCTGACTTCGATCTCCGATGCTGTGTCCGGCGGCCTGACTGCGATCGGCTCGGCCTTGTCCGATGCGCTCTCCGCCATCGGCTCGGCGCTCACCGGCGCGACAGATACAATCAACATGGCGGGCAGTACCGAGGTCGGCAACGTCAACACGGCGGGGACGAACCAGACGAATGCTGTCAATGCCGCGGCGGCTGCGCAGCTCAATTCCATTTTGCAGGCGATCGGCGCGAAATTCTACGCGAGTACGGCGGACGCGCTGTCGAAGGGCCTGGCCAGCATCACCCTCGGCAGCGGCGGTTCCGGCGCGACCGTCGCCGGACAATTTTCCGTGGGTACCACGAACGGCGGCGGCACCCAGGGGCTGTTTCTTGTCAACGTGGCCGGCGGCACGATCACGTCGATCATCAAGATTCTCAACCCCGGCCGCGGCTACACGTCGGCCCCGACATCGTTCGACACGAGCGCGATCGCCGGGCTCACGGGTGCGACGTTCGCTGCGACGATTGGGCAGAACCGGAACGTCGGGGAGTATTTCGCTACGCCAGGCGCGGCTTCGCCGGCATTGTTCGACTTCTATGTGGTTGCCACGGCGACGACTGCGACCTTGCTCGGCTCCGGGCCGGATTTTGCCTCGGTGCAGGAGTTGCGCAATTCGAAGGGTACAAGGAACCTGATCCTAGACCCGTTTTTCATCGAAACGGATTTGGCTCTCGGTTTTAGATCGCGCCGGGATGAGAGCTACATTTCTCTCAACCTTTCGACGTGGGACCCAATTCAAGCTGTCAGCTTCAGCCCGTATCCGAACGGCAAGTGTCTCGCTACGCCTATCGCCTCGACAACCACCTTCATCGACCTCCGGCTTGATCTGATGGGCGTTGCTGAAGGCGCCGTCATTCAGTTTGCTTTGGAGGCAGCATCGAGGGTCGCAACTTACACCGATAGTAATTACATGAATGCAACCTTTCTCGACCGCAATGGATCGCCGACAGGTTCAGCAGTTGCCATCATGACCGCTACTGCGGTAAACCCTCTCTCAAACACAAAATTTAATCTTTTCATGTCTCCGCAGGTTACCGTTCCCACGGGGGCCTTTTGGGTTCGGCTTCAACGTGCGCGTCCAAAGGTTGATGGTTATTTCATCGCATCGTTGCAGGCGGCCTTCACGAACACTCTCAGCAAGGCCGTGCAAGACCTTTCCGTGCCCGGCCTTGCTGGTCGCATAGCTGATCTCGAACGCGATGATCCTGTAGCGCCGCTAAACCGCGTTTTGATGAGGAAGACCAGCTACGACAGCATTGCCGTTGCTACAATGGTTGGAATCACAGGCACGGGATGGACTAGTGTTGGTGGATTGCAGGTATCACCAAATTCAGGCCACGGTGGCAGCTATCTTAAAGCAGCATGCCCTGTTGGCGGCTTTAACGGAATCGCTGTAAACTGGACGTGGACAGCGGATGCCAACAAAGGCGCCTCGCGTATTCTTGCTGTTGTTCGGACCTGTGCGGCACCGAACAATCCACTCAACCGTGGTCGGTTGGTGGCCTATGGCTGGATTGATTGCGACCCCACGGTTGGTAATTCGAGCACAGACCCAATTCTGTTTCTGGACCCGGCAACGGGGGCGCCAAAGACGATCACTTCTGCTGATCTCGATGACGTGTGGGGCGTCGGCTATATGGGGCAGAATAAGACAGCGAATGCTGGTCTTGGCAGCATGGGTATGTTCATTCAGCAGGGGCAGTTCGACAACGTTGATCCGAACAACAATGGAGCGCAGTTCCCTAGCATTCAAGGCTTCGCGTCTGGCTTCAGCAACATCGGCGGCGTTAATGTGATGTATCCTAGATTGGTTCTCATGACCAATCCAGTAGCTGCTGCCAATATACCATCATCATCTTTTTCGGCAGCAGTCGGCACCAACCTTGATGAGCCTCCGGTCTTCCTTACGCCTTCCCGAAAGATATTCTGCACTGTTGGTCGCGAGTATTCTTTGTATGTTGATGCGCTGATGCAGAGAAACTACAGGAGTACAAATTTTCGTGTTCCGCCAACTCTGGTTTGGCCAACGAGTAGCGGTCAGCAAGAGGAGCGTATCAAGTTCGTTCCTACTTCGGCGGGCACAGTCTACGCGACGCTTGAGGCCTATCGAGGGGATATCCTGTCCTCGAGTTGCACACTGCAGTTCGTCACTGTAGCGAACTCGGCCGCTGCCGGGACCAAGCCTGTTCTCTTGATCGGCGACAGCATGATCGCCAATCTAGGACTCATCAATGCATTGAAAGTTATCGAGAGCGGCCAAGCGATCACATCGATCCAGTACACGGGTACGCAGGGACCTACAGGAAGCAAGAATGAAGGCTATTCTGGAAAGTCTCTCGGCGCGTTCCGTGGGTCGGCATCTTTAGACGGCGTTAACCCCAATCCATTCTATGATTCTGCTTTGGGCGACTTCTCCTTTGCCTACTATCGAAGCCATGCTGGCGCGGGTGATCCCGACCCAATCTATGTCGGCATTGAAGCTGGTGGCGTCGATGTTGGAAACTATACAAGCGATGCGGCAGCGCAAGCGGCAGCTCAAACGTGGGCAACCAATGCGGAGTTCATTATTGCTTCAATTCAGGCTGCCGTTCCCGGATGCAAAGTTGGTATCCACACCATTGCGCCGGGGCCATGGCCTGAAACTGACTATGCTGCGCTCTACGGGGGAGCCACATGGCGGCAAAGACGAAACTGGAAAATCCTCCAGGCCAAGGCGCACACTCAGTTCGGCGGTCGTGAGGGCTCCGGCATCTATGTCGCCGCGTGCGGATCGTCCGTCGATCCGGAAACCGGATGGTTCAAGAACATGCAGCCGAGAAGCGCTGCGATCAGCCGCGATGCGGTGACATATGCCAACTACAACACGATGACCGCAGATATCACCAAGGCTGAAAACGCCATCGCGTTTCTGGCAACAGGTAGCCTCTGGTATATCAAAGTTGGTCCCGTCAATTCTGGTTATTGGAGATCGCCGCTTGTGTCAGATGGTTTTGTGCTGCGCCTTGTTGTAGATGGAATCCATACTGCTAATGGTGAGATTCAGAAGGCCGAGGCTGTTTGGGGGCTCTGGAAAAATATATTGTAAGGAGTGTCGATCGTGGAACCTATTGGCTTCTCAATCCGCAACGATGGCAAGGATGGTGGTGATGTTCTCATTCTATGTTCCGTTCCCATCACGCCATCGAATAGAAATGATGTAGTTACAGAATTCAAGGCGTGGAAGGACGCCGGCGGCCTAAGCTCTGCCAAGTTCCCGACAGAACGCTTTCTTGTTTTGGGGCACGCCGATGTGTGGGAATTGTCGCTAGATCAAACGACTTTCGCGCCGCTCGATTGAATTAACGGTTCCCGGCTAAGCGACCGCCCGGACGACCGGCCGCCCATTGGGGCGGCGTTTCTATTTTCTCAGCAATTGGAGATCCCATGATCGACCGTGAGCACTTCTTCACGACGGTTCGCGCTGGCCTGTTCCACGGTTCGCTGGAGCAGCCGCAGGTCGACGGGATGAACATCATCCTTGATGCCTTCGAGACGCGGGCCGTGCCCAGGGACCACCAAGCCTATCCGCTGGCGACGGCCTATCATGAAACCGCCTTCACCATGCAGCCGATCGACGAGATCGGCAGCTACGCCTATTTCGAGCGCAACTACGGGCCGACCGGCAGGAACCCAAAGCGCGCGAAGGAGATGGGCAATGTCCGTGCCGGCGACGGCGCCAGGTATCACGGCCGCGGCTTCGTGCAATGCACCTGGTTCGTCAATTACAACCGGGCGACCAAAGAGCTTGGCGTTGATTTCGTCAATCATCCCGAGCTGGCGAAGGAGCCGCAGCACGCCGCGGACATCATGATCCTCGGCATGACCGAGGGCTGGTTCACTGGCAGGAAGCTGGGCGACTTCTTCTCGGCAACGATGGAGCGGCCCGTGCAGGCCCGCACGATCATCAACGGCACCGACAAGGCGGAGACGATCGCCGGCTATTACAGGATCTTCAAGAATGCGCTCTCGCCGCCATCATCCTGACACCGGCTTCATGGCGGCGCAGCGCGAGCGCCTCTTCGGCAATTCCAACTGGGACAAGCGCCGGCGCGTCATCTATCTGGTGCTGCTCTATTGCGCCGGCCTCGTCGCCTACATCGTGTTCAAGGGCCAGGACACGGCGCTGAACGCGCAGACTGTGATCGCGCTGATCGCGCTCGCGGGTGGCGTCATCGGCTCCTACTGCTTCGCCGCCGTCTGGGATGACAACAGCAAGCGCGATGCGGCGGTGGCCGCGCGCGACATGCCGGACGATGACGACGACACCCCCGAGCGTCCGATCCCGCCGACGCACCTTCCAACCGATCGGAACTGAACATGCTCGACTGGACGCTGTGGTTTCAGGGCTTCGCCCATATCTTCGCCGGCTGGACGATCGGCGCGCTGCTGATCGCCGGCGGCGCCGCAGCCTGGTTCCGCGTGCCGGTCTTCGGCCACTATCTCGGCCTGGCCGGCGTCGCCGCGGGCGCGGCGCTGATCTGGGGCGCGGTGGAATACGATGCTGCCGCCGGCAACTGCAAGGAAGCGATCGTCCGCGCCCAGCTCACCGCGAGCCAGGCGCGCGTCACCGAGCTCGAGCGCCAGATCGACGCCGGCAAGGCCACGCTCGATGCCGCCGCGCAGCGCTCGGCGCAACTCGAATCCGAAACCGCAGCGGCGAACAAGAGGGCCGACGATTATGAGGATCAGCTTTCCAAGGCAGGCCAGAATGGCAATTGCGCTCTCGACGATGATCTGTGGCGCCGGCTGCGCTAGACCGCCAGTCCTTGATTTATCCGAGCCGAAAGAGCAGCGTGCGGCCCTGCCGTCAGCTCCGGCCGACTTTGGCAAGCCGGTGCCGATCCCTGCCCGCACCAAGGATGCCCGGGCATGGGCGGTGCGCGCCCGCGGCGCCATCAATGTCGCCAATGGCCGGTTGAAGAACGACGCCAAGTTTTACGGCGACGTGCAGCGGGATTTTGGGAGGCCGTGACCATGCCAAGCCGTGCCGGGTGTCACTCCCTCGAACGTCACTTCAAACTGCATATGCAGGACCGGGCGCTCGAATGGTTCTCGGCGCTGATCATGCTGTCCTGGGGCGCCGTGCTCGCCATGCCTGGCGACACGCTCGCCGGCGCCAATTTCGACGCCTTCCGCCGCTATGGCATGACGGAAGTGTTCTGGGCCTGGACCTTCGGCTCCATCGGCGCGGCCAGGATCATGGCGCTCTACATCAACGGCAAGTGGCCGCGCACGCCGTTGATCCGCATGGTCGGTGCCTTGTTCGGGGCGGTGTCCTGGGCGCAAGTGGCGTGGCTGATTACCGAGGGAACGTTGATGAAATCCGGCGTCGCCTCCACCGGAATGCCAGTTTACGCATCGCTTGCCGTGGCTGATCTGTTCTCGATTTTCAGGGCGGCTTTCGATGCTCGGTATCACCGTTCCTGATGCGATCGCCATCGGCACGCTGGCGATCGCGCTGCTGGCGGCCTGGCGGGGCACGAAGGCGGGCGAGACGGCGGCGAAGGTGACGCCGCCCGAACCGGCCATGGCGATGATCGGCGCGGCGCTCGTCGATCGTGCCACCCTGCAAGCCCTGACGCTGGCCGTCCAGGACCATGCCGCCGCCATCCGCGAGACGATTACAGCGGCCGAACAGGCCCGGCAGGAAGATATTACCGACGCCATGCAGCGCATGGCCGAAATGCTGGAACAGATTGATCGCAGGGTGGGGGATTGAACGTATCCGCGGCCATGGCCGCTACGAGGTTCCATGTTTCCATCTGACACGCTGGACTATAACCTCCTTGGGGCGTTTCCTCCCTGGACTTACCTCCCTCTCGGGTCCGGCTTCGGCTGGGTCGCCGGAGGAGGCCTTTTTTTGTGGCATTTTCCCGACCTATGCCGGTCTCGCCTTTGCCATCGCGTTGCCGATCGCCATCGTCGGTCGCTCAATCAGGACCGTAAGGATAGCAGCAGCCACAAGGGCCGAGAGCATCGTCCCACCCTTAATAAACATGCTTCCAGAAATGCCTCCAAAGATCAGGGTGCTCGCGACGAGGACCGGAATGTGAACCATGTAGAGTGTGTACGAGAGATGGCCGAGCGCAGCGAGCGGCGGGCTTGACAGGATTGTGCGCGTCCGTGTGCCGGCGACAATCGTCATGATCGCGATCCAAGGGAAAAGCACCGCGAACGGCTTTATCCATCCGGCAAGAAACATCACAACCAGCATGGCGGCGATGAGACCATACATCGCAGCAGATGTGAAAAGCACCGATGGAAACTTTAGTCGTGGCACGGCGAGATAAAGAGCACAGCCACCACCGAGGCCGTAAATCGCCCGTTCGGTGTGGTGCTGGTCTTCGCCGGTGAGATGGAACGCCGTGTAGGAAAGGCCAAGACATCCGGCTATCACGAACAGACCGCTGTAAACACGAAAGATTTTTCCGAATGGCCTCGAAAGCGCCACAGCGATGATTGGGAGGAAAAATTCATAGGCGACGCTCCAAGCCGGCAAGTTGAGCGACGTACCCCTCGTGACTGGCGCGATCAGCAAAAGGTCAGAAACGATATCCCATGTGGATGGCGCGTGCGTGAGATAAGGCACGTCTTTCGATGTCCACCAAGTCATGGCGATCATGACGCTGAGGGTCAAGAAATAAACTGGCAGTAACCGAAACGCCCGCTTTATAGTGAAGGCGCTTGTAGTCGGCTTGCGGTTTCTCATTGAATAGGCCAGGACATAGCCGCTCAGCAGGAAGAAGAAATCCACCGAAAGATCAAAGATAAAGCCATTCATCCGGCCGCTCGATGCCCGCTGGATGATCGCGTTGATCCCGTAGTGGTAGAATACGACGCTCAGTGCCAGGAGACCACGGAGACCGTCGAGATCGGAAAAATGCTGCGGATGCTCAAACCCAGGCGCGATGTCAGTAGCGCCGTCTGGCGTCTTCACAAGAAAAATTCCTTGATCTGAGGATATTGGACGGCGATAACCCGGACTTCAGACGAGTGCAAGGCGGCGAATCTATTTAAGGGCGCTAAATGGGGAAGGCGACCAACTTTATATTATCCGCCGTAATGGCTGGCGGAGCCCTGCTGATGCTTTTCCCCATCCCGAAGCCCAACGCGATGCTTCAGGCAACGATTGTTACCGCGCTTACCGCTTGCAAGGGCACTATTGGTCCTACTGCCTGGGAAGGGTTTCCCCCGTTCCAGACCCGCCGGATATTCACGGGACCGGATACCTGCCTGAATATGACGAAGGGCATGCGCGGCCGGCTCGCGGATGGCTGAGCGGATTTCTTGGACGGTGTAATCGGGCATCTCGTGGATCGGCCAAAGGCGATGAACCTCATCCTGGCCGTGTTCCTGCCCGGTGCTGCCTGTGCCGCTCCAACTTGCGTCCGTTTGGACAGAGCTGCTTGCCGCTGTCAATTCGTCAGGCGGGTCTGCGATAGGGCGGCCTGGAACATCGCCTGCATGGCTTCGTTGATGCCTTGGGTTGGCGTGATCTGGAAATAGAATCCCGGCGATGCGCAGGCTTGCAGCTTGACTGGAATCTGCGCCGAGATAGGCGCCACCCATTGGTTGTAGAACGCGTTGTTGGTCACCGGAAGATAGGGCGTGTAGAGCACTGCGATGCGGATGTTTTTCTGCTTGATGACATCGCAATAGGAGGTCGACAGCACCGAGATCAGACGTTTCGAGCTGACATTGCCGACGGAGCTGGAATAGAGATTCGGCCTGATGTCGACGCCCGGATCGACGTAGGTCGAACCAGGCGCAATTTCGTCGGCGATATCGCCCTTGCCGGACGCGGACATAACCGGTTGATCCTGTACGCCGTCGGTGACGATGAAGAGGAAGGCGGAAGGCGCGTTCTGCTTTGTGCCGTCTCCCGGCGAGGGCATGATGTCGTTCATCGTCGTCAGGGCCGTCTCGAATGACGTTTGGCTGTCGCGCTGATCGTAATAGGCGTAGGCGAGATCGATATTGTCGGCCAGCGACTTCACGTTGGGAGAGCCGGTGGTGAGATTGGTCAGCGGGCTTGAGATGACCTGGAGAACATCGTTGAATGTGTACACGCCCATTCTGAACTGGTTGGGCATCTGCGTTGCCGCGACCGCCGAATCGGTCAGGTTCTTGGTCGCGGTGCGTAGCACGTCGATGCGGGTTTGCACGCCGCCGTTTCTGGCTATGGTGTAATAGTCCGTCGTGCTGTTGCCGGTAATTCTGCCCTTGTTGTCGAACGTGTGCATGTGACAGGCGAAAGCGCAATTATCGGGTGTCAGCGCCTGCAGTTTTGTGATGTCGGCTGTGGTAGCGCCCAGGCCCATCGAAGGCGAATTGTCGAGCAGCAGGTAGAAGTCGACATATTTCGGCTTGTTCGCCGCGGCCGTGGCGCTGCCGTGAACGGCAATGCTCTTGATGCCGGCAATCTGCATGAATGCGGTGGGAATATTGGCCGTATAGGATACGGTGGTGGAAATACTCGTTGCCGTGGTTGTCGACTTGACGTCGATGGTTGGGAAGGTCACGCCCGGTGCGTCGGCGCTGAATGCCTTGAAAAATCCCGCCACCTGGGATTTATTTGGCTTTTTAAGGTTGCCGGCGATGCTTTGGGATACGGCCGCGAGTGCCGCGGAATCAGCGGCAACATTCATCTTCGTTCGCAGCGTCAGTGCCCTGCTGTAGTCGATCGTTGCGCCGACGAGCAGCATGATCGTCAGCATGCACAGCGAGAAAATAATGGCGACATTCGCGCGACGGTTGACGGCAAATTCTTGCAGTAGCAGGTCGATCTGGGGCAGGCGACGGAGAGGGCACATTTCCACACACGCGCGAGAGACACTTGCGCCGTATATCGCCCATGCACCCTCTAAAAAATCTAATGCGGAAGCGTTAGCTTCCGTTAATTTCCGTTAATTCTCTCGGAATTTTTGGGCCACAGCGCAATGCCCGGCTAACACAGAGCCATGCGTAAGCGCCAACCGCTTGTAGTGCCTGCCCGCACAGCGGCAGTGTCGTCTACTTCGGTATCACGTCCTGGCGGCCGCCGGGCGAGCCGGGCGGCGGAATGACGGGCATAATGGAGGTACCCGGATTTGGCACCGGTTGCACGATCCCGCTATCGGTATTGGCCGGGGGCCTGACAACGCCGTGTGATTTCTCCAGCTTGTCGCTCAGGCTGGTGCCGGAACTGCCGGTCTTCTCTGACGACGATTGCTCGCCTTGCTTTTCAGGAATGGTTGGGTTGGGGCGGGGCGATCCTGGCGGCACGGGCGGCGGGATCACCTGAGGGGGTGTCGCCGGAGGTTGCATCGTCTGTGACCATGCCTGTCCAACAACATGCGCATATCCGATGACCGCGGCTATCACCGCAAGCGAAAGACATCTGCGGTTGAACGACATTATTGAATCTCCGTCCGTCGAAGAATTCGAACCCTCTGTGTACAAGTCGGACAACCAGCCTTGGTTCCCTTCTCCAGCCATTGGAGCGAAGGGCGGAGAGTGGTTTTGTCGCGGTGCGCGGACTTCCCTGTGCATCGCGTTCGTCGGGAAGCTGACCTCTTCAGCCCGGAAGCCTGCCGGGCTTTGCGGGGGCCGTGCCGGTTGCGGCACGAGCGATCGATGGCGGTATAGCTCACGATCGCTAATTGACGCGCATCGAACTGTCATATTTACTGATGCCGTCGTCAACGACCGTCCCGCAGCCGGGAAGCGCTGTCTGGCGTATACTCAACCCCGCTGCCGCCGCTGCGGGGTTTTTCTTATGCGCGGGAAGGGCGGGAGAGCAGAGAGGTTTGTGCAGGGCCAGCCGAGGGTAGGGGACAGCTTATTTCGGGCCTGTCCTGCATCCGGTCCGATTTAGCGGCGTCCCGTTTGGCACAATCGTGAATTTCACGTTCTGTTTTTGCGAAAGCTGTCCTGTCCATCGATCTGTCGGGGCTTTTTACGTTTGACGGGCGCGTGACTCCCATGTCTACTGCGATTGTCGTCAACGACCGTCCCGCAGCCGGGAAGTGCTGTCTGGCGATCAACCTAGGCCCCGCTGCTCGCCGCCGCGGGGTTTTTCTTTTAGGCTGGCGGCAGGGGACTGCCCTTCAAATTGCCGTGCTCATGTCCTTCAAACTGCACCGGAAATCGACAAAAAGTGGCGATTTCGCTGCTTTTAATTTGCCTGTTTTTGTATCAAATATGTGCTCGCAAATGGTTCTTGTATCGTCATCCGCCCTTTCGTCTATGTCTCTGAATTTCCATATTTCAGGAGGATTCTAGCCACAATTGAGTGTGGCTTTTTCGCAACGCACTCTGCAATTGGGTAGTTCGCGACATTCGAGTGTTTATTTTCTGATTTTTCCGGGTTAAGTTTTGGACAGATTCATCGACAGAGGACATTTTCAAATGCGGAAATATTTGCTTGCTGGCGCCGCTGTCGCGGCTTTCGCGTTCGGCGCCCAGGCCGCCGATCTGCCGTCGCGGCACGTTGCCCCGGCACCGGTTTACATCGCTCCGATCTTCACCTGGGCTGGCCCTTATGTTGGTCTGAACGTCGGCTATGGCTTCGAAGGCAACAAGAACACCACCATTGGTGGTTCGCCGCTGATCACCAACTCGCAGATCGCTGGCACTGTCCCGTTCTCCCTGTCGAAAAAGCGTGACGGTTTTATCGGCGGTGCCCAGATCGGCTACAACTGGCAGATGGGCTCCTTCGTTTACGGCCTCGAGGCTGACATCCAGGGCACGGACATCAAGGGCACCGGCAGCTTCTGCGATATCGCTGGTTGCGCCAACGTCCAGACAACTGCCACCCAGAAGCTCGACTGGCTCGGCACCGTTCGTGCCCGTTTCGGTTTCGCCGCCTTTAATCGCGGCCTGCTTTATGTCACCGGCGGTCTCGCTGTCGGCGACCCGAAGCTGAGCGCGAACATCAATGAATTCGCGGGTCTTGGCCGCCAGTTCAATGCATCGACCTCCTCGACCCGCGCTGGTTACACCGTTGGCGCCGGCGCTGAATACGCCTTCTCGCAGAACTGGTCGGCCAAGCTGGAATACCTTTACTATGATTTCGGTACCCGCACCGCGGTCGGCATTCAGACGAACCCGATTGGCGCTGATTTCGCCGTTTACCGCGCCAAGACCGACGGTCATATTGTCCGCGTCGGCCTGAACTACCGCTTCTCTTCTCCGGTTGGCCCGGTCATGGCGAAGTACTAAGTTAAATTTTTTCTTCTGTCGGAATTCAACTCCGTCCCGGTTCGCCCGGGACGGAGTTTTTTTGCGTACTGTACTGCTCTTCGGCTGGGCTCTGTCCAGCGGGCATTAACCCATCGTTCAGCATGCCGCGATTGAACACTGCCCGTCGGCTCTGAAAGCGGCAGGCAATGAAAATTGTCTTTAATTTTTTAACCCCTGCGGTTCTAGAAGTCGGCCATTCGCTTTCTATGGAGTTTTCAATGCGGAAATATTTGATGGCTGGCGCTGCGATTGTGGCGTGTTCAGGTGGTGCGGCTCGTGCGGCTGATCTGCCATCGCGCGGCATTGCGCCAGCGCCGGTCTATGCCGCGCCCATCTTCACGTGGTCAGGCTTCTATATCGGTCTGAATGCAGGCTATGGCTTCGGCGGCAACAAGTCCGTGACGGTCGGTGGCTCGCCGCTCATCACCAATTCGCAGATTGCCGGCACCGTTCCGTTTGCTCTTTCGAAAGAGCGTGACGGATTTATCGGCGGCGCCCAGATCGGGTACAACGTTCAAGCCGGGGCGTTCGTCTACGGCGTGGAAGCAGACTTCCAAGGCGCGGACATCAAGAGCTCGGCCAGCTATTGCGACCCGGTTGGAGGTTGCGCCAACGTCATGACCACTGCCACCACCAAGCTTGATTGGTTCGGCACTTTGCGCGGTCGTATCGGTGTCGCAGCCTTCGATCGCACGCTGCTTTATGTCACCGGTGGTCTTGCCGTTGGCAGCAGCAAGCTGAACGCGAACATCAATGAATTTGCTGGCGCGGGCCGTCAGTTCAATGCTTCGTCGTCCTCGTCGACGCGCGCTGGTTATACGGTCGGTGCCGGCGCTGAATATGCCTTCTCGCAGAACTGGTCCGCCAAGCTGGAATATCTCTACTATGATCTCGGCTCGCGCAGCACGGTCGGTTTGCAGACCAATCCGGTCGGCGCCGATTTCGCGACCTACCGTACCAAGACCGACGGTCACATCGTGCGTGTCGGCCTGAACTATCGCTTCGGCGGCGCGGCTGGTCCGATCTTCGCGAAGTACTAAGCCGACCTTTCAAAACTGCTCAAATACCAGCTCCGCCTCGGTTTCCCCGGGGCGGGGCTTTTCGCATTGTGAGACGTGATGGTGCCTTAGCCTCACGCGCGGATCATTTGATGTTGCGGCGCTTGCTCCTGCAGGCTGCCCCCAATGCCATACAGTCGCTACCTGCGCGCATTCCCAGTATCAAGGATATCGAAACTTTGATCTCCGAGGCCAGGAGCCAAGGTTGGGGCAGGTTCAGAGGGCGCCAATGGAACGGGACTGATCGCTGGATCGAGGAGGTTCTCTTGCTTCGTAAGCGTTGGTCTACGATGCAGCGCAATCGCAAATGGAGGGTGTCTGGCCTGTATCGGCCCAGCGTAGACTAAATTTGTTCGCCATGTCGGATCACCAGCGAGCGCTGATGCGCCGCAATCGGCTCTCTCGCGTATTTACTGACGATTCAATGGGACAGCTGTTTTGCTCGGCGACCTTTCATCCAAAAATAAGAGGATTTCAAGTTTCGCCTTCGATAGCGTTTTGCCTCGTTACTTTCCTTTTTCCAGAATAAGCTGGGTTTTCTTGGAAAAGCACAATACCCTCCCTGGACTGAATGCAACGGAGGATTTTTATGGCTACCGGAACGGTAAAGTGGTTCAACGCGACAAAGGGCTTCGGGTTTATCCAGCCCGATGATGGTGGGCAGGATGTCTTCGTGCATATCAGCGCTGTCGAACAGGCGGGTTTGCGTGGTTTGAACGAAGGTCAAAAAATTTCATACGAGCTCATTGAGGATAAGCGCAAAGGCAAAACGTCGGCGGGTAACCTCAAGGCGGTTTGACGTTCAAGACTTGCGATCGCGACGGGAATCATCACGTTCTCGTCGCGCCAAATAACGCACAGCCGCTCGGAGCGGCATAGAAGATAAGCATATTATTGGGCTCAGTTCCGGCTAAAGCATCGTGCGTTCTTTCAGAACCGCCCGATACTTTAGCTACTTTTGATATCGCATCGTTTTCGCGAAAAGCCGGTGCCACTTTTCGTACGATGCTCTAAAGGCCGGATGTGATAGCTCGAAGCAGGCGGAACCGCATCCCGCCGTCATTGCCCGCAAGCGAAATCACGAACCGCACCCGTCCATGGCTGGAGGTGTCGGCATAGCCGGCGAGGGTTCGAACCCCGTCGAGGGTACCGGTCTTGTTCATGCCGCCATCGTGGCCGCGAAATAGATCGGAATGAGGCGCGAAGAGTTCCAGCACTCTGGCGAGGCCGCGAGCGGTGAAGCGGTTGTTGCGGCTGATGCCGGAGCCCTCCTCGATGCGGATGGCGGAGGCGAGGCCGTTTGCCGCGAGCTTTTCGTTGGCAACCTGGAGCGACTTGGCGAGGCTGACCGGGCCGCCGAGGCTGTGTCCGCCGATCTCAAGAAAGACCTGATTGGCGATGTAGTTGTTCGATCCACGCATCAGTTCAATGAGAATTTCCGACAAAGTGCGCGATTGCCGGTGAATGTAGATCGGCTGCAGTCCCGTCGGAACGGATCCAGTCGTGATATTGCCTCTCACACTGCCGCCGGCACGTCCGATGAAGGCGGCGATCAATTCCCCCGCATAATGCAGGCTCGTCGCCGGGTCCTGGCTGATGCTGATACGGCCGCTACGGCGTTGCTGGAACAGAGAAGTGGCGAGTGGAGTAATCGGGGTTTGCGCCTCGCCCGGGAGCACCTGCTTGCCATTGCGCAAGGCAACGATCGTATTGAAGTTGACCGCCAGTGCCGAGTTCAACGCATTGTAGGCCTCGTCCGTGTTGACGATGCCGGGGATGCGAATGTTCGCGGGATAGTAGCTTCCATCGAGCACGACGCCGGCGATGGGCTGCCTGCCGGTTGCTGCGACCAGCCGGGCGGCTAGTGGCGCCAGTTCTTCCGAGATCAGGAAAGGGTCGCCGCCGCCACGAACATAAAGCACCCGGTTGCTGTCGAGGTAGAAGCGGGTCTCGAAACGATAATCGCCGCCAAGCGTCTCCATTGCCAGCCAGGCCGTCACGATCTTGGCGACGGAAGCCGGAACGAATGGCTGGTCAGCGTTTTGGGCCACCAATTCGTTGTTGTTGGCGTCCATCACCAGTATCAGTCCTGAGGGCGCAAGGGCCGCGACATTTTCCCTGACGCCAGCCAAGGCGGGAACAGCCAGCAGGAGCAAAGCGAGTGCGAGCGAGCGAGACCACATGGCGACTCCAACGTGGGGCTTCTGGTTCCTGCCAGATATAGCAGACTCCCGCCGGCTTTCCGCGGCGCAGATTTATCGGTTCCATGATCTAGACTGAAGCGGTATTGCCGGGATCGCCGCCTAAGCGTTCCACTTAGGCCCCGTCGATCAGCCGCACGGGAATATTGGCAGCCTTGGCGAGATCTATCATGTGCCGGGTCATCTCTCCGCCGGGAAAAGCGACAATCAGATCGGGCTTGCCTTCCTGCAGCAGACGCTCATTGCGCTCAGGCGTGGCGCCGAAACCTTTGCGTTGCCGGCCGGCGTGGATAACGACGATTTCGATGTGGTTGCGGTTGGCCCATTGTGTGGCGAGGCGTTCGGCACTGCCTTCGTTGCCGCAGATGATTACGGAAAAATGTTCCCTGGTGTGAAATTCGCTCAATACATCCGAGAGCCGTTTTCGCTCCGCCGTAGCTCGGACGATGGCTTCATTTGTCTCTCCACCAGGACGGGTTTGAGTGGGAATTGCACCGTAGGCACGTCCGCCGCAGACCAGAACACGCATGACCAACACCGCATAGACAATACCAACTCCCTTACGATAAACGCCTTTTGCGGCTCAACAATGACGATGCGAATTTTTTTACTGAGTTGGATGAATTTTTACTTGGTAAGATGGCGCTACTCTGGCTGCGATGCTGGATTTAAAGTCTAATGTGAACAGATTAGCGCCATCTGACCTAATTAATCAGCGGATGACTATAATTTTTGCTCGTGTGCGACATTATCTCGAGTATTGCTTGAAGCGTCTGTAGTCCGCTTGTCCGCGCTGTTGACGTTGCAGGAGCGAGAAATTGAAATTGCCTGCAATTGGTCCGGGGCACCTGTCAGGCTCTTTCGGCTGTTTCGCCGTAGCGGGCCAGAACGACGGCTGGACCATAGTCAGATGCCGCAGATGCTCTCGACTTGGACAAGGCAAGGGCTCCTCCATGCAATTTCGAAAGCCGCTCCGCAGCAATCAATGCGGCCTCCTGCGTGAGGACTCGGATGGGGTGTCCGGGACAGAACGCGCCGTCCTTCAATTTCAGGATCGGCATCGCGACGAAAAGAATTTCGCTGGGCAATCTTGCCGAAGCCTTCGCAACGCCGTTCACCCATGCCCCCTTTTTCATTTCCTGCAGCCAAAGTAAGCGATTCGTCGCGGGCGCGGGGGCGGCAGAGAGGTTAATCCCCAGCCAAATCAATGCGATTTCGCAAGAGCGGCAGACAAGCGATGCGGATGTCACTCGCCTTCGGGTGCCGTCGGTAATTCTGTGACAGCGACGGACTTTGCGTCGTCGGTAACGGAGGGGACCGGAACGGCGCCTTGCGCAAAACGGGATTCCCCCTTCGCCTGCATTCGCGGCCGGTGCTCGGTGATGGCGAAGATGCCGATGATCACAAGTCCGGCAATGCCGACTATAGCTGAACAGCTCATCCTGGTCTCCCCAAGGGATATCCGGATTTTTCCAACGACGGATCACGCAAATGGTTTCAACGTGTTCGCTGAAGTCAATTTAACAATGGCGCTCTTGCAGGTTGGACGGGAAGACGCGTCTCGATTTTCTAAAGAGCGGAGTCTCTTTCGCCCACCGGCATCCACCTGGTTTGCATCTGCACTCGCGCGGGAATGGGACGTTGGATTCCGCGGTTGGCTTGTAGGTTGCGGATGGCCATGCCAATTTCCGGGCCTGACAAGGAGCGATCAATGGATGAGCGTGCGATGGATTATCTCAAGCTGCTGGCAAGCAATACGGGCAGTTACATTTGGCTTGAAACCGATCTCCCAAAGCCGATTCTATCATTTTGGACGGAGGATGGCCGTCGCCTCGCTGTCAGCAACGAGCAGGGCAGGACGGAAATGGATATGTCGCGCGAGATGCTGGACGATCTCGTACGTCATAATTATGTCGAGCAGGACGAGACTGACGGCAAGATCATCTTCCGGATCACGGCGGACGGGCACGCGCTGACGCGCGGATGAGGGGCGCGTCAGCTAAAAATCTTTTTCGCGTTGGAACCAGAGTCGCTCTGGAGCATTGAAGCGTTTTGGCCCTTGATGTGGGGGTTGAAAATGCAGGGGCTCAATGACATTATCGAACGGGCTTTCCAACTGGCCCGGTCCGGCACATGTCGCCATCCTACGGATGTACGCCAGCGTCTGCGGATGGAAGGCTTCGGCCATGTGGACCTTTTCATTTCCGGTGCAAGTCTTGAAGCCGATCTCAATCGGCTCTGCCATATGGCGGTCGACAATCATGTCGAACAGCCATGTGTCAAAGACAGTAAGCCGGCAGGGCGTCCCATAGCCCATTGACGCTACGCTGATACCTTTTCAGCGCTGCTAGAGCGTTTTCGAGCGAAGTGGTCGCTGGTTCGCGTGAAGAAAACGCGTCAAAACAAAAAACAAGAGCTTCGGTTCTGATTCCATCAGAACCGAAAATGCTCTAGTCTTTACGCTGCCAGTCTTTAGGCTGCCTTGTCGGACGTGAATCTGTCGTTTCGCAGCAAGGCCGAAGCTTCGGCAACGAGCTGGCCTTCGTCGAGCAAGCCCTGCGCCCGCAGCCACATGAAAAAGCTATCGACCTCGTTTGCCAGATCTTCGTTCAAACGGTTTTCCGAAAGCGTTCCGGCTGCGGCGCGAACGACGCCGGCATATTTCTGTTCGTGACTGCCGGCTTTCGACAACTGATCGGCGAACTGTCTCAGCCGCTCAACTCGATTCGGCATGATGACCTCCAAAGTGTTACTACGACGCTCTTGAGGGCGTCTGCTGCTGGTCTCCGGTTAGCCCCTCCACACGTCAGTAGCGTGACAGAATGGATGGAGGAAGAAACGCTGTCTGCTTTTAGGCATCGTTTCGATGGGACGCGTTGCTCTCGCGCATCTTGTTGTCGAGTATCGCGCTGCTGTCGACTTGTGGGGCGATCGCGCACCCTTTCAGCAGCGTCGCCGCTTCGGCCAGGAGATGACTTTCTTTGGTCCGGGAGCGGGCAAGCAGCCAAGTTGAGAAAATATCCATCTCTATGGCGAGAGAATGATCCACCCTGTCATCGGCAATGAGTTCGGCTGCCTCAAAAACAAGGGGAGCATATTTCCTTTCTTCCG
>Ga0182744_1000636_pt1 | contig 32633 bp, 27 predicted proteins | sample eDN3rd30CKraftMG_FD_128525 | JGI IMG/M metagenome (GOLD analysis project Ga0182744, IMG submission 128525) | Enriched Miracle-Growth compost microbial communities from Emeryville, California, USA - eDNA 3rd pass 30_C Kraft MG (version 2) (version 2) ... | reverse complement strand
CTTGACCGGCGGCAATTGCGCCGGATCGCCGAGCACCAGCACCGGCCGGCCGAACGACAGGAGATCGCGGCCCAGTTCCTCATCGACCATCGAGCATTCGTCGACGATGATGAGCTTGGCCTGCGCCGCCTCGCTGTCGTCGTTGAGCACGAAGGAGGGCTCTTCCGATTCGACCTCCTTGGGCCGGTAGATGAGCGAGTGGATCGTGCGCGCATCGGTGCAGCCGCGGGCGCGCATGACGAGCGCTGCCTTGCCGGTAAACGCGGCGAACACGACATTGCCCTCGACGCCTTCGGCCAAATGGCGGGCGAGCGTTGTCTTGCCGGTTCCGGCATAGCCGAAGAGACGGAACACCTGGCGGTCGCGGGCGCCAAGCCAGCGCGAAACGTCCTTCAACGCCTGCTCCTGCTGCGGCGACCAACGCGTGCTCAAAAACGAATCCCTTCCTGCCTCATGCCCCGGATATAGAGCATTTCCGAGCAAAGTGGACACCGGTTCGCTTGAAGAAACTGCTGCTGCCCGGCAATCGGCATGCTAGGGTTGAAGCTTCCGTATATGACAAAAGCCGCCGCAATCTGCCGAATTTCATGCTGAAAACCCACGGGCGCTACCCCTACAGTCCCATCAACAGCCGCCGCTTCTACACCTGGCCGGACGACAGGCGCCTGGCGGTCTATTGCGCCATCAACGTCGAAATCTTCCCCTTCGGGGAAGGCCTTGGCCCGGACCTCAATCCCTGCCAGCCCGAGCCGGACATTCCCAACTTCAGCTGGCGCGACTGGGGCAACCGCGTCGGCATCTGGCGCCTGTTCGACCTGTTCGACGAATACAAGCTGCCGCTGGCAGCTCTGATGAACACGGAAATCTACGAACACTGCCCTCAGATCCCCGCCGCCTTTCGCACCCGCGGCGACGAATTCGTCGGCCATGGCCGCACCAATGCCGAACGCCAGGCGGAGATGGACGAGGCGCAGGAAAAGGCGCTGATCGACGAGGTGCGGAGCATTTTCCTGGCACGTGAGGGCCGCGCGCCAGCCGGCTGGATGGGCCCTTGGGTGAACGAAACCTGGGTCACGCCCGACCTGCTCGCCGAGGCCGGTTTCAGCTATGTGATGGACTGGGCGCACGACGACCAGCCGGTGTGGCTCGCCACCCGCTCGGGCAAGCAATTGCTCGCCATCCCCTATGCGCGCCCGACCAACGACCTGCCGGTGATGCATGTGGGCAAGACGCCGCCGGCCCTGTGGGCCGACATGATGATCGACCAGTTCGACGAGATGCTGCGTCTATCGAAGCAGACGCCACTGATCTACAATTTCTCGCTGCATCCCTTCCTGGTCGGCCATCCCTATCGCATGGTGCATCTGCGCCGCGTGGTGGCCCATATCGCGGCGCATCTGGAGCAGGTGTGGTGGACGACGCCGGGAGCGATCGCCGCGCATTGCGCGCAATTGCCGCCGGGCACGATCCCTTAAAGCCTCGTGCGTTCAACCGGAATCGCTGGCGTCAGGCGGCCGAAAGCCGCGCGTGCGTAAGGCCGGAAGCGGCGTCCACAAGCGCAAGGCTGTAATCGCAGGCGGTGTTCGGCGAACGGTTGAAGCGCGCCATCACGATCTGCATCAGTTCGACGAGGACAGTGCGATCCGCGTCATCCAGGTCGCCCTCGGTTAGCCCGGCGAGCCGGATCAGCTTGACGAGTTCCTTGCGCAGTTGGGCTGCTTCATGGACGTGACCGTCAAGGAGATATTTCCACATCCGGTAGTGATGCTGGGCCAGCGGCCTTGCGATATCGGGATAAGGCCGGAGCAGGGCAAAGTAATGCGCGTTGATCCGGTCGATGATGATGGGTGATCCCCAATCAAGCAAATCGCGTCTGGAGTCACCGAGTTCGGCCGCTTGCATTTTCCTGCCCCCGCAGTCGTTCGGCAAAGCGAATCAATGCAGAGAATCATCTCATAACGCTGCGGCACCGCAAGGCAAAAACCGTGTGCGGAGTCAAGAACGACAGGAATTCCGCATTGGGGCATTGAGGCAGCCGACGCCGGGAGGCAGAATGCCTTTCTTTAAGGCGCCAGAACTCCCCGCAGCTCGCGGATGCGGGCGTCATCGATCCTGTCGAGATCGCCGAGGCTCTTTTCGATCTCGGTGCCCGACATGGGGGAGATATCAAGGCCGATGCGCCGCGCCAGTTCGAGGAACTTCTCGTCGCGCATCGTCGCATCGAAAGCTTGTCGCAGAGCCTCGACCCGCGCTTTCGGCACCTCGGGCGGCAGGCCGATGGGATAGGCCGCGTTGAACTTCAAGGCCCAGATACGGAACAGATCCCTGTCGCGCTCGTTGGAGGCCAGTTCGATCGCTGTGGGCACATCGGGCAGTTCCTTCAGGCGCTCGGATCCGAATTGCAGCACGACGCGGATGTGGCCAGCCCGGAACTCATCACGCTTGCCGATCATGATGCTGGAGAAAGGCGTCGAATTGCCCTGTACCTCGTCGCGTTCGGCGGCGATGAAGATGTCGTTCACCGCCTTGTAGCCAGTGACGAGCTTGATCTTGGCGCCGAGGAGGCGTTGCGCCATCAGCGGCGTCAGGTAATTGTCGGCGGTCGGCGAGGTGGCACCCAGGATCGTTTCCGGCCCCTTCTGCAGATCGGCGAAGGATTGGATGGGACTCTTGTGCCAGACCCACATGACCTGGGGCTGGCGGGAAGGACTGCCGATCCAGGCCATCTTGTTGAGATCGAAGCTGACATTTCCGCCGCCGCCCGAATAGATGCGCAGCCGTTGTTCGAGCAGGACGCCGTTGAGCGGCAGGCCGAAAACCGTACCGTCGCGTGCCGCGCGCATGTAAAGCGCATTCATCATGTTGAGGCTGCCCGCGCCGGGCACGTTCTGCACCACGATCGCCGGTTCGCCGGGAATATGACGCGCCAGATGATCGGCTACGGCGCGCCCGACGAGATCGTAGGCAGCGCCCGTCGCCGTGCCGATGATGAAGGTCAAGGTCTTGCCACGGTAGAAGCTTGCGACATCGCCATTAGCCTGGCCCTGGGCCTGGCCTTGAGCCAGCGCTTGGGCCCGGGCTGGATCGATACCCCAACCGGCCATCAAAACAGCGCACAGACATAGCGGAATGCGAATCTTGCCCACCGTAACCTCCCTGGGATTTTATATTGATTTCTGCCGTCAGGACCGCGGGCAGCGAGCCGACGGTTCAGCGATACCGCTCCGCCTGCGAATTGAACAGCCCGGAGTCGCGTCGGTCCAATGTCATCAGCGTCGCATGATCGCCGCTTCGAGGCTAGCTGATACGAACGGCCATGCAAACGCGGCAAACCAGTGCGAGATCAGCAAGGTCGCCTTGTTCGGACATGGAGTTATCGTTTGGGAATGGTACCACCACCCCGGCTCGAACGGGGGACCCCCAGATCCACAATCTGGTGCTCTAACCAACTGAGCTATGGTGGCCCTGAAGCGCGCGGAACCTAGACTCAACACGTTTGGATTGCAAGCGCTTCCGCGGGCCAAACAGGTGGCCCGCGGAAAGGTAAAGCGCCCTGCGGAAAGTCAGGCGAGCCGGCGCCGGCTCAGGCGGCCAGGCGCAGCCCCTTGGCGACGGCCGCATTGAGCGGACCAGCCGACTCGGTCGCGATCTTCTGGACGAGCCCGGAGATTTCCTTCGCCTGAGCGTTCAGCGTTTCGAACTGCTTGCGCGCATGTTCGGTTTGCAGCACGACGATGTCGGAAAGGCTCTTCGCCGCGGTGAGCGACTTGGCAAAATCGAACAGCGCATTGGTGTTGTCGCGCATCAGTTCGATCGCCTTGTTGTTGAGTTCGATCGAACCCGCCGACGCGGTCTTGTAGGCGGTTTCGATCGTGTCCGTCGCTTCCTCGGCTGACGATTTGAGGCGTGCATAAGCAGCCTTCGACTGCTCGATATTGCTTTCGACGGCAGCGCGGAACATCTCCTGCAATTCACCGATCGGCGTGACAACGGGCGCCAAGACAGGTGTTTCTGCCACCGCAGCCATGGCAACCGGAACGGAAGGCGCCAATACGGCTTCTTCCGGCAGCTTTGCCACTGCGACAGGCTCAGGAGCGGGTTCCGGGGCCGTTATGCCCGCGGTGTCGACGACCGGCGCAAATTCGGCAGCAGTTGCCGCCGGCACAGGCTCCTCTGCAACAGCAGGCGTTTCGACGTCAGGCGTGTCGACAACAGGCTCGGCAGACGCAGGAGCGGAGACAGATTTGGCGGCTGGCTTGCGCGGTGCGGCCATAAGGAACGTCCTTTCGTGCTGAAGCTATTTCTTGTCGTGCTGAAGCTATTTCTTGACGCCGGCAACTTTCTGGATCGTTTCGCCGAGTTCGCGGGTCTGTTCCTGCAGAGCCGTCATCTGCGCCTTAAGATATTCGCCCTGCAGCGACAGCACTTCCTGCGGATCCTTCGCATGAACCAGCTTTTCGGCCAGATCGAAAGCGGCGGAGACGTTCTTTTCCGCGAAGCTTATGGCCTTGACCGATACGTCCTTGACGCCAGCCTGGGCGCTGGAGGTCACATCGCCGGCCGAGCCGTGCGTCTTGTTGATAGCGCCCATGAAGCCTTCGAAAGCCTTGCGCGCCTGAGCGACGCTGCGCTCGGCGAAATCTCTCATTTCAGTCGGAATTTCATACGGATTAGCCATGACTTGTCCTCCGGAACGATGCAGTAGCGCTAAGTCGTCTCATCTGAACGAAGAACGCGCCAGCCCCTGCTCAGATTAATTTATCATCAGTTTTGCTGCGTCGCAACAAAACAGCCTGTGACATATTGCGCTGCAAAATAAGAATTAAGCTTGATTCGAGTAAGTAGGGCACAATTCCGCCGTTTCCATGGACCCACCTGCGGCACCAAGTTAATGATCGTTTAATTCCGATCCAGCAGCGGTGGATCAGAATGAGACGGGGACCGGACGGCGAATCGCTGCTCCGGGATCGACGACATCGCTTCAACATGAACTTAGCATGAAGCAAGTTTGACAGGGACGAGCTGAATCACATGTCGGAATTGCATCCGTCGTATTCGATTTCCGATGAAGAGATCGCCGTGGCGCTGTCGGATCCGGCCCTGGCGCCGTTGCGTTCCGCGGACACGCCCCTCTTCATCGCCGCGGGGATGCCGCTGAAAATCGTTCATGCCAATCCGGCGACCTTTGCCCTGTTTCGGACCGGCAACCTGGAGGCGCTCGACCGCCGATTGCTGAATGGCGGCGAGCCTGGCGCCCGCCGGCTGGCGGAGCTGGCGCGCAGCCTGGCGCCCGAAACGCCGCCGCGGCTGGAACGGCTTCGCTTTTTTTTCGGCAGCACCACGGAAATCATCACCTTCATCTGCTGCCAGAAGGGCACCGGGCCGCTGTTCGTCGCCGGAGCGCTGAACGTGCGTCCAGCGCTGCTGGCTGCCGGGGCGCGATTCGCACCGGCGAGCACTGCTTCCGACGCATCCGGGACGGCCGCCGCGCTGCCAGACGGCGACGTCTCTGACGCCCCTGCCCCGGTTGCTGCCGCATCGCAGGATGGCGAAACGAATACGCAGGCGTCCGATCCCGCCCCGCCGGCCACCGCTGAACCGCCGGCGCCGACAGTCGTCCGGCCGTCGCGGCCGCGTGAGACCGGCGCCGTGCGCTTTCTTTGGCAGACCGATGCGGAACGCCGCTTCGTCAAGCTCAACGGGGCGCTCTGCGAGACCTTGGGCTGCGAAACCGCCGACCTCATCGGACAGGATTTCGTCACCGTTGCAGAGCGCTTCGGAGTCGATTCCATTGCGAGCCTGCGCGACGCGCTGGCTCGCCAGGAAACCTGGAGCGGGCTGAAGGTTTTATGGCCGTTCCAGGATTCGAACGAGGCGGCACCCGTGACGCTCGGCGGATTGCCGACGTTCGACTCTGACCGGACGTTTACCGGTTTCAGCGGCTTCGGCGTGATCAATCTCGACCGCATCGTCGAGCGCGCGCCCGCGCCGACGGCGGAAGCCCCGCCTGCCCCAGCGGAGGCGGAGACCATCGCAGAGGCGGACACCGCAGAGCCGGCGATGGATGCAGAGGTCAGCGAATCAGCGGGCGAAGCCGAAAAATCTTCCGTCATTCCCGATGAGGATAATGAGAACGACGCGCTCGATCGTGTGCAGGAGCAATTGTTCGCGCCGCAGCCGGCCAATCCCGGCTATGTGAATTATGCGCCGAATGTCGTCGCCTTGAGCGAATGGCAGCGGGACCAGCGCAGCGTGGTCGCCGAACGCCAGACAGCCAATCCGAACGGCGCGCACGGTAACAACAAATCCAACGCCGTCGAAACAGTTTCGCCGGATGAGCGCCCGGCTGAAGACACCGGCCTGGCCACAACCATCGCCGAGCGTGCGCCGGCCGAAACGGAGAATGCCGGTCCGGTGGGATCCGTCGATACCGATTCGCAAGCACCTGTTGAATCCAAGTTGCCTGTTGAATCCAGGTCGCCTGTTTCGAAAACGCCGGCAACTGAAAGGCGAGACAGCGCTGCAAAGGCAGGCAGCAAAGATGACGACGGCATGGTCGAACTGTCGGCCAGCGAGCGCAATGCGTTTCGCGAAATCGCCCGCAGCCTCGTCGCCGATATCGAAGCGAAACTGCCGCGTCAGATTACACCTGTCCCGCCGCCCGTTTCACCTGACAGCGCCGCGACAAAAGACAACGTAACACCACTGCATGCTTCGTCGCCGGAGAAGGATCCGACGATTGCGAGCGACAAGGCTCATGCCGCCGGTGAATCAAAGGCACCCGAGGCCAAGATTCCTGAGATCAAGCCGCCTGAAACCGATGTGCCTGTGGGTGGAACAGAAGACCCCGGCCACGATACGCCGCTGCCCGCGATGCCGGTTCTCTCCGACATTGCGCCTGGGGCGCCGGCAGCGGAAGCAGATCTGCTTCCAGCCAATGCGACCGCGATTCTCGACCGCCTCAATCTCGGCGTGCTGGTGACGCTGGGCGGCGTACCGGCCTATGTGAATCATTTTCTGCTGGATATGATCGGCTTCCCCAACATTGATGAGTTCCACGACTGGGGCGGCCCGGAGCGCATGTTCCGCGGCTATGAACCCGAGCGCATGTCGAACGACGGCGCTTTGATCCAGCTCGAAACGCATTCCGGCGCGCTCATTTCGATCAGGGGCCAGTTGCAGAAAATCGAGTGGAACGGCGCGCCCGGAACGCTCATGACGTTCCGCAAGGCCGAGGCATCGCAAAATACGATTCTTGCCGACCCGCGCGTCGAAGAGTTGCAAGGCGAAGCCCGCAAGCAGGAAACCGAGATTCGTGAACTGCACGCGATCCTCGACACTGCGACCGACGGCGTCGCCATTCTCGGGCCTGACGGAAATATCCTGTCGCTCAACCGGTCGGCGGAAGCCCTGTTCGGCTACGAACGCGGCGAAGTCGTCGGCCAGCCGTTCAACATGCTCTTTGCCCGGGAAAGCCAGAAGGCGGCGCAGGACTACATCGATGGCCTCAAGAGCGATGGCGTGAAAAGCGTCCTCAACGACGGCCGGGACGTCATCGGCCGCGCCCGTCTCGGCGGACAGATCCCCGTCTTCATGACGATCGGCCGCATCGGCACCGAGGCTACTACAAAATTCTGCGCTGTCCTGCGCGACATGAGCCATTGGAAGAACGCCGAGCGTGAACTCAAGGAGGCGCGGCGCGACGCCGAGCGCGCCAGTTCGCTCAAGTCGGATTTCCTCGCCAAGATCAGCCACGAAATCAGGACGCCGCTAAATGCCATCCTCGGCTTCGCCGAAGTGATCATCGACGAGCGCTTCGGCCCGGTCGGCAACGAGCGTTACAAGGAATACCTGCGCGACATCCACGCCTCCGGCACGCATGTCATGAGCCTGGTGAACGACCTTCTCGATCTGTCGAAGATCGAGGCGGGCAAGCTCGACCTCACGTTCGGATCGGTCGACGCCAACAAGATCGTCAATGAATGCGTCTCGATCATGCAGCCGCAGTCGATCCGCGAGCGCGTGATCATGCGCCTGGCGCTGGCGCCGCATCTGCCCAACATCGTCGCCGACGAACGTTCGCTGCGTCAGATCGTCCTGAACATCCTGTCGAACGCCGTCAAATTCAACCAGCCCGGCGGACAGGTCATCGTGTCAACCGCGCTGACCGACAGCGGCCAGGCGGTCGTGCGCGTGCGCGATACCGGCATCGGCATGTCCGAGCAGGACGTGGAAATCGCGCTGGAGCCATTCCGCCAGATCCAGACGTCGCGACAGACGACGGGCACTGGCCTTGGCCTGCCGTTGACCAAGGCGCTCGTGGAGGCCAATCGGGCCTCGTTCTCGATCAAGAGCAAGAGGGGCGAAGGCACGCTCGTGGAAGTCACCTTCCCGGCAACGCGCGTGCTTGCAGAGTAGGACTTGCAGAGCAGGACTTGCAGAGCAGAACTTGCAGAGCAATTCTTATTTGGCCGCCGTGCGCGCGACGTCACCGATGCGGTCATAGCCGTAGACGTCATCGCGGAAATTGACCGTGCCATCGGCGCTGGCCCAGCCGGTCATGTAGATCCAGACGACGGGCACCGGCTGCGGCAGACGCAGATCGATGCGTTCGCCGCTCTTCTGCTTCTCGAGCAGGCTTTCCTTCGTCACACGCCCGCTGCCGTCGAGCAGCCAGGCAGCAAGATCATAAACGCCCTCGACCCGCACGCAGCCATGCGACAGGAAACGGTAGTCGGTGGCGAAGAAGCGCTTCGAGGGCGTGTCGTGCATATAGACCGCCTGCGAATTCGGCATGTTGATGCGGATCGAACCGAGCGCGTTCTGGATGCCTGAATCCTGACGCAGCGTGAAGGCGGCCGCATGTTCCGTCGCCCAGTTCACCGACGTCGGATCGACCTCGGCGCCGCTGCTATCGAGAATTCGGATCTTGGAGCGCGCCAGATAGCCGGGATCCCTGCGCATCCTGGGAATGATTTCATTCTTGATGATGGAGGTCGGGAGGGTCCACGTCGGATTAAGATTGATGGCGACGACGCGCGTGGCCACTTCCGGCGAGGGATGCTTCACGTCGCCGACGACGGCCGTATAGCGGCGGACGACGCGCCCGTCCTCGATCGCTTCAACAGAGGCCGAGGGAATATTGACGACGACATATTTCTGGCCGAAGCCGAAGGTCGAACCGGCGATCCGCTGGGCGCTCGACGCCAGCTGGCGGAAGCGAACCGCCGCCGGCACGTTCATCGCCTTCAATGTCGCCCCGGCGACGATGCCGGTCTGGCGCAATCCCACGCGCGACTGGAAGCGCTTGACCGCAGCGGTCAAAGCTTCGTCCCATTGTTCACCGTCGCCCTGCCCGGCTGCGAGATCGCCCTCGATAGCGAGCCGGCGGCGCAGGGTCGCGACTGCCTTGCCGCTGGCGCCGGGCGCGACCGCGGTGACCGTCGGCCAGCCGCCCATATCGGCAATCTCGGCATAGCGTTCGGAGGCCTTGGCGGTCGCAAAGAAGGTTTCGGGTTGCAGCGAGGGACGATGGTCCGTCGTCAACGCCGTTTCGCGCGGGCGCACCGGCTTCGGCTTGGGCTTCGGCTTCACGACCGGCGCGACGTTCTGGGCAGAGGAACCCTGCTGGGCAGCGGCACCCTGCCGGGGCGCAGCCTGAGCCGGGGCCCGGGGAGGAACCCGGGGTGGCGTCAGTTCAGGCGACAGCGGCGCCGGCGTAAGGGCCGGCAATGTGCCAGCGGCCGGCGGCGGGCCGCCGCCCGGTGCCGGGGGCAGAATCTGGGCAAATGCAGAGCCGCCCGTCGCCAGCAGCATAACGACGGCCGAAGCGCGGGGCAGAGCGTGAAGGCGGGACAAGCAAAGCATCAGGATTCTTCAAAAAACGCAGACTGACATCCAATGTCACCCAACATAGTGACCAGACTGCTAATGAGCGGGAACCTGCACTCTCGCGATAAGGTGCGGCGAAGCTGCGGCAGAGGCTTGACCGCATAAGGCAAAAGGAGGAGTTTGCCGCGCATATTCAAGGCAAAAGATGCGTCTTTCGGTTCCGGTAAATCGAAAATACTTCAAGGGAGATGGCCTCAATGACCGCCGTAATCGGTTCCTCGGAGAAGACCGAGACACGCTCGATGAGCGAAGTCTGGGTGGTCACCATCGGCCACGCCTTAACCCATTGGTATCCCGCGACCTTTTATGTTCTTTTGCCGCTGATCGGCAGCGAAATGGGGCTCACCTACGGCCAGATCGGCATCATCCTGACCTCGCAATATATTGCCGGCGCGATTTCAAATCTGCCTGGCGGCATGTTCGTCGATTCGGTCGGCCGTAAGGGCCTGCTGATGGCGACGTCGCTGTTCTGGATCGGCGTTCCCTATTTCATCATGGGATTTTCCAGCGCTTATTGGGTGATCGTCACCTGCGCGGCGCTTATCGGTATCGGCAACAACCTCTGGCATCCGACCGCCATTCCCTGGCTCGGCCAGCGCTATCCCGATCGCAAGGGCCTGGTCATGGCCTGGCACGGAATGGGCGGCAATGTCGGCGATGCCTTGGCCCCGCTCGCCGCCGGCGCGCTCATTACCTATCTGCTGCTCTCCTGGCGTCAGGTGATGATGATCAACATCCTGCCAGGTATCGCGATGGCGATCCTGATCCTCTGGTATCTCGGCAAGTCCACGGCCGACCCCAAGAAAGGAGCCGCCGGCGCGCCGCAACTGTCGGCCCTCGAAGTCCTGAAATCGCTGCCGTCGCTATTCCGCAACAAGACGCTCGTCTTTCTGTCGACCAGTTCCGCCTTCCGTTCCATGACCCAGAACGGCCTGATGGCCTTCCTGCCGCTCTATCTCGCCAAGGAAATGGGCTATTCGCCGTGGTCGGTCGGGTTGTGCATGTTCCTCCTGCAGGCGGCGGGTTTCATTGCCGCGCCGATCGCCGGGCACATGTCGGACAAGATGGGCCGGCGCAATGTCATCATGAGCTCGATGATTATGACCTGCGCCGTGCTGGCCTTCATGATCTTCGCCGGCCGTTCGCCGCTTTTCGTCGCCTTCATCGCCCTGCTCGGCTTCTTCCTGTTCGCCATCCGGCCGGTGCTTCAGGCCTGGCTGCTCGATGCCACGCCCAAAAATCTTGGCGGCAGCGCCATCGGCACCATGTTCGGCATTCAGGCCGCAGGTTCGGCCATAGGCCCGCTCATCTGCGGCGCCATCGCCGACAAATACGGGCTGCTGTCGACCTTCTGGTTCCTCGCCGTCACGATCATCCTCGCCAACCTTCTGGTGTTCATCATGCCGGCCACGCCACAGGAACAGGCCGCCAGAGCGGCCTAGGCGAGCCCACAACGGAACGCCAGACGGGAGTATTTTCTTCACGCGGAGCGTTCGAAAATGCTCTAAACAGGCCAAACTCAATCAGGTCTGGATTCGTCCTTGAATATTCTCCTCATCGGCTCCGGTGGCCGGGAACATGCGCTGGCCCTGGCGATGTCGAAATCGCCGCGCCTGGATCGTCTTTTCGTCGCGCCCGGCAACCCCGGCACGGCAGAGATCGCGCAGAATGTCGTCGTCGACGCCGCCGACCATCAAGCCGTCATCGACTTCTGCCGGCTGATGCGGATCGACCTCGTCGTCGTGGGGCCCGAGGCGCCGCTGGTCGCCGGCATTGCCGACGATTTGCAGGCAGCCGGCATCGCGGTCTTCGGCCCGAGCAAGGCTGCCGCCCAGCTCGAAGGCTCGAAAGGTTTCACCAAGGATCTCTGCCGCGATTTCAATATTCCGACGGGCGCATACGCGCGGTTCAATGCTGCCGAGCCGGCGAAAGCTTATGTGCGCAATGCCGGCGCGCCGATTGTCGTCAAGGCGGACGGCCTTGCCGCCGGCAAGGGCGTGATCGTCGCCGCGACAGTCGACGAGGCGCTGGCGGCCATCGACATGATTTTTGGCGGCGCGTTCGGCGAAGCCGGAGCGGAAGTCGTGGTCGAGGAGTTTCTGGATGGCGAGGAAGCCTCTTTCTTCGCGCTTTGCGATGGCGAGCACGCCCTGGCCTTTGCCTCGGCGCAGGACCACAAGCGCGTCGGCGACGGCGATACGGGACCCAATACCGGCGGCATGGGCGCCTATTCCCCGGCGCCGATCATGACGGCTGCCATGGTCTCGCGCGTCATGCACGAGATCATCGCGCCGGCGCTGAGCGGCATGAAGGCGCGGGGCGCACCTTATCGCGGCGTGCTCTTTGCCGGGCTTATGATTGGAAAAGACGGACCGAAGCTGATCGAATTCAACGCCCGCTTCGGCGATCCGGAAACGCAGGTCATGCTGCCGCGGCTCGAAGACGACATCGTCCCGCTGCTCGAGGCCTGCGCCAAGGGGAATCTGGCTGGCAACCTGCCGGACGCCGCCGTGCGGCTGTCGCCAAAGGCAGCGCTGACGATCGTCTACGCCGCCAAAGGATATCCCGATGCGCCGGAACGCGGCAGCGAAATCCGTGGTGTGGAGAAAGTCTCAGGCGCCGACGGCATCATCATCTATCACGCCGGAACGAAGCGGGACGGAAACCGGCTGCTCGCCAACGGCGGACGGGTGCTCAACGTCACCGCGCTCGGCACCGATGTGGCGGAAGCGCAAAGCAAGGCCTATGCGGCGATCAAAGCGATCGACTGGCCAGGCGGCTTCTATCGCAAGGATATCGGCTGGCGCGCCATCGCAGCCATGAAGGGCGATCGGACCACTCAGTAGCTCGGGCAGGTCGTGGCACCGGTCACGCCCGTCGAAATACCGATCAGGGTCTGGTTGCGCGGCCGCATATAGGTGGTCTGCGACATCCTCACGACCGAGTCGGTCTTGCTCCACTCCAGCAGCGCCCTGCCGAACGGCGGATCGTAGGTGTAGGAAACGTCGGCGACGATGATCGACCCCGATTGATACATGCCGTTGGGCATATTGTTGCTGGCGGGCTTGGTCGTGTTGGAAACTGCCGTCAGGATGGCGCAGGGACGCGCCGTGCCGCCATTGCGGACGATCGTCCAGCGCGGCTTGGCATCATATTTGTTCGGCGCCGAGGCATTGGCGACAAATTCGACGCTGGTGATCGTCATCTTCAGGGACGACGTGTTGAACGGCGACATGACAGCCGTTGCAGCATTGAAAACATTGGTCGCCTCGGTATCGGTCATCGTATTGCCCGCCGCAAGCTGGCCGACGAGGTCGGAAAGAGCGCGGGCAACGAGGGTCGCCTTGCGGCTCGCCATCACGCCCTGGGTCAGTTCCGAAGTACCGAGATAGAGCAGCAGCATCAGGGGCAGGATCAACGCGAATTCCACGGCCGCGACGCCGCGACGGTCCGCTCCAAGCCAGCGCAAGCGTGGACATGTTCGAAAACCGCGGCGAACGAACGAGGACATGATCATCGCCGCCCCGTCAGCATGACGCCGCCGTCGAGGAGCCGAACGGCTCATTGCGAAACACCTGCGTCGCCATCAACATGTGTTTCCAGCCGCCACCATAGTAGGTCTGCCCGGCATGATTCACGCCGTTGACGATAAGACCGTTCGCCGTGAGAATCGACAGGTAGACGGGCATCGGATAGACGACGCGCATGACGACGACGCAATTGGCGCCGCCTGTCTGGAACACCGCCGTGTTCGGATCAAAGGTTTTCGACAGATTGACGCTGGCGAACGTCGATTGATTGCGCACGTCGATGATCAGGTTGTTGCAGTTGATGAACGACGGCAGGCTGCGCAAATTGCACATGATCTGGCTGCGAAAGGCGTCGGAACTCGTCAATGCGGTTCCGCCGACCGGCGTCGAACCGGTCAGGCTCCGCCCCGTCATAATCACCCGTGCGGCATCGGCGGCGGCGGCCTCCAGCCCTTGCTGCGTGAAGAAGACCAGGGCCGTTTCGAAAATCGCAAAGAGCAGGCCGAGAAACGGCACGGATATGATGGCGAATTCGACCGCGGTTACGCCATCGCTGTTTCGAGAAAAACGGCGCAACAGACGCCTGGCGCGCCTCAGGAATGATCTTCGATTAGCCATACCGGACGCTTGGCCCCGCATCGATATTCCCTGAACTCAACAAACCGCAATCAATGACGAACCAAAGGTTTGCCCACAAATGTCTTTAGCTTGATTGGCTTTTACAACCGTTACGGCACACAGCGGGAAAGCGGCTCGTCGCATTTAGATTTTGTTTACTTCTTCGCCGCCGGCAGCGCGCCGTTAACGCGTTGCTGCACCTGACCAGCCGTGTCGGCCATGAACTTGGAATCATCGCCGAGATTGATCGTGGGATTGCAGCGGGGGGAACAATTATAAGTCTCGCGTTGGAGCCCGCGCTGGACGACCAGTCCGCCCGGCGCGCCGGTGACCAGAACGATCGACTCGCCAACAGACTTTCCGTCGGCGTCGAGCGCGATCAGATTGGTCTGTCCGTAACTTTTGCCGGTCAAAATCATCTGATTGTTGCGCTTCAGCATCGATACATCGGCGATCGTGGGATTGCCCAGGATAATTGTCGATGTATTCGGCGGCAGTTGCAGCACCTTGGCCTCGTCGAGGACGACATCGATCCGGTCGGCTGCCAGAACGCTCGCACGCGGTAGAACGGCCATGAATGCGGCGGCGGCAAGCACGACCGGCGCGACTTTCCAGCGCTTTGAAATTCCAGTTAAGTTAAGCATCGCACCTGCTCTGGTCGATTATACGGTCTTGAGTCATTGCAAACGAAAATGGTGAAGGATTTGATAAAGACTGTCTCATTGCGGGCCCGACACGCGCTGCCGCGGCCAATTCCTTAACGATCCAGCGTCTCGACCGCCAACCGAAGCGGCCACCGGAGGAGAGAATGCCCTCTTTAAATGGACGCCATCGGCACGGATTGCGTGGCAAAGGCCTCGGTTCATGCGACTGGATTAGGGCTTCGTAAACGGGCTCCTCCTAGGGTTAACCCGTCTTCTCGAAGGAAGTGTCGCGCCAATGATCGAATATGCCGCCCTGCTGATTTTCCCGCTGGCGATGGCCTACGCCGCTTTTTCCGACCTGTTCACGATGACGATTTCGAATCTTATTTCGGTCGTGCTGGTGGCCGCCTTCCTTGGCATTGCGATCGCGCTCGGCCTGCCGTGGCAGCAGATCGGCCTGCATCTGGCCTGCGGGGCCGCCGTATTGGCGATCGCGTTCGCCATGTTCTGCTTCGGCTGGATCGGCGGCGGTGACGCCAAGCTCGCCGCCGCCACCGCGGTTTGGCTGGGATGGTCGCACCTGATGAGCTATGGCGTGATCGCCTCGGTATTTGGCGGCTTGTTAACGGTTATCATCGTCGGCGCCCGCTTCAATCCACTTCCCGCTTTCCTGTCCCGCTACGCCTGGATCGCCCGTCTGCATGATAAAAATGAAGGCATTCCCTATGGAATCGCCTTGGCAGCCGCCGGCTTGGTCATCTATCCGCAAACCCAGATCTGGCTCGCCACAACCTTCGTGTGAGGGCACCGGTTGTCGCAATTGTGCACAATTGGACACGAGTGGTTAACCTTAATTTGACGTTTCACTGCTTCACTTCGATCGATCCCGGACTCAGTGGGATTAGGTCGGAATTGAATAGCCATGAAAGTTGCCCGTCTTGCAGTCTTGGGAGTCGCGTTGGTCGCCGGGGGCGCTGCCGCGATGTTGATGGGTGGCCAGAAGAATGCGCCAACGATCATCCAGGCCCCACCGCCGCCGCCCCAGATCGAAGTCGACGATGTGCTCGTCAGCAGTCGTGAACTGCCCATGGGCACCGTCCTGAAGGACGGTGACATCGCCTGGGCGACCTGGCCGAAATCGTCGATCGGTGACGGCGCGATCCGCAAATCCGTCGAACCGAATATCATCGAGGACATGAAAGGCGCCGTGACGCGCGGCTCATTTCTGCAAGGTGAGCCCATCCGCAAGGAAAAGGTCGTCAAGGCGTCCAATGCGGGCTTCCTGTCCGCCCTGCTGTCCTCCGGAAACCGTGCTGTCGCCATCAACATCGATGCCAGCGGCGCGACATCCGCCGGTGGTTTCATTCTGCCCAACGACCGGGTCGATATCGTGCGGACGTCCCGCGACGACCAGGGCAACGACTCTTACATGAGCGAGACGATCCTCAAGAATATTCGTGTCCTCGCGATCGGACAGAACGTGCAGGAGAAGAACGGCGAGAAAGTCGCCGTTGGCGCCAATGCCACCCTCGAGGTCACGCCGGCGCAGGCCGAGAAACTCATTCTGGCGCAACGCGTCGGCCAGCTTTCGCTGGTTCTGCGCAGCATGCTGGACACTGCCAATGTCGCCGACGAGCCGGTCAGCAATGATGACAACAGCCTGACGATCGTCAAGTTCGGTGTCGCCAACAGCGTCGGCAAACGGTAGCGCGAGCCCTACACGAATGCATTCTCCTTCGATCAATCGAAGGGTACTGGAGTGGATACTATGATTGTCGGTACGCAGCGGAACGGCACGACAGCAATGGCGATGTCCCTCGCGATCGTTGCCGCAAGCGCCATAGCCACGTTCGATTCCGCTGCATGGGCACAATCAGCCCAACAGCAGTCGACCATCGAACGCGCGGACGGCGTCGTGGCACGAAGGCTCAATCTCGGTAGCGGCAAATCCGTCATCATCGACCTGCCGCGGGACGCTGCCGAAATTTTTGTGGCCAATCCGAAAATCGCCAATGCGGTCGTCCGTTCGGCACGCAAACTGTACATCATCGCCGCGGACGGCGGCCAAACGTCGATTTTCGCGATGGATGCACAGGGACGTCAGATCGCGGCCATAGAGATCACCGTGGGCCGCGACGTCGGCGAACTGCAGCGCATTCTGCGCGCCGCCATGCCGACGAGCAACATCCTGCCGCGCACGGTCGACGAAACCATCATCCTGACCGGAACGGTCGATTCCGCTGCCGAGGCCCAGAAGGCCATGGACATCGCCAACGGCTTCCTCAGCTCACGATCGGCACCGGGGACGGCCACCGGCGGCACTGTCGGAACCGGAAAGCTCATCAACTCGCTGGTCATTCGCGGCCGCGACCAGGTGATGCTGAAGGTGACGATTTCAGAAGTGCAGCGCCAGGTGGCGAAGCAACTCGGACTCCGTTACGGCGGCGCCAACGGAAGCTGGGGCAAGATCTCGATGTCGAATCCGTTCGGTCTCGGCGGACAGGATATTTCGGGGAACGCGCTGTCGGTCGGCAAGATCGATGCGGCAGGCAACGTCGCTTCGAATGCGATCGGCGCCACGCTGCAGGCCTTCGAGCGCTATGGCGTCGCCCGCGTGCTTGCCGAACCGACCGTCACGGCGGTTTCCGGCGAAACGGCGAAATTTACCGCCGGCGGCGAACTGCCGGTTCCCTCAAGCCAGACTTGCACGCCGAGCGTCACCGGCGCGGTGGTCTGCACCACCGGCATTACGTTCAAAATGTATGGCGTGACGTTGAACTTCACGCCTGTGGTTCTTTCAGAAGGACGTATCCTGCTGCGCATCGCCACGGAAGTGACAGAAGTCGACCAGACGCAATCCTTCGCCTTCCAGTCGATCAATGTTCCGGCCTTCCAGACCCGCAAGAACGAAACCAGCGTCGAGCTTCCCTCGGGCGGCTCCATCGTCTCGGCAGGCCTGCTGCAGACGACGACGCGCCAGGTCATCAACGGGCTTCCAGGCCTGATGAACCTTCCGGTCCTGGGCACTCTTTTCCGTTCGCGCGATTATCAGCGGCAGGAGTCGGAGCTGATGATCGTAGTGACGCCGTACATTGCGAAAGTCAGTGGTCCCAATGACGTCGCCCGTCCCGATGACGGCTATGCCGACGCAAGCGACCCACAAAGCTGGCTGCTTGGCCGCGTTAACCGCCTTTATTCGACCACGTCCAATCCGCAAGCCATCAAAGGTTTCAAAGGAACGTTCGGTTTCATCATCGATTGATGCCCTCGCTCAGATCAGTTCAAGCCGACCACCCGGAAAGCACGTCAATGCGCCAAAGAGACCCGCTTCATACCATCACGCGAGGGCATGCCCGCTTCGCCAGCATGCTGGCCGTGCTCATGGCAGCACCGCTGGCCGGATGCGGTGTGCCAGACAGGCTGGCAACCGGCTCGACCATGCCCGACGACTATCGCGCCCGGCACCCGATCGCTCTTTCAGAACAGCAATTCGTGCTGGATATCTTCCCCGCCGGCGGCGCTCTCGACAGGCCGGCCAGAGATCGCATTCGCGCGTTTGTCGCGACCTATGTCCGCGACGGACAAGGGCCCGTCGTTATCCAGCTTCCGACCGGCATTCGTGTTCAGTACGATTCCCGCAGGGTGGTCGATCAGATCCGGCACGAAATCGCTGCGAGCGGCGCAAGAGGATATGTCAACGTCGGAACCTATCCTGCCACTAATCCCATGGTGGCCTCGCCGATCCGCCTGAGCTACGTCGGCTTGAAAGCCGCCGTGGCATCGCGATGCGGAGAGTGGCCGCGCGATCTCGCGTCCGGCAGCAGTGTCGAGGGATGGGAAAATAAGTCCTATTGGAATTTTGGCTGCTCGACCCAAAGTATGCTCGCAAATCAGGTCGCCAATCCCCGGGACCTTGTCAATCCGCAGGGCGAAACGCCAGTTGATGCGGCGATGCGCACGCGCGGCATTACGAAAGTACGCAACGGCGATGACCCGTCGACGAAATGGGTCGTTAAAAACTCGTCAATCGGTACAGTTGGAGCCAACTAATGGACGCCGACAGCAATCTTGACGATCTGAATATGCAGCATGGCGCGGCAGCGACGGTCCAGATCGCGCCTGTGCCACGCATTTCGATCCAGGCTTTCTGCGAATCGTCCGAGACGGCGAATGCCATCAATGATGCGATCGAAGATCGCCGGATGCTCAAAGCCCATATCAAAGTGCACATGGGCGGCGCCCCGGCCGCCATAGAGGCTTATCGCAGCGCCCCGACGCCGAATGTTATCGTGATCGAATGCAGCGCCGACCGCGAAACCTTGCTGAGCTTTCTCGATGAGCTCGCCGAATTCTGCGATTCCGGCACGAAAGTCGTGGTCATCGGCCGGTCCAACGACATCTGGCTCTACCGCGACCTGATGGCGCGCGGCGTTAGCGACTATCTCATCGCGCCGGTGGACGTTCTGGGCTTCGTGCGCGCAATATCCGAGCTTTATTCGATGCCGGGCTCCGTTCCGGTCGGCCGGGTGTTTGCCGTCACCGGCGTCAAGGGTGGCGTCGGAGCTTCCTGCATCGCGCACAATATCGCCTGGGCTATTTCCAGGGAATTCGAGTCCTCCACCGTGCTCGTCGACATGGATCTCGGCTTTGGTACGGCCGGTCTCGACTTCAACCAGGACCCGCCGCAGGGCGTCGCCGAAATTGTGTTCGCGCCCGAGCGCCTCGACGCCAATTTCGTCGATCGCCTGCTCTCCAAATGCACCGACAATCTCAGCCTTCTGGCCGCTCCGGCGACACTCGATCGAAACTACGATCTTTCGGAAACGGCATTCGACGGACTGATCGACGTGCTGCGCGCATCGACCCCCAATATCGTACTCGACATCCCGCATGTCTGGACCGCCTGGAGCAAGCGGATGCTCGTGGCCGCCGATGAAATCCTCGTCGTCGCCTCACCCGATCTCGCGAGCCTCCGCAATGCCAAAAGCCTGCTGGACACACTGCGCGCCGCACGGCCGAACGACGCGGCACCCAAGCTCGTCATGAATTTTGTCGGTGTTCCGAAGCGACCGGAGATATCGGTTTCCGATTTTGCCAAGGCCGTGGACCTGCAGCCCGTCGACATCATTCCGTTCGAACCAAAACTGTTCGGGACCGCCGCCAACAATGGCCAGATGCTCGCCGAAATCGAGCCTGGCCATAAAATTACCGCAAGCATTGGAGAGATCGCGCGGGTCATGACCGGAAGAGCTGAAATGCGTCCGGTGAAGAAGAGCGTGCTCAATCCACTAAGCGCCCTGCTCTCACGCAGGAAATCTTGAAGCAGTGGACGATTTGACGAGATAACGGGACAAAGACATGTTTGGCAAACGACCCGCAAGCGGCGCGGCGGCGGCCAGCAGGCCCATGCCGGAGCCTGCGAAAGCAGAAGTTCGCACGTCCACGACCACCATGCCCTCGGTTCCGGTCGCCGCGGCGACGGCGCCTGTCCCCGCTGCTCCACTCGTGGAAGCGCGCCGCTCGGACGAATATTACGTTACCAAGAGCATGATCTTCGGTGCCCTGATCGAGGCCATCGACCTTTCCCAGCTCTCCAAACTCGACATCGAGAGTGCCCGCGAAGAAATTCGCGACATCGTCAACGAAATCATCTCGATCAAGAATGTCGTCATGTCGATATCCGAGCAGGAAGACCTGCTCGAGGATATCTGCAATGACGTGCTCGGCTATGGGCCGCTGGAACCGCTGCTGAGCCGCGACGACATCGCGGACATCATGGTGAACGGAGCCGCCAATACCTTCATCGAAGTCGGCGGCAAGATTCAGTTGACCAGCGTCCGGTTTCGCGACAACGCGCAATTGATGAACATCTGCCAGCGCATCGTCAGCCAGGTCGGCCGACGCGTGGACGAATCCTCGCCTATCTGCGACGCGCGCCTGCCCGACGGCTCCCGCGTCAACGTCATCGCACCGCCGCTGGCGCTCGACGGCCCAGCCTTGACGATTCGTAAGTTTCGCAAGGACAAACTCACTCTCGACCAGCTCATCAGATATGGATCCATTTCGCCGGAAGGCGGCGAAATTCTGAAGATCATCGGTCGCGTTCGGTGCAACGTGCTGATTTCCGGAGGTACCGGCTCTGGAAAGACGACGCTGCTGAATTGCCTGACCAATTATATCGACCTCGACGAGCGGATCATCACCTGCGAGGACGCCGCGGAACTGCAGTTGCAGCAACCGCATGTGGTGCGCCTGGAAACGCGGCCGCCGAATCTTGAGGGCAATGGCGCTGTGCTCATGCGCGACCTCGTGAAGAATTGCCTGCGCATGCGCCCGGAACGCATCATCGTCGGCGAAGTTCGCGGCCCGGAGGCCTTCGACCTGCTGCAAGCGATGAACACCGGCCATGACGGATCGATGGGAACGCTGCACGCCAACTCACCCCGCGAGGCGCTTGGGCGTCTCGAATCGATGATCACTATGGGCGGCTTTTCGTTGCCCGCGCGGACCATCCGCGACATGATCGTCTCATCCGTCGATGTGATCGTTCAAGCCGCCCGTCTGCGCGATGGCTCCCGCCGCATCACCCACATTACCGAAGTTCTGGGCATGGAAGGCGATGTCGTCATCACCCAGGATCTCTTCCTCTATGACATCGTCGGCGAAGACGCCAACGGCAAGCTCATCGGCCGGCATCGCTCGACGGGAATCGGACGCCCGCGCTTCTGGGATCGCGCCAGATATTTCGGTGAGGAGAAGCGGCTTGCCGCGGCTCTCGACGCTTCAGACATCGGCGAAGACAGCCGATAGATTTGCGCCCTAACAATGGGGCGAAGGATAACGACGATGGATCAAACGACAATTCTTGTCGCTATGCTCGCCGTGTTGGCAGCCGGCGGTCTTTTCTATGCGCTCGTCTACCCTTATGTTTCCGGCCAGGCGAAAGCCGAGAAGCGCCAAAGCGCTCTGACCAATCGCAGTACTCGCACCGTCAAGACCGCTGACAGGAGCGTCGACGTCGCCAACCGCCGCAAGCAGATCACCGAAAGCTTGAAGGAGCTCGAGCAGAAGAGCAGCAACAGAAGCAAGACGAGTATTGAAGACCGCTTGTTGCAGGCCGGACTCTCCTGGAGCAAGCCGCAATTCCTGATGATTTCGGCCGCCTGCGGCCTGGTGCTTGGCCTGCTGGTGTTTTTCACGTCGGGCAATCTGTTCTATGCGGTCCCGAGCCTGGCCATCGGCGCACTCGGCCTGCCGAACTGGTTCGTCAATTTCATGCGGAAACGGCGTATCAACAAGTTCATCGCCGAGTTCCCGAACGCCGTCGATGTCATCATCCGCGGCATCAAAGCCGGCCTGCCGCTTGGCGATTGCCTGCGCGTGATCGCATCGGAAGCGGCCGAGCCCGTGCGCAGCGAGTTCCGCCAGATCATAGAGACGCAAAGCATCGGCATGCCGCTGGGCGAGGCAATCGAGCGGCTGGTGACCCGGGTGCCGGTTCCAGAAGCCAATTTCTTCTCGATCGTCATCAACATTCAGCAGAAATCAGGCGGCAACCTCTCCGAGGCCCTGGGCAATCTGTCGCGTGTTCTGCGCGATCGCAAGAAGATGAAACAGAAGATCAAGGCCATGTCCTCCGAAGCAAAAGCCTCGGCCTATATCATCGGCTCGCTTCCTTTTGCCGTCACCGGCCTCGTCTATATCACCGCTCCAACCTATATCGAGCTGCTCTGGACGAACCCGACCGGACGCATGGTCATGGCAGTTTGCGGCTTCTGGATGTTTTTAGGCGTCATGTCGATGCGAAAAATGATCAATTTCGATATGTGATCGGTTGGAAAGATGATTGATCTCCTTATCGACAAACTCAACGATACGCAGTTCCTGTTCAGCGTGGCCGTCGCGGTGGCCTGCGCTGCGACGGTGCTGACCATCGGTCTTCCGCTGCTTGAGACCGACACGCTCAATCGACGCATGAAGGCGGCGGCGGTCGAACGCGAGCGCATTCGCGCGCGCGAACGCGAGCGCCTGAATGCCGGCGCGAGCAACCGAGCCAGTCTGCGCCAGGAGCCGAAGGCTTACATGAAGCAGATTGTCGACAGCTTCAGCCTGTCGAAATGGCTTGGCACCGAACAGGCCAAGGAACAATTGACCATGGCCGGCTTTCGCGGTCCGCAAGCCGAAATCGCGTTTCTGTTCTTCCGCCTGGTTTCGCCGATCGCCCTGTTCTTTATCTCGCTGCTCTACATCTTCGTCGTTCTCGATTGGGACGCCCCTTTGTCCATGAAGATTGGCGCCGCGATCTTCGCGGCCTATCTCGGCATCAAGGGACCGGAGCTCTATATCCGCAGCACCATCCAGAAGCGGCAGCAATCGATGCGGCGAGCCTTCCCCGATGCGCTCGATCTATTGCTGATCTGCGTCGAATCCGGCTCGTCGATCGAACAGGCGTTCCGCAGGGTCGGCCAGGAAATTGGATCTCAGAGCGTGCCGCTGGCGGAAGAATTTGTCCTTGCCACGGCCGAGCTGTCCTATCTGCAGGATCGGCGCACGGCGCTCGACAATCTCGGCAAACGCACCGGCCTGGAATCGGTGCAGCAGATCGTTACGGTGCTGATCCAATCGGAAAAATACGGCACACCTCTCGGGCAGGCATTGCGTGTCGTCTCCCAGGAAAGCCGCGACCAGCGCATGATGGAAGCGGAAAAGAAGGCCGCGGCATTGCCGCCGAAGCTGACGGTTCCGATGATCCTGTTCTTTCTGCCGGTGCTGTTCGCCGTGATCATGACGCCGGCAATCATCCAGATCATGGCCATTCAATAGCCATCTGCCGCCGGGGACCGGCGGCAGATGGCTAAATTCCAAACCATGATCTGGCTACAGCATTTTCGGTTCTGATAGAATCAGAACCGAGCCTCGAGTTTTTGCTTTGACGGGTTTTCTTCACGCGAACCGGCGACCACTTCGCTCGAAAACGCTCTATAACCTCCCGCGTCTATTTCCCGGCGGGATTAAGATCCAGCGCCGAGAGTTGCGGCGGCGTTTGCGATTTCATCGAGTTTGTCTTCTTATGCTGCGGCTTCGCCCGATCGATATTCTGAATGTCGCGCCATGTGTTCGACTGTGCGATCATCTGACGGATCTGCGCGACATTGGACGCCGCTTCCTGGGGCGGCAGCACTTGGCGCTCGATCTCCTCCGCCTCGCCGAATTTGCCTTGCAGAGCCAGGATCAGAGCGAGATTCTGCCGCACGCGGCTATCGACCTGCGGATGCGCAGCGGCCTGCCGCAATGTCTGTTCCGCCATCGGCAGTTGCTTGGTCAGCGCGTAGGACAAGCCGAGATTCGACAGAACCGAGGGCTCTCCGGGCACGATCTGCAAGGCGGCGTTGTAGTAGGCCTGCGCAGCCTGATGGTCTCCCAACTTATCGGCAACCGTCCCTTGTGCGGAATAGATCGACCAGTTCGGGCGCTCAGGCGTATGCGCCCGTTCCAGAACGCTCGCAGCTTCCTGCAGACGTCCGACGTCGGACAGGGATTTCCCGTAGGCACCGAGAATTTCGAGATCGTTGGGTGATTTCGCTGCGGCCTTCTGCAGCACCGCCGTCGCCTGCAGCACCTGCCCCGTGCTGCGCAGCGCGCGCGCATAGCGCAGGACGACCGTCCTGTCATTGGGCCTGGCATCGTAACTGCGGCCGAGATCTTCCGTATACCGTCGCAACCCCGCCGGATCGGTGGGGACGGCTTCCGATCGCGTCACCGCACTGGTGATGGAGCCGGTAACGTCGTTGACCTTCTGGCAGGCGCCGAGCAGGCCTGCCGTCGAAATTGCGGTCGCCAGCATCAAGCCACGCACCAGTCGTTGCCGTGTGCGGTCCGTGTTGAACGACGCCGGAAAAACTGCCAGAAAATTCATTCCACTAGTGCCTATAATGATACACCGGGCCCCCAGCTGGTATCAATAAAGGGTTAACCCTAACGATGTGTTAATGGGCGATCTGGGGTATTAAGACACACCCATTAAGATAGACCCTTGGCCGGGACATCCGGCCAGAAGATATGACCAGAGGAATTCGGGATGGCGAATATGAGCGCGGCGGCTTCGGACAAGGGCATTCCCATCTGGTTCGTCTCGGAGGCATCCTGGGCGTCGATCATTGCGCGGTTGCCGCAGACCGTTCTCGCCTTCGCGCAGGCGAGCGCTTTCCTTCCCAAGCCGGGCCGGCATTTGCTGTGCCCTGGAAAATCGGGCGAGGCCGCCTGCGTGCTCTTCGGGGTCGACACGGACGGCAGGGCAAACAAGGATCATATGGCGCCCGGCAAACTGGCCGGCCTGTTGCCGCCAGGCCAATATCGCTTTGCCAATGCTCCGGATGCCGATGCGCATAACGCCGAGCTGGCGGCGCTGTCGTGGCTGCTGACCGCCTATCGCTTCACCCGCTACGGCAAGAGCGGCCCGGCCTTCGCCCAACTGGCCCTGCCGGACGGCGTCAATGCGCGACGGCTGAAATATATCGCCGAGGCCGTTTTGAACGCGCGGGATCTCGTCAATACGCCAACCAACGACATGGGACCCGATGCACTGGAAGCCGAAGCGCGCAAGCTCGCCGGCAAGCACAAGGCGACCGTGCGGACGATCAAGGGCGAGGCACTGCTCAAGCAGAACTTCCCTCTCATCCATGCGGTCGGCCGCGCCGCTGCCGAGGCGCCGCGTCTTGTCGATATCTCCTGGGGCAGGCCCCGGGCGCCGAAGGTGACGCTGGTCGGCAAGGGCGTATGCTTCGACACCGGCGGGCTCGACATCAAGCCGTCGAGCGCCATGCTGCTGATGAAGAAGGACATGGCTGGCGCCGCCACCGCTATGGCGCTGGGACATATGATCATGAGCGCGAAACTCGACGTGCGCCTGCGCATCCTGCTGCCGATCGTCGAGAACGCCATTGCCGGCAACGCTTTCCGGCCCGGTGACGTCTATAAGAGCCGCAAGGGCCTGACCGTCGAGATCGGCAACACCGATGCCGAAGGCCGGCTGATCCTTTGCGATGCGCTGGCGCTCGCCGATGAGGAAGAGCCGGAAATGCTGTTCGATTTCGCCACGTTGACGGGCGCGGCCCGCGTCGCGCTGGGGCCGGACCTGCCGCCGTTCTACTGCACCGACGAGGAGCTTGCCGAAACCATCGCGCGCAAGGGCTTCGCCGTCATGGACCCGGTCTGGAGGCTGCCGCTGTGGGACCCCTACGACGCCATGCTCGACAGCAAGATCGCCTCGCTGAACAATGTCTCGAGCGGGCCTTTTGCCGGATCGATCACGGCGGCGCTGTTTCTGCGCCGTTTCGTCGCCAAGGCGCGCGCCTGGGCGCATTTCGACATTTACGGCTGGAATCCCTCGACCAAGCCAGGACGTCCCGAGGGCGGCGAAATCCAGGCGGCGCGGCTGCTTTTCGGCATGCTTGAAGACCGTTATGGCGCCAAGCAGCGGAAATGATGCACCCATCGGACATGCGCGCGGAATCTGCCGATTGACTTCGAGGGCCTCTGCCGCGCTTATAATCCGGACCCGAAACAATTTTGCATCGCGAGATGGCCGTCGAACTCAAACAATCCCAATCCCTACGCCTGCTGCATGACGTCTCGCTGGATCTGGTGCGCGAGTGCAAGCCCGACGACGCGGCCGACTTCACGCTGCGGCAGTTGACGATCCTGCTGACGGTCTATCTCGAGCAGCCGCCGCATACAGTGCGCGGCCTGGCCTCCAAACTGTCCGTCACCAAGCCGGTGATCACCCGGGCGCTCGATAGCCTGGGCAAGATCGGCATTCTGACGCGCAAGCGCGATCCCGCCGACAAACGCAATGTCATCATCCAGCGCACGGTGAAGGGCGCGCTCTATGTCGAATCGCTTGGCGATCTCGTCATCCGGAAAATGCGGGCGCTGCAATGACGACAGCAGGCTGGACATTGCCGCAAGGCTTCGACCGGCGCCTGACGCCGGCACGGCCCGATCTCGCTGCGGCGGGGCTACGCGGCGTCGTCGCAGCCGCGCGCTATGCCGAGGGCCGGCCGATGCGCCTTTGCCGCGAAGCCGTGCCGCTGCGCAAAGTCCCGGACGAGGCCGTCGCCTGGGACACCCAGGTTCTGTTCGGTGAAGATGTCCTGGTGTTCGACGAGGCGGAGGGCTGGGCCTGGGTGCAATTGCTGAAGGACGGCTATGTTGGCTATCTTCGCGCGGCATCGCTGGTGCCGGACGGAACGGCGATCACGCACAAAGTCTGCGTCCCGCGCACGTTCGTCTATCCATCCGCCAACATAAAGCTGCCACCCATCATGGCGCTGCCGCTTGGCGCGCGTGTCGCCATCGCCGATGACGACGGCACATTTGCGCAAGTGCAAGGTTTTGCACAGGGTCTTGGCTTCATCTGGTCCAGGCATCTTTGCATGCATGATGCGGATGAGGGTGACTTCGTCGACGTGGCACGACGCTTCCTGTTCGCTCCCTATCTTTGGGGCGGAAAGACCAGCCAGGGGCTCGATTGTTCCGGCCTGATCCAGATTGCCCTGCAGGCCTGCGGCATTTCCTGCCCGCGCGATAGCGACATGATAGGATGCGACGTCGGCTACGCGCTCGACCCCGCGGCGGCATTGACGCATCCCGAACGCGGCGATCTGATCTTCTGGCAGGGCCATGTCGGCATGATGAGTGACGCCGAAACGTTACTGCACGCCAACGGCTTTCACATGCAGGTGGTGGAGGAGCCGCTTGCCCAGGCCGTCGCCCGCATCAAGGACAACAGTTTCGGCCTCGTCACGGGTGCCCGCAGGATCAGGACGCCTGCACAACTCGCTCAGGTCTAATTTGCCTCTAACTTGTCTGGCCGGGCCAGGCCTCTTCCTTGACGCGCAGGAAGGCGCGCCAGAGACGCCGCAGCGAAATGACGCCCTGTTGGCTGCCGGCGCGGAAGCTCGCGTGCGTCGGATTGCCGTTCATGAAACCCGCACCGTAACCGGCAACGACGCCAAACATGACGACGCGCAGCCCGATCCGGCGCGCGATGATGAGTTCCGGAATGAACGAATGTCCGATCACGTCCGCCCCGAGTGTCCGCGCCACTTTCGCCTCCGCCGCGGTGGCGAACGTCAGACCGGGGAACCACATCATGACCGCGTCCTGAAAACTCACGCCGGCGCTGACCGTGGCCCGTCGCAGCCGCCGCTGCAGCCGGGGGTCATAAGCTTCGGCCAACGACATGAAACCGCCCTCGCTGGCGGCGCCGACAAGTGGATGGAGCCCGCTCAAATTGATGTGATCGACCACCGAAATAATATGCCCGGGGATGATATCGGCATTCACCGACGTCACGCCCGTGGCCATGGCCAGCGTGGTGCACCCCAGAACGGTCAGGGTCTCAAACGGCAGAGCCATCGAATTGAGAACGCCGGTATCGTTGTAGGAGCCATAGCCGTGCAGAAAGGCGACGCGCGCACCTTCCAGCACGCCGATGGTGAGGACACCCTCGCTCCGGGACGGGCCGGGCTTCGCAGGGAAGCCGGGCAAATCGCGAAAATGAAAGCTGTGCACATCCTGCAGGCCTTCCATGAGCCCTTCAAGCCCATGGCCCAGCAGGATTGCGGTCGCCACGGGATCGGGCCCGCAGAGCGACTGGATGTGTTCGGCTGAAAGATCCAGTTCGCTCTTATCGCCCAAATTAGCCCTCCATAAAGCGCAAGCCTGCCCGGGCACCGCGGTTTGTTGCCCGACAAATCGTCAAACTGGTCAAAAAACAGACCGGACCCGTGCCCGGCGATGCTTCCAGCGGATGCCGACAACAAGGTGGCGAGAATGTCTCATCCGCTCGAAATGCATATCTTGATTTGCGTAAAATATCCATGAGTCAGACGCCGGACGGCATCGACATTGCTTGCCCGTCACCGCGCCGTCGCATCGCCGGGAACGGACTTGCTCTCCATGGGCTTGCCGTCTCCGACAGACATGTCACACTGCGCCATGTTGGGGGAAGTCGGATGATCCGTCGAACTTTCATCAGCCTGCGAAGGCGCATTCTATCCGGCCTGCTGGTTCTGGCGACCGGTTCCGTGGCTCTGACGCCATCGTCAGCGAAGGATGGCGCCGTCGACGTCGACGTCGAACTGGTGCTGGCCGTCGACGTTTCCTATTCCATGGACCCTGACGAACAGCGCATCCAGCGTGATGGCTACGCCCAGGCACTGACATCGCAACAGTTTCTGAATGCGCTCAAATCCGGCACCCATGGCCGGATTGCGATTATCTACCTGCAATGGGCATCGTCCCTCGACCAGGACGTGCTGCTGCCGTGGACGATCATCGATGGTCCGCAAACGGCGCAGGCCGTCGCTGACAAGCTCACCGAGGCGCCCTATCGCCGCGCCCAGCGCACGTCGATTTCCGGCGCCATCGATTTCGCCATGAAACAGTTCGCCAACAACGGCTTCAACGGCGAACGCCAGGTGATCGACGTGTCCGGCGATGGCACCAACAACAACGGCAGGCCAGTCACGCAGGCGAGGGACGAAGCCGTGCAACAGGGCATCACCATCAACGGCCTGCCCCTGCTGATCCGGCCATCGAGCTATGGCTATTTCAACGATATCGCCAATCTCGATGAGTATTATGAGGATTGCGTCATCGGTGGAATCGGCGCTTTTTCGATCCCGATCAGGGATCGAAGCAATTTCATCGAGGCAACACGGACCAAACTTGTGCTAGAAATCGCCGCGGCGCCACCGCCCGGCATCTTCGACGGCCGTGTGGCGATCATTCCCGCACAGGCACGGGAGCCGCGCGTCAGTTGCCTTGTCGGCGAAAATATGTGGCGCAATCGCTGGGGCAATTGAGCGGATGATCCTGAAGCATTTTCTGACACTGGCCACGAGCCTTGGCCTCGTGGTCTGGAGTTCCAGCGCGCCTATTGCCCAGACCCGCGCGGTCGAGCCGGCTCCACCGATCATTGCCTACGACGCCCGCGTGCTGCCGGTCCTGGCGCGCAATGGCATGGTCGCCAGCCAGGAAGCGAAAGCCTCGCGCATCGGCGTCGACATCCTCAAGCGCGGCGGCAATGCGGTGGACGCAGCCGTGGCTGTGGGCTTTGCATTGGCAGCAACCTTGCCGCAGGCCGGCAATCTCGGCGGCGGCGGCTTCATGCTGGTGCATCTCGCGAAAGAGAATAAAACCATCGCCATCGACTATCGCGAAGCTGCGCCGGCGGACACGCCCAAGGATGTGTTCCTCGACGAGAGCGGAAATTTCGTGCCGGAACGCTCGCAGTCGAGCGGGCTCGGCGTCGGCGTGCCCGGCACGGTCGCCGGCCTTATCCTGGCCCATCGCAAATACGGTTCGGGCAAGCTCACTCTGGCGCAACTCGTCGCGCCGGCCATCGCGCTCGCCCAGAACGGATTCACAGTCGAAGACGATCTGGCGGATTCGCTGCCCCGGGCCATGCGCCGCATGGGCCGCTATCCGTCGAGCCGTGCCATCTTCATGAAAGACGGGAAGCCGCTTGGACGCGGCAACACGCTTGTCCAGCACGACCTGGCCAAATCGCTGGAACGGATCGCCAGCCAAGGCGCCGACGGTTTCTACGACGGCGAGACGGCTCAAAAACTCGTCGCCGCGGTTCGTGCCTATGGCGGCCGTATGACACTCGCCGACATGAAGGCGTACCATGCCATCGAACGCGAACCGGTGCGCGGAACCTACCGCGGCTGGGACATCGTCTCGATGCCGCCGCCTTCGTCGGGCGGCGTTCACCTGATCGAACTGCTCAACATTCTTGAGGGATGGCCGCTCAAGGAGATGGGCCAGAATTCCGCGCAGACCATCCATCTGATGGCCGAGTCCATGAAACGTGTCTATGCGGATCGCGCCGAATATATGGGCGACCCGGATCACGTGAAAATGCCGATCGCCGGCCTGCTTTCCAAACAGTATGCTCAAAAGGTGCGCGAGCAGATCTCACCCGATAAAGCCACGCCGGCGAACGAGATCAAGGCGGGGAATCCCCTGCCCTACGAGAGCGATCAGACGACCCATTATTCGGTCGTCGACCGCGACGGCAACGCCGTCTCCAACACCTATACGTTGAATTTTTCCTATGGCCTCGGGCTTGTCGCCGACGGCACGGGCATCCTCCTCAACAACGAACTCGATGATTTCGCCGCCAAGTCCGGCGCCATGAATGCCTATGGCCTGCTTGGCGGCGCAGCCAATGCGCCCGGCCCCAACAAGCGGCCTTTGTCATCGATGACGCCGACGATGGTGTTCAAGAACGGCGAGCTCGAAATCGTCACCGGATCGCCCGGCGGCTCCCGCATCATCACAATCGTCTTGCAGATCGTGCTCAACATTCTCGATCACGGGATGAATGCCGCGGAAGCGAGTGAAGCCGTGCGCATCCATCATCAATGGCAGCCGGATGAATTGCGTGTCGAGCGCGGCCTGTCGATCGACACCATCAGGCTGCTGGAAGGCAAAGGCCACGACGTGCGTGTCGGCTCGACCTTCGGCTCGGCCCAGACGATCCATCGTGTCGACGGATTACTGATGGGCGCCAGCGATTCACGTCAACGCGGCGGCGGAGCGGTGGGGTATTGAGGAAGAGGGGCAGTCGGGATTAGGCAGTCGACACACGCCCTCCGCGACGTCATGCCCGCGCTTGTCGCGGGCACCCACGCCGGGCAGCCCGCTTCATCGTTGCAGAATATGAATGGTTCCCCCTCCTTCATCGCTATGGCGCACCATGGCGTGGGTGCCCGGCACAAGGCCGGGCATGACGTTGGAGGTCATAAAACTTTCAGCCTACACTCCCAGCCACGACATGCCCGCCGCCGTCGGCGCGAGGCCGAGATGACACGCAACAGTCGCGCCGATGTCGGCAAATGTCTCGCGCCGGCCAATGCTTCCGCCGGTGACACCGGGACCGAAAGCGAGGATCGGCACGTGCTCGCGGGTGTGGTCCGTGCCGCTCCAGGTCGGATCGTTGCCGTGATCGGCGGTGAGGATGCAGAGATCGCCGGCGCGCAGATGCGGCCGCAAGGCGCCGAGGCGCGCGTCGAAGCGCTCGAGCCCCGCCGCATAGCCTGCGACATTGCGGCGATGGCCGAAATCGGTGTCGAGATCGACGTAATTGGCGAAGACCAGCCCGCCATCGCCCAGCATATCGATCGCCTCCAGGGTGCGATCGAACAGCGCCATGTCGTCGACGCCCTTGAACACGCGGCCGCAATTCCTGTGGGCGAAAATATCGGCGATCTTGCCGATCGAGACCACGTCCCTGCCAGCTTCCGCCGCGCGATCCAGAATATTGCCTTGTGGCGGCGGGATGGAGAAATCTCTGCGATGCGGCGTGCGGCGGAAACTGCGCGCATCATCGCCGACGAACGGCCGCGCGATGACCCTGGCAATATGCAGAGGATCGACGAGGCCGCGCACGATGCGGCAGAGATCGTAGAGCCGTTCAAGCCCGAAGGCCTGTTCGTGGGCGGCGATCTGCAACACCGAATCGACAGACGTATAGAAAATCGGCTTGCCGGTGCGCAGGTGCTCCTCGCCCAGTTCGTCGATGATGGCGATGCCCGACGCATGGGTATCGCCGAGAATGCCGGGCAGCTTGCCGGCGCGCACGATGTCGGCGACGAGATCGGCGGGAAAGGCCGGATCGGTCGGAGGGAAATAGCCGAAGCGGAATGAGGCCGGCGCACCGGCGATTTCCCAATGCCCCGACGGCGTGTCCTTGCCCGGCGATGTCTCGACACCATAGCCCCAGGCGGCGTCGGCCAGCGTTTCACCGCCGAGACCTGGCGGCAGAACCCCTGTCGAAGCCTGGGCCGCCCGTCCGAGACCAAGCGATTGCATGACCGGCAGCCCGAGAGGCCCGGCGCGCCGGCCTTCGATGTCACAGCGGCCGGCGGCGCAGGCT
>Ga0182744_1000634_pt1 | contig 32673 bp, 35 predicted proteins | sample eDN3rd30CKraftMG_FD_128525 | JGI IMG/M metagenome (GOLD analysis project Ga0182744, IMG submission 128525) | Enriched Miracle-Growth compost microbial communities from Emeryville, California, USA - eDNA 3rd pass 30_C Kraft MG (version 2) (version 2) ... | reverse complement strand
TTTTTTTCGCACGGGCGGCGGGCATCGATCTGAATCACATTCCATACAAGGGTATGGGCGATGCCATGGCGGGACTCATCGGCGGTTCGGTGGACCTCATGGTGACGGCGCTGCCCACCGCGCTGGCGCAGTATAAGGGCGGCAAGGTCCGGGTGCTGGCCTTATCCTCCGATAAACGCTCACCATCATTGCCGGAAACGCCTACGACCGTGGAAAGCGGCGTTGAATATGTCGGCTCGAACTGGTTCGGTCTGGCGGCGCCGGCGGGTACGCCGCAGGCGGTGATCGACTATCTCAACAAAGAGGTCGCCGAAGCGCTGAAATCAGATGAGATCCGGAATACTCTGGCCGGCATGGGGCTGGAACCCGTGGGCAACAGCGTGGAAGATTTCAACAAGACGCTGCAGACGGATATAGATTACTGGACGCGCGAATTGCCGGCCACCGATATCCGTGTGGAATAAGGGCGGTGCCATGAGCCTGCGACTCGCTTTCCTGGACGATGACCCGGTCATCCGGCTGGCAAGGTATATCCTGGAGAACCGTGAGGACGATCCCTTCCTGGCCGCATATTTCATGCCGGAAAGCGTGGATCTTTCCAGAACAATCTCCGCCGCCCGCGGGATTACCAGGCGTGATGGAATCGATGTGTTCCTGGCGGATGCGGAAGTCAGCGATGCTGATATCGTGATATTGCGCCGGGGCACTATAGACGAGGCCTTTCTTCGCGCCAATCCGCAGCTGCGCCTCGTCGTCAAACTGGGTGAGCGGCTTGATGACATAGCGCTGGGCGCGGTGCGTAACGCAGGGTGCAGGGTGGTCAACATATCCAGGCGCACGCTGGATTACACCGCCGAGCATGCCATATTGCTCATGCTGGCGCTGGGGAAGCGCCTCGTCGCCGCTGACGCCTTGGTAAGAAAGGGCGGCGAGAGCAGCGATTCCCTGGATGGGGTTGCTTATAACTGGTGCAATCTGCAGCACCTGCGCGGTCTTTCCGGCTCTACACTGGGCTTGATCGGGCTGGGCGAGGTCGGTAGCCGCGTCGCCCGTTTCGCACGGTGTTTCGGCATGCGGGTGCTTTACTACAAGCGCAGCCCATTATCCCGCCAGGATGAAGACGACCTTCAGGCGGCCTACGCTCCCCTCGATGAATTGCTCGCTGCGTCGGATTACGTTTCTTTGCACGTGTCCTATACAAAAGCGAATGAAAGGCTCATTGGGGAATCTGCATTTTCCGCCATGCGCAGCGATGCCTTCTTCATCAATACGAGCCGCGGCCGGCTCGTTGATGAAGATGCGCTATACGAAGCCCTGTCTCAAGGCAGGATCGCAGGCGCCGGCCTCGACACGCACGGTATCGAGCCTCGCGCCCCTGATGACAGGTTTTCCCGGCTCGACAATGTCATTATGACGCCGCATATCGCGGGGGGAGTCAGAAGCGGCATCCTGAATGAGCTCGAAGATATTTTCGGGCATATCCATTCAGTCGCCGGATAGCGACACGCATCGGCCCGTGGGCGGCACTCGCAGCCTCAACCCAATGAGCGCGGCTGTCACGTGCTGAACTGATCATTGTGGCTGGGCCCCCGAGACGGAAACGAGCTGAGCCTGGCGGCGGCAGGTTAGCGAAAAAGGTGGCGAGCTGGTCGCGCTTGATCTTCTTGCGCAGTAGCGGCTTGCCGTACTCATCGGCGCCAGGATCTCACCTGACAGAATCAAAGCTCTGTCGTTCCCACAACGCTCACCACCATCGCTCTTTACGTCGGCAGCTTGTGGCGGTTTGAAACCAACTCCTGACCGCTGTCCTCGAGGGACCCTCCATCATCCCTCATGCAGTTCTATATCCCAAACGTCAGGATGTGCTCCAGGACACACCGTGACCCGCATACTTGGCCCTATTACCCGGGCAAGCAAGCCGGCATCGGCCATACCGCGTGTAATCGTGCGTGATGACGGGAGTCACCAGCTCGCCAGCCGCCTCGGGCAGATCATCGAGCGCCAACTGCAACTGGTCCGTCAGCTCGCCTATACATTCCGGGGAGCGTCCGTATCGCCAGCGCTTCAGACGTGCAATCTTCGCCAACAACCTTGCGATAGTCTCATCGCGCGAGACCAGTATGCGCGACAGTGCAGGTCGGGCGGTTACGAAATAGCGAAATACATCCATTATTACAACAACGAACGGATAAAGCTTCGGCTGAACGGACTGAGCCCGATCGATTACAGAATGAAGGCGGCTACGGCATAGGATTTGTGGTGTCCAGCTTCTGGGGCGCAGTCCAATTTGATGGACACGTATGCTCTTATGAACAAAATGCGGGTTCAAGGTGAATTAGCCGAACACTTACTCTGGGTCTGTCCTTCAACTGCTTGATTTAAACAAGCTGCCGGAGGCAGGGAACGTTTCACGCGAACGCGGTATTGTGAGACGAAGCATCCCTGGATGTACTCAATGGAGGCGGGTGTAGTCCTGTAAGCACAGGGCTGAGCGTGACAACCATGTGAGTTTCCACAGAGAAGGTGGCGTCACGCGGCAGTTGGTGAAACATCAATTCTTTATGCCGGCTTCTTTAGCGATTTTGCCCCATTTCTCATACTCAGAACGAAAGAAGGCCTCAAAGTCGGCGGGGGTTCCCCCTTGAATTTCCATGCCCTGGTTTGCAATCGTCTTTTTGAACTCCGGCGTGGCCAGTACTGCATCCATAGCGCTGGAGAGCTTATCGATAATAGCTTGATCCACCTTCGCGGGTGCCAATAAACCGAACCAGGTTTGCGCTTCGAAGCCCTGCACACCTGCCTCGGCCATTGTTGGAACTTCCGGCAGGAGCGGAGAACGGACGTCGGAAGTTACCGCAATAGGCAGTAACTTTCCTGACTTGACGTGCGGAAGCGCAGTAACCAGGACGTCAAACATCATGTCTATCTGCCCACCCAGCAAGTCAGCAAGCGCGGGAGCGCTACCCTTATAGGGTACATGGGTAATGTCGACACCAGCAAGGAGCTTGAACTGCTCCCCCGCCAAGTGTGCAGCGCTACCCACACCGAAAGAACCGTAGGTGAGCTTCCCTGGATTATCCTTGGCAAGCTGGATCAGCGATTTCAGATCATGGCCCTTGACCTTTGGATTCACCACAAGCATTAAAGGAACTGCTGATACCAGTTTAATAGGTTTGAACGCGGTTAACGGATCATAGGCAATATCATCATAGCTATGTGGAGTCACTGTCAGAGGGCCAGCCGCACTGACCAGCAGCGTATAGCCATCTGGGTCTGCTTTGGCGACATCACCATGCGCGATCATGCCGCCCGCGCCAGGTCTATTCACTACTACGAACGTCCGGTTCAACTCTTCACTGAGGCCACTGGCTATCAGGCGCGCAGTTGAGTCTGTCGACCCTCCGGCAGCATACGGCACGATAATCTCTACACTACGCTCAGGATATGCCGCGACACTCGCTGCGACGGGAACACTCAACAACATAGCACCCGCGCAGGCGCTTAAAAACCGAAACTTCATATTTTGAAATGGCCATTTCATAACTGTCTCCTTGATGTCCGGTTGAAGCCCTCCAACTAAAATAATCAGAGGACCGTAAGGCACTGCTTACATCCTGCACTTCTCTCTGTAATTGTTTTCAGACGTGCGAGGCATCTACTTTCTAGCCGCTAAAAATCTCAGCCACCAAACGCTCGGCGCGCGCACGATCAAGTATGCCAGGATTGAATTTCAAGTGGTGTGCGGCCATTAAGTCATCAACTAACGTATCCTGCAGCTCCCCTGGTACGGACAACTCCTTCAGGCTCTTGGGTAACTCAAGATGCGTAACAAGTCGCTCAGAGAAGACAACGAGGTCATCGATACCCATGGCTTGCTCGACAGCACCAATAGCCTCTGGCGCTATTTCGCGGTTTATCTTTAGCGACTTGGGCAACGCAATCGCATTGACTACACCATGAGTGACCCCCGTGGCCCCTCCCACGACATGGCAAACAGCATGATGCAAACCCAGGCCACAGACATTGATCGCAAAACCCGCCAGACTCGCCGCCTCAAAAAGTCTGCGACCTAGCGCTTCATCTATTAAGCGTTCTTTCGAAGCGGGCAGCAGCTCAGCCCACATTCGGCCGGCTTGCACAGCTGCCGCTTTCCCAAACCAATGCGGCCTGGTGCTGTATAAGGCTTCAATGCAGTGAGCAAAGGAGTTAACGCCGCTGGCCACCAACTCATACTTAGGGAAGTCTGCCAGCAGAGTCGAGTCATAGAAGACCTTTGCGGGTAGATATTTCATTCCCCCCTTGCCTTCTTTTTTTCCGGTTCGCATGCGCGTGCCATACACATTAGTCATCTCTCCGCCCCCAAGGGAGGTCGGTATGGCCACTATTTCGGCGGGCATCGTATCCACCACGGCTTTGGCGAGGTCGATCGCGCTACCACTGCCAATAGCAATATAGGTGTCTGGCTCAAAGCGTTGCGCGAGCGCAACCGCCCGGTCTAACACGTCCTCCGGACTATGCGGCAGAGAACCGTCGAAAAGCCTTACTTGTGCGCCGGGCAGTAACGCTTGCCAATCCGCAAGCGCGCAGCTACGCCGTGAGCCTATGATGATGATGCGCTTTCCCGCCAAGGTCTTAACCGCGGCCTGAAAGTCTCCTTCAATGATCACTTGCGCGGGAAAGTACATCTTTTTGAATGGGCGACTCATTGATTGCCCACCTTTGCATACCCGACCATTGTGGAGCCTTGCGCCACAGTTCCGCGAAGCTCACCATCTTCCGTTAGGGTGACGATCACATCATCGCCAGGGCATACGGGAGCAATCCACTTCGTATAGAGTTCGCCCTCCGTATACCAACGATCACCATATTTTCTGGCGGCCAGCCCTGCACCGTAGCCCATAATGTTAAGCCCGTGGGCCAAGGTTCCCCTGAATCCACGAGACCTGGCAAGCTCACTGTCGTAGTGGATGGTGTCGTTGTCGCCGTTGATCCGACCATACTGGTCAATTATCTCTTGCGTCATCTTTATTTTTTTCTCTAAAGTGGCATTAGCATTCTTTGACATGTCATTCCCCCTTATTCAGGTAAGTGCAAAGTGTGTGCAGCTTCCGCGACAAGTGTTCCATCAGTTTTCTTGAACTTAGCCGTGAATCTCAGCCATTTTCGGTCGCGCTTCTCAAATTTATCGGTCACTTCACCAAAAGCAATCAGGTCGGTGTTTTCATCGGCAAAGATGGGATGACGCCACTTCCAGAGTTGATCGAACACCACAATTCCTTGAATGGGGGGGTAGCGCCGGTACAGCACAGCTAACAGGTAAACGGATAGCACATTAGGCGCACATACCGGTCGTCCCTTGTACGTGTAGTAGTCCGCGTCCTGTTCATCTATGGCAGCTAAATACTCCTCATTTATTTCCGGCGTAACCGTAAACTGCATCTCGGGGAGCTGAGCGCCCACCTCAAAGTCCGCATAAGGTGTGCCGGGCTGATCACCTTCGCGAGGTTTCACTTCACTGGGTCTAGTCATCGTTTGATTCCTTGTGAAAGATTGCCTTCCTGCTTTTCAGATACGCAAGATGCGCTTCGTCATAGCCGCAAAGGCGGGTTAACACCTCATCAGTATCTGCGCCCAGATGAGGAGGGAAACTGAGGGAGCTTGCCTCTTCGAACTTGAAAGGGTTGCCAAGAAAAGACAACTCATCGCCGTCGTCAGCTGTGTCTGCCACTGTCTCGACCATTGAGCGAAGCATGCACAATGGCTGCGCCAGCGCTTCAGCTACATTAAGCACTGGCGCAGCGGGAATGCGACACTTAAAGAGGTGGTCTGCCCATTCATCGCGTGTTTTTTTCTGAAACACAGTGGAAAGCACCTGCCCCAGTGCCTCAACATGTTGAATACGACCTGCCGCCGTAGCGAAACGGGCATCGGCCATGAGCTCGGGGTGATCTATAGCTACACAGAACTTCCTCCAGAAAACCTCACCGGTTGGAGAAATAACAAGCGGCTTATTATCGGCACACATAAAGGTCTCGCTTGGCGCGATCATTGGATGGCGCGATCCCAGAGCGCTGGGAACTTTGCCCGACACGAAGTAGTTCTGAGCCTGCCAGGTCAAAAGTGCAAGCTGACAATCCAGCAAGGAAACCTGGACTGTTCGCCCTTTTCCAGTAAGGGCGGAGGAAAGTAAGGCCCCAAGGCAGGCGATCGATAAATAAAGGCCGCCAGCCAGGTCTGCAATTTGATAGCCTGCCCTAACGGGCTTTCCCCCACGCTCGCCGGTGATACTCATGAATCCACCCATGGCTTGTACGATCAAGTCAAAGGCTGGCGCATCTGCGTATGGCGCCTCATCATGAAAGCCAATTAGCTGGGCCACTACGATCCTGGGATTGACCGCCCTTAAAGACTCAAAATCAATGCCTAGCTTCTTGGGTACCGAAGGGGCGTAACCATAAACAACCGCAGCAGACGTCTTTACTAAGTCATAAAGTACTTGCAGACCTTCCGGGGTTTTCAGATCCAGCGCAACGCTTTTCTTCCCCCGGTTCACCGACAGAAAAAAAGAAGATTCTCCGTTGAAGAAATAAGGCGGGATAGATCGAGCCATATCTCCTGCAAGGGGTTCTATCTTGATCACCTCCGCACCTAATTGCGCCAGAATTTGTCCACCAAATGGCCCCCCTAAAACCCAGCTTAGATCCAGTACTCTGACATCTCTCAGCATTCGGTCCTCTCTATCTTGCTGCGTTACCAATCAATTGTTTTATTCCACTATATGGACTATAATCGTCTTATTTATTCCCATTAAATCAATTAGATTGATCTACGTCAAGTTTTTCGCAGCATATTATGATTTTATATTTCACTATATGGAGTTTCACACATGAGGAAACAGGCTATCGTGCAAGGAACACAGGTCGTTAATCGCATCGCCAGCCTATTGCGCGAAGTGGCTCAAAGAAATGACCAAGGGGCGCGTCTTGTAGATTTGTGTAAGGCGACGCAGCTTGAGCAGCCCACGGCTCATCGGCTGCTCAGGGCCCTTGCGGCAGAGGGACTCATCCGTCAGCAACCCGATACAAAGCGTTATCAGCTGGGTATGCTTGTGTCGGAACTTGGACTCGTCGTGCAGACCACACTCGATGTGCGAGCGCTCGCCCGCAAAGCGCTAGAGCAGATTGCGTCCTACACCAAAGATACCGTATACCTGCTTATACAAAGTCGATACGAATCAGTATGTCTGGACCGTCTGGAGGGAAGCTATCCAGTTAAAGTGCTAACGCTTGATGTAGGGGGCCGCCGCCCGTTAGGTGCTAACGCATCCGGCGTTTGCATTCTTGGTTCGTTGCCTCCGTCGGAAATGGAAGACATCCTCCGGCACAATACCGCGTCTTACTCAAAGCATGAGAGCTTAAACGAGGCACAAGTACGCACCTACATTCAAGAGTTCAAGGATAACGGCTACGCAGATGTAAGCATTGCGCCCGGCACGAGGACTGTCGGGCTCCCAATTAAAGGCCCGAATGGACGACCCATTGCTGCGATAGCTGTCGCTGCTGTGGAAGGCAGAATGCAATCACCTCGGCGAGAAGAAATTGTGCAGTTCATGCGCGAAGAAATCGATGCACTGGAACACTCTCTTCTTAGCCAAACAGCATAGTTTGCGACAAAACCCAATGTCGCCACATCTGTATTGACCCATACACGGACCCTTGTGCCAACAATAATGACCGTCACCATGCGCATCGCGCTTGACAATCACGGCCCCGGCATTACCGGATAACACGTGCTGCCTGCCTCGCAGTACCTGTTTCTACAATCGATTACGTAGCACTCTTTCCGACAGCATGAGAAGGAGCGCAGCGCCATCAACGACATCTTCCATCGCAACTATGGTTGTTACGGATATCATCGTATTGACAGTGCATTGCGACGGAGCGGCATCCACCTCTCTGAGAAAGTAGTGCGTCAACCGATGGCTGAACAGGGCCTGATGGTGAAAATGACACGGCGCAGGCGTTTCAGTGCCTACGCCGGAGATCCCGGTCCTGCTGTCGAAAATCTGATTGACAGGAACTTCCACGCCGGGTCCTCCAATACGAAGTTGTTGGTCGCAAAGTAATAATGAGCCACTTCGTGCAAAGTGAAGCTGAGCCACTTTTCCGTACAGCGAAGCATTTTTGCGCGAAGGCTGAACATGCTTCAGAAGGATCAGTGGATGACCATCCATGTGCTCATTGCTCAGGGCCTGTCACAGCGAGAGATCGCGCGACGGCCTGGAGTGTCACGCAACACCGTAGCCCGTTACGCAGCGAGCGACGAAGTACCTCGCTATAAGCGTCAACCTCGACAGCCCAAACTCGATCCGTTCCACGACTACATTCGCGGGCGGATTGCCGCGGCAGCGCCCGAGGAGATCTCAGTGTCATCGGTCGTCCAATAATCCCCAGTTGGAGGTGCGGACGAATTCTTGGACGATTATGCTGCAATTCCCAGATGCTGGCGGTACTCCAAAGGACTCCTGCCGCCGAGGGAGAGCTTGATACGATGCTGGTTGTACCAGCGAATATACGAGTCCACTTCCCGCATGAACTGTTCAAGCGTCGTATCGAGCCAATTACGATGGCAGTACATCTCGTTTTTCAACCGTCCGAAGAAGCCCTCGCAGGCTGCATTATCCGGCGAGCAACCCTTGCGCGACATGGAGCGGGTGAGCTGTGCATCGTGCATGTGTAATGACCCAGCAGATTCTGCTCAGTTCAGGCGGCTAATGCAAAGGCTTGAGCCGGGGTTTTCATCTTCAACGCCTGGTGTGGGCGCCGGTGGTTGTAAAAGCGTACCCAGTCGCCAATGGCACGGCTGGCATGCTGTATGGATTCGAAGCGGTTCCGATGGGCACATTGTTCTTTAAGCGTTCTGATGACACGCTCCACCATGCCGTTCTGCTGCGGGCAATGCGGTGTGATGAACTCCTGTCGCAAGCCATAACTACGCACCAGTGCGGTGTAGCTGCGACTGGTAAAGATCAACCCATTATCCGACCGAAGCAGGAACGGCTCTGGCACACGGCCCAGGGTCCCGAATCGAGCAATCAGGGCATGCTCCAGAGCACTGCCGGCGGTTGCGGCCTTGCCACTGCGAGACAGATGCCAACCGAGCAGTTCACGGGTATGGCAGTCAATCACCAAGGCCAGCGTTGCCCAGTTATCACGGCCCGCCCAGATGCGACACAGGTCCGTGGACCAGCGCTCATTGGGTGCGCTCGCCACTGAGGGCAAGGCCTGAATGCGAGGCCTAAAGCCGATGGCTCGCTTTTTGACCTGCCAACCCTTAAGCTGGAAGATGCGCTGTACGGTGTTCCTGTTAAAACCCAACAGATGCGCCACCGTACGGTATCCAAACGATGGCGACTCCTCAATCATGGCTTTGATCGGCTCAACGAACTTGGGATCCATCCTGGGCGCGGCCTTCACGGGCTTGTAGTACACCGTGCGCCGGGCAATACCGAACCACTGACACAGCCTGGTGATCGAGACGGTGTATCCGTCGGCTTTGAGTCCCTGGCGGATTGTCTCGATCATTTCTCGTCCTCGCCCAACAGGGACTGCAATTTTTTTCTGGCACGTAGCTCCAGCATGGCTTCGCCGTAAGCCTCTTGAAGGTCCTTGAGCTGGCGTTCGTACTGCTCACGGATATCTTCCGGCTTGGCTCGCAAAGCGTTCTCCATGCCGCGCTTGGCCTCGTCCATCCAGTTCTCAATCTCCGAGGGCGATAAGTCGTAAGCACGGCTGGCTTCAGCCACGGTTGTCTTGCCCTGAATGATGTCTAGCACTAAGGCGCTTTTGCGCTTGGCCGTCCAGCGTTTGACCTCGTTTTCCATCTTGGTACTCATGGTGATTTCCTTAATTAGTAAGCGTCATTCCGAGGCCGTCTTGACAGCTGGCTTTTCAAGACCACTTAGCGCCAGGCTGATTCCATTCATCGACACGCTCGCCGCTGGCCTGGGCGGTGGCAATGGCCGCGTCTAAACGTTTTAAGATCGAGACCAGGGGCTCATTGGCCTGATAGCGCAACATCGCCACGGCTTTGTGTCCATCGTAAGCTACCGCCGCGTTGCGCACCGGCTTGATAGCGCCGATCATGATATGACCATCACCAGTGATGAGCGCTTCGATATGCGGATGATCAGAGGTCGCTACGCTGCCTTGGGCAGATTTTCGTTTTGCAGGTCCAGACGCCATGGCAACAACTCGTCGATTTGATTGATAGGATGATCGGCAATGTGCTCAAGCACGGCACGAAGATAAGCGAAGGGCTCCACGTCATTGAGCCGCGCCGTACCGATCAAGCTATAGATTACCGCCGCACTGTGCCCACCGCCATCGGAGCCGGCAAATAAATAATTGCGTCGGCCAAGCACTAAGGGGCGGATTGAACGCTCGGCCGTATTGTTGTCAATCTCGATGCGTCCATCATCGCAATATCGGGTCAGTGCTGCCCAGTGACCTAACGTGTACCTGATCGCCTTGGCCAACTCTGACTTGGCTTAGACGGTCATTAGCCTGTGCTCCAGCCAGACTTTCAGGCTGGCCAGCAATGGTGCGGCCTGCCGCTGGCGAACCGATTGACGAAGTGCCACCGCACAACCACGGATCTCACGCTCAATGGCATACAGTGCGCCAATACGGGCTAACGCCTCCTGCGCGAGGGGCGATTGTTCCTGCTTGAACAGATCGTAGAATTTGCGCCGCGCGTGTGCCCAGCAACCGGCCTCAACGATCTGACCCGATCGGTACAGCGCACCATAGCCACTATAGGCGTCCGCTTGCAGAATGCCGCTAAAGCCTTGCAGGTGTTTTTGAGGCCGCTCGCTTTTGCGATCCGGCGAGTACTGATACCAGACCGCAGGCGGGGCGCGGTTGCCTGCCGATCGATCATCACGCACATACGTCCACAGCCGCCCCGTGCGGGTTTTACCCCGCCCCGGATCCAGTACCGGCACGGGGGTATCGTCTGTATGAATCTTCCCGGCTTGACGAACATAACGGCCCAGGGCATTGCTCAAGGGCTCAAGCAGGCGGCTGGATTCACGTACCCATGCGGCCAGCGTCGCACGGTCCAACTGAACGCCGGCGCGCCGATAAATGTGTTCTTGCCGGTACAACGGTGTGTGATCCGCATACTTAGCCACCACTACCTGGGCAAGCAAGCCGGCATCGGCCATACCGCGCGTGATCGGGCGCGAAGGCGCCGGCACTTGTTCGATGTGAGAGCAGGTTCGGCAGGCCAGCTTGGGCCGTACATGCCGGTGTACCTTGAAGTAGCCCGGCACATAGTCGAGCGTTTCACTGATGTCCTGGCCCAACGTGCGCAGCTGACCACCACAGTGTGGGCACCCGCAGTCGGTGGGCGCATGGACGATGGTCTCGCGTGGCAGGTGTGTGGGGAAGGCGCGTGGCGTACGACGCAACGCGGTGACGTTATCCTTGGGCCGCTCCGTATTGGGGCTTGCCTCCGCAGGCGTGATGGTGGACGCTACCGACTCATCGTCAACCGCAGGCAGATCATCCAGCGCCAGCTGCAATTGATTCATCAGTTCGCTCATGCGTTCCGAGGAGCGTCCGTACTGCCAGCGCTTCAAGCGCGCGATTTCTGCCAACAACTTCGCGATGGTCTCATCGCGCGAGACCAGCATGCGCTTGAGCGTATCGATGTCGTTGGGTAAGGCGTTGGCGAGCATGTGCGCCAGTATAAAGTAAGGCCGTTACCCTGGAAATGGTTTTTGTTGGCCCGGGGCTTATGTCGCGCGCGTCGGTTGCCAGGTACGCTCAGGATGGCGCCAGTCAATGCCTTCGAGCAGCATCGACAGCTGCGCGCCCGACAGGTGCACACTGCCATCTTGGGCTTGCGGCCAGACGAAGCGACCACGCTCTAGCCGCTTGGCGTACAAGTTCATCCCGTCGCCGCTCCACCACAGCAGCTTGACCAGATCACCACGCCGGCCACGGAAGATAAAAACATGGCCCGAGAACGGATCGTGCTCCAGCGTGGCTTGAATGAGCGCAGCCAGCCCGTTCATGCCGCGGCGCATATCGGTGACCCCGGCGGCAAGCCAGATGCGTGTACCAGAGGGCGGCGCGATCATACCGACATCAGGCAACGCAGTACCAGGCGCAACTGGATGGGATCGACCTTGCCGTGCACAAGCACGCGTGCTCCGTTCAGTTCGATCTCAATGCGGCTGTCCGACTCCAATACCTGTCCAACAGATGACGGCCTGGCCTGATCGGCATTGTTAACGGTTGCCTGGTCCGGCGGCAACGTCACTGGCACCAGCGCGCAACCTTCGGTGCTGCCCAGTAATCCGGCACGCAACTCCCTGCGCCACTTAAACACCATATTGGTGTTCAGTCCATGGGACAAGGCCACTTTAGCCACCGACACATCAGGCGCGCATGCCGCCATCGCCACTTCACGCTTGTAGGCCCGTGAATAACTGGGCCGGCCCTTGCGGTTTGAAACTCGCACTTCACTTGTAGACATAATGATCCCCACTACTTCTGCTGGACACCACTTTGAACTGTTTTAAACTTCGCGACTAGGCGGCCTTCACATGACGCTTACCTTAATTATCACCTGAGCAGGTTCTTACTGGGTCATTACACATGCGCGACAGCCACCCAGGCCACCGATAATGAGCACCGCGATCAGAGTGCACAACAGGTCGGTCAGCGCTATCGGTGATCGTCTCAATGGCGACATCCAGCATGGTATTCACTAGGTCAGCATCGGGGCGCGTGCCCACGGACCAACTGACCACTAACCCATCGAAGCAATCGATCACGGGCGACAGATACACCTTGCCTGCCGGCAGTTGGAACTCGGTAATGTCGGTGAGCCACTTTCTGTTCGGTGCGCCAGCCTGAAAGTCGCGATTGAGCAGGTTCTGTGGTGCCGCATCACCTCACCTTGGTAGGAGCTGTACCGGCGCCGCTTTACGACAGCGACAACGAGCCGCTCCTGTTTCATCAGGCGTCGCACAACCTTTTCGGAGACGCGGGTGTGCGCCCTGGCCAGTGCCGCATGGATCCGACGGTAGCCATAACAGCTGCGGTTAGCTTCGAAGAGCTCACTGACGCTCTGGCGCAGCTGCGCATACCTATCCCCGAGACGCAACTGTGCGCGGTGGTAAAAGTAGGAACTGCGGGCAAGGTCAAGACGGGCAAGGAGCTCTAGCAGTGCATAGGTCTGTCGCAGGGCATCAACCAACAGTGTCTTCTCCCGATTCGTCAGGAGCCCCAGGTTGATGCCCAAGTCTTTTTTTAATAGTTCGTTGGCCTTCTTCAACAGGTCGTGCTCGAGTTGCAGGCGCTGGACGTCTCTGCGCAGAGCCTCGAGTTCACGCTCCAGCTCTTCACGGCTGGCCTTCGGTGGCAAATTATGATGGTGCGTCGTAGATGCAGGGGCCTCACGGCCAAGTCGCTCGTCCCTCCATTTATACAGCGTCTGTCGGCTGACGCCTACTCCTCGGGCCACCTCGTCCGCACTCCCGTGCCTGGAGCATAAATCAATCACCGCAGCCCGTTTCTGCCGCTCTGATCGTGAGATGGCGGCCTTAGCCCGACCTACCACGCGGTGCCGGGAAGTAGGATCATATTCGTCAATCCACGCCGAGAGCGTCGCTTTACGAGGATAGCCCAGTGCTTTGCGGGTTGCCATCGAACAGCGGCCATGGGTCAGATAGTGTTCGACGGCGACGCGCTTTTGTTCCTCCGAGTACCACGGTTTGGTGCGAACATAGCCCACGGACAGGTCGCCACGGCGTTCAAACTCGCGATACCAGTCCTTGAGTGAATTCTTCGTCGGATAGCCCAATTGACGGATGGTGGCATTCATGCGTCTGTCGAGCTTGATGTACAGCTGCACAGCCCTCATGCGCTCTGCGTATGAATACATGGATGATCTCCTAAGGAGTCCAACTTTTCGTCCGCACCTCCAGATGGGGAAATTTGGATGACCCTTGACACTCAGGTCCGGCATTGCTGCGGGAACTGCATGAGCTGGGCTACGCTGGCCAGTTACGTAGTCTTCAAGCGTTCATGCGCGCACATCGTCCTGCCCAAACAACGAGCTTCGATAGATACCTGGCACCCTGTTTACCCTTGGCAGGCAAAGACTCAATGAAGGTAGGCGGGTTCTGCCCAACGATCGAATCTCTGATCGTGCGCAGCGATTATGTTGTCGTGAGGTAATCCGACGTTCCTCAAGAAATCAACAACGATTTGCGCCTATGGGTCACCAACTGCATTTGGGACTTGAGTATGAGAACGCTCATTAGCTAGTTCCCTGAACGGTAGTCGTGCTCATTTTCACGGCTGTGGTTCATACCGACTAAACTTTGACATGCCAATTACGGAAGGCGTCCTTACCAGACCTCCTTGGGCAGCTATTGGAAAGCTTGCGCCGCGGTTTCCAAATAATCACTATTTCTTGATATGCGAATGAAATGCCCATATCGTTCTTGCAAGGCGTCCTTTCTCGGACGTAAGGCGTTTTCTGATGGCAGAATAGCAGTCTGACCATGGTACTGACGATAGGCATCACTTAACGTATCTGCACACAGTATTTTCCATGTTACAGGCTCTATAGTCATTAATGCCTTATCAAACAGAGTGTGTATATCTGATCGCAGGATCAGGCCGTTCGACACGGCATCTTGACCATTGGCACTAAAGGGTCGGACATGCGCGGCCTCTAACACTGCTAAATCCGTGCAGCCAGTCACAGCGCATCGATTGCCATAGGCCTCCAGTAACTCATTACGAAATCTCGTCTGCCCTTGTCTGCGCAGAATGGACGCAAGAATCCGTATCCGCGCTTCCCGTTCATTCTGAACAGGGGGCTCTTGCGCTACTATTTCGTATGCAAAGTCATACTCTGACTTCCAGCGAGCGAAAGCCTCATACTTTCTCCATGCAGAGCGCCAGTTCGTAATGGTTTTTTCCCCCCGTCAATAGCATCAATTATCGCGTTCAGCCGCCGCCATATCTCCTCCTCTTTTATCGCCAACGCGCTTTCTACTGCAATTGGGATCCCTGTCCTCCTCTCTAAATTATTCAAGTAAGACAAGTACTGCGATGCAGAATTAGGAGTCAACCCCGCCATATCACTCAAATACTGCTTAAACTCGCGTTTAAATTCAATTGCCATCAGAATCTCAGTTATCGCAATTATTGGAAACTCAGCAGCCTGCTAGCAGCAGGACGGTAATTCCCCCATTTTTAACGGCGCTCAGAAGTAGCAACGCTATGCAGCCATGGCCAGCCGCTGTTTTGGGGTGATACCGCCCAGTGCCATATTTGGGCGTTCGTAATTGTAGGACCACATCCACTCGGTTGCCGCCTGCTGTACCTGATTCAGGCTATCCCAGTGGTATTGGGACAGCCATTCATAGCGAACCGTGCGATTAAATCGCTCCACATACGCATTTTGCTGCGGTTTCCCAGGCTGAATATATTCGAGCCTGATCCCACGGCGTAAAGCCCAGGAAATAATTGCTGCACTGAGGTATTCCGGGCCGTTGTCGCATCGAATCGCTATCGGTTTACCGCGCCAGCCGATGATCTGCTCTAGCGTACGTATGACGCGTTCCGAAGGCAGCGAGAAGTCCACCTCGATACCCAGTGCCTCGCGATTGAAGTCATCGATGACGTTCAGCAGCCGGATGCTTCGGCCGTCGCCCAGTTGGTCATGCATGAAATCCATGGACCAGACCTGATTCACGCTGCTGGGCACCGTTAGCGGCTGTGGCGCCTGCCTTACGAGCCGTTTACGCGGTTTGATACGCAGATTCAACTCCAGCTCCCGATAGATGCGGTAAACGCGCTTATGATTCCAGCCGAAGCCTTTGACGTTGCGCAGATACAGAAAGCACAGACCAAATCCCCAGTTCCGGTGGTTATCGGTTAGTCGCAGCAACCAGTTAGCAATTTCCTCGTTCTCAGCCCTTGTCTTGGCGACGTACCGGTAGCACGTCTGGCTCACCTTGAAGGCTTCACATGCCAGGCGTACCGACACACCGCGCTGTTGCACCGCGTACTGGGCCATCTCGCGACGACGAGACGGCCTCACCACTTTTTTTCAGGCGCCTCCTGCACGATCTCGGCCTTGAGCTTCTCTTCCACGTACATCTTGCGCAGCCGGGCGTTCTCCGCCTCCAGCTCCTTCATGCGTGCCACCATCGAAACGTCCATGCCGCCGTACTTTGAGCGCCACTTGTAAAAGGTCGCCGTACTGATGCCCAGCTCCCTGCACAACTCTAGGACTGCCAGGCCGGCTTCGACCCGTTTGAGCGCTTCCATGATCTGACTATCCGTCAATCTCGACCGCTTCATTTTGTAGAACTCCTCAATGAGAAAATTCTACTTCTGAACGCACCGCTTTTGCGGGGGGATTACCCCAGGAGCATTGTCAGCGTCGGCCTGCCCAACGGCAATTTTGTTTTTTCGTCGATCAAAAATAGATCGAGTGGAGTATGATCCGCTTCGACTCGTTCGAGAATTCGAGAGGTTTCCGCTCCTTTACCCGAAAGCTTGAATTTCCGCATGGCGATCCTTTTTCCTTCGCGCAAGACCGATATTTGATATTGATCTAATTGCGTAAATAGACGATAGCAGGTTGATTTTCCGGGGATTCTGTATTGTTGGTTTTTCGGGCGCAGAGAATTTTCGCGGCTAATCAACGTGAATAATTCCTCACGCACTCTTTTCACGGTGGCCTGAGGGCTACTGCCAAAGGCTCGTTCGGCAGCCTCTTCAAATAGCTCTACGACTCGTGAGGGCTGTCGAACATTTTTCGGCCCACGGCGGTCGTAGCGTGGTATCAGTGCCCTGAAGTCATGCCGCAGCGCGGCACAGCCGACCCACCGATAGAGACTGGTAAAGCTCGGCGGCTGCACATCACCAATTTTTTTAGCAACAGCATCCCGTATCGGCATGATGAGTTCCGGCGTAATGCTGTATGGAGACGCATCCCGTATTGCCGCCACATAGGCGAGTCTCCTATCCAGCTCGGTTCGCGTGAGACCGTTTAGCTCAGAAATGGGTCTCTGAAATAGCGGAGGCTCATCACCATTTGAGGATGTATTCAGAAAATTTAGGTTCCCATCTCGGAAATCATTGAGGAGGTCGTCGATGTTGAGGCAGTGAGCTTGGCCATCGCTAATCCGCTCTGCCACGATACTGGCCTGGTCGGGGTTAATTCGCTGCACCAGATACTCCACGCCATGGTGTTCAAAGCGCGAGTTTTTTTGAAAGTTGAATCCATTCATGATCACTCTCCGCATTGATAGAAACAGGTGTTGAAAGATTCAATGGCTGCGCTAAATTACAGGTCAGATGGCCGCTTGCTAGGAGGTCAAATGCACAGACGCGATATGGCCTCAGTATCGTGTTCACCTCGTGAATGCTGGGGCTCTGTAGGGCGGCAAGATGCGGTAGCAGGCTGCGCAGCCTTTCGTACGAAGGCCTATGTGCTGCCAGGTCTCTATAAGCGCGTCGTAAATTCGAGAGGCGCGGCTCGCTTCGTATGAATTCGTCCGTGAGGATGCTGAAGCGCTGACCATTTCGCTGCATGTGACTGGCAATTTGGTCGTATTTCTCGCGGTTTTCAGTACGAGCCAGAATGGCTGCGGGCTTTATCTCGACGAGAACGGTATCTCCGGTATCGAGAGTCAACTCAAAATCTGGCGTATATGAACGCAAGCGGGCATCATCTGCGTACTGGAGCCTGAAGGGCTGCTCACGGTACGAGGTGACATGCGGTGAGAGTTCAAAAAATAGGCAGGCCCCCAGCTCCAAGAGGCCTTCGTGGTGGACCATACGGGCGGCTTTCCGGCTAGGAATTTCCCTCGTACGATTCCCCCAGATGGGGTGATCACCGTGCGTGATCGCGGTTTTTTGGATGTGTTGGACATACTGCTGCTCCAGTTTTTGGGTAAAAGAGTCCCCAGTGCCTAGGCCGACCGTGCTGGAAGGAGGCGCAACAACACCCGCCCTGCGCCTGGACGCAAAGAAACGAAGTGTTACTTTTGGGGGATTTCGGCTTGACTTAAGTCCTGGGAAGCAGCAATACTGTATTTACCAGATGCAGTACTGCTTCTTCCAAGAAGCGAAAGCCGAGCGACGAGGGTTGTTCGGCTTTTATTTTTCTGGCTGGCGTTCGTCCTTCGAGATAGGGCGTATGCCCGCGTTGCGAGGTTGTGGTCGATCTTTATAACGATCGGGCCAGAGCTTGTGTACATCGACCCCGACCACTGCGGCGATATGGGAGGCGACTCGCAAGGACGCGCCTCTGTCATGAATGACGTCGTTCACGACGCCGTGGCTGACCCCCAGCTCTTGGGCTAGGCTCACTTGAGTATGCCCGGCGCGCTTCAGTCGATAGATCAGTTCGATAACATCCATATGCATGCCGGGTTCAGGCAGCTTGTAAAGGGTTTCAGTCTATGCAATCCCATCTAGCAGGACAAGTCCTTAACTATCAATTTTCTATTTTCGATAGTTATCATGAATTAAACTAACTCATGCGCTAAAATACTCTGACTGAATATTTATCAATAAAATCAACAATATAGAGTTTATTTGCCAGAGCTGCTCCCCATAAAGGCATTTGCTGCTTTTGTTCGCTTCTATATTTATTTTGAAACTATATGTTTCTTATAAATATAGCGAGACAGAACTTCCGAACGCGAGTCTCTTAAAAGGCGCTTCGATTGACTTCTTGGCCTGGCCAAGCGACTGCCTCGCTATACGCGGCCAAAAAGAAACGGGCTCCGCTGTAAGTATCGGAGCCCGCTTGCAAATCTGCACTGCTACAGATTTTTCACTAATTATGGGAATCGGTTTTCAATAATTGTGGGAAATTTTCACTAATTATGGGAATCGACACACTCAAATATCAATATTCCCCGCCTGCAGCGCATGCTGTTCAATAAACGCTCTACGCGGTTCAACATGGTCGCCCATCAGCGTAGTGAAGACCTCGTCCGCCGCAATGGCGTCTTCGATCTGCACCCGCAACAGGCGGCGCACGGCGGGATCCATGGTGGTTTCCCATAGCTGTTCGGGGTTCATTTCGCCCAGGCCTTTGTAGCGCTGCTTGCTGACGCTGCGCTCGGCTTCGTTGCGCAGCCATTGAACGACCTCGCGGAAGTCGGCCACGTATTTTTCCTTGCGCTTGTCGCCTTCGCCGCGCGCGACCAGCGCGCCTTCGCCCAGCAGGCCGACGAAGGTCTTGGCGGCCTTGGACAGGACCGCGTAGTCGGCACCGCGCACGAAGGCGCGGTCGAAGATGCTGACGCGCACGTTGCCGTGGTGCATGCGCCTGACCACCAGGCGCCACGAGGTGGCGTCTTCGTTGGCTTCCACCGTTACCGTCACGCTGTTGGGCATGGAAGGATCGTCGATGGCGGCCTGCAGACGCTCGGCCGATGCCTGGGCCTGTTCTGCGTCGACCAGGCTTATTTCCACACCCTCGGCCATGGACGACAGCGCGGCCAGGTCGGTATGGCGTGACAGGCGGTTGATGACGGTGTCGGCCAGGATGTACTGGCGGGCCAATTCGCCCAGGGCGTCGCCCTCGATGGGGTTGGCGCCCTCGCGCGGGAACAGCTTGGCGTCTTTCAGGGCCAGCTGCATCATGAACTGGGCTTCTTCCTGGTCGTCTTTAAGATAGCGCTCGTCGCGGCCCACCTTGACCTTGTACAGGGGCGGCTGGGCAATGTACACGTAGCCGCGCTCGAGCAGCTCGGGCATCTGGCGGTAGAACAGCGTAAGCAGCAGCGTGCGAATGTGGGCGCCGTCGACGTCCGCGTCGGTCATGATGATGATGCGGTGATAGCGCAGCTTTTCGATATTGAAGTCAGGGCCGATGCTGGTGCCCAGGGCGGTGATCAACGTGGTGATCTGCTCGCTGGAGATAAGGCGGTCGAAACGCGCTTTTTCCACATTGAGCACTTTGCCGCGCAGCGGAAGAATAGCCTGGAACTTGCGGTCGCGGCCCTGCTTGGCCGAGCCGCCGGCGGAGTCGCCCTCGACGATGTAGATTTCGCTGAGCGCGGGGTCTTTTTCCTGGCAGTCGGCCAGCTTGCCGGGCAGGCCGGCGCCTTCCAGCACGCTTTTGCGGCGGGTCATTTCGCGGGCCTTGCGGGCCGCGTCGCGCGCGCGCGCCGCATCGATGATCTTGTTGCACAGCGCCTTGGCGTCGTTGGGGTTCTCGAGCAGCCAGGTTTCCAGCGTGCGGGCCACGGCTTCTTCAACCGCGGGACGCACTTCGCTGGAAACCAGCTTGTCCTTGGTCTGGCTGCTGAACTTGGGATCGGGCACCTTGACCGACAGCACGCAGGCCAGGCCTTCGCGCATATCGTCGCCGGTGGTGTCGACCTTGGCCTTCTTGGCCATTTCGTTGTCGGTGATGTACTTGTTGATCACTCGCGTCATGGCGGTGCGCAAGCCGGTAAGATGGGTGCCCCCGTCGCGCTGGGGAATGTTGTTGGTAAAGCACAAGACCGTTTCGGTATAGCTGTCGTTCCATTGCATGGCGACGTCCACGCCGATGGTGGAGTCGCCCACCACCGAATTGGTGCTTACCGAAAACACATTGGGGTGCAGCACGGTTTTCGTGCGGTTGATGTATTCCACGAACCCCTTGACCCCGCCCAGGAAGGCGAAGTTTTCTTCTTTGTCCTGGCGCTCGTCGATAAGGCGAACCTTGACGCCGTTGTTCAGGAAGGAAAGCTCGCGCAGGCGCTTGGCCAGGATCTCGTAGTGGTATTCGACGTTCTCGAAGATTTCCGCGTCGGCCAGGAACTGGACGCGCGTGCCGTGCAGTTCCGTAGGGCCGGTAACGCTAAGAGGCTGGACGCGCTCGCCGCGGCGGAATTCCATTTCGTGGGTTTCGCCCTGCCGCCAGATGGTCAGGCGCAGCCATTCGGACAGCGCATTGACGCAGGAAACGCCCACGCCGTGCAAGCCGCCCGACACCTTGTACGAGTTGTGGTCGAACTTGCCGCCCGCATGCAGTTCGGTCATGACGATTTCCGCGGCGCTGCGGCCGAACTCGTCGTCCTTGTGGATGGCGGTGGGAATGCCGCGCCCGTTGTCGGAAACAGAAATGCTGCTGTCGGAATGGATCATGACGACGATGTCGTCGCAATAGCCGGCCAGGGCTTCGTCGATAGCGTTGTCGACCACCTCGAACACCATGTGGTGCAGGCCGGTGCCGTCGGAAGTGTCGCCAATGTACATGCCCGGGCGCTTGCGGACAGCCTCCAGCCCTTTGAGCATTTTGATGGAATCGGCACCGTATTCGGTATCGGGGGTATTCGTGGCTTGATCTGACATAACTAATATAAAACCCTATATAAGCCTTGCGGCTGGCGAACCGGCCGCACGCAACCGCGTGCCGACCGGCTCATTCGGCATGAACCCGGGGGGATTGATGCGTATCGACATGACCCGCGCGTAAAAGCAGCAAACCGCCTTGCAGTCCATATCGAAGATTAAATGCGCATCGGCATGACGACATACTTGAACTGCTCGTCGTCGGGCAAGGTGATGAGCGCCGATGCGTTGACGTCGGGCTGAACCGACCACTTGACCGTCTCGGTCTTGACGTTGGCCAGCACGTCGAGCAAATAGCTGACGTTGAAGCCCACGTCCAGCGGCTCGTGGCCGTAATCGATGTCGAGCTCTTCCTGCGCCTCTTCCTGCTCGGCGTTGGTCGACGAGATTTTGAGCAGATGATCGGAAAGTTGAATGCGCACGCCCTTGAGCTTGTCGGTGGTAAGGATGGCGGCGCGCTGCAGGCTGCCCTGCAGGGCTTCGCGATTGACGTCGAAGTGGCGCGTGTAGTTGTTGGGAATGACACGGGTGAAATCGGGGAACTTGCCTTCGACCAGCTTGGACACGAGCTCGACGTCGCCAAAACGGAAGCGGATCTGGCCGGGAGCGACGTCGATGGACACGGGATCGTCCGAGTCGGACAGCAGGCGCTGCATTTCCAGGACCGTTTTGCGCGGCACGATGACATCGTGTTTTTCGGCAATGCCTTCGGCGGCGGCGCCGCTATGCGCCAGGCGGTGGCCATCGGTGGCTACCGCGCGCACGAAACCCGGCTCGAAAACGAACAGCAAACCGTTGAGGTAGTAGCGAATGTCCTGTTGCGCCATGGCGAAGTGCACCATGTTGAACAGGTGCTTCAGGGTTTTTTGCGACAACGACAGCGACACGTCCCATTTCTCGGGCTGCGACAAGGTTGGGAACTCGGCGGCGCCCAACGTTTGCAGGGCGAAACGGCTTTTACCCGATTGCACCGACAGCTTGCTGCTGGCCAGGCCCAGGGTAACGTCGCCCGACTCGGGCAATGCGCGCAAAATATCGAGCAGCTTGCGGGCCGCGACCGTTGTGGACTCGTTCGAGTCGCCTACGCCGAACTCGGCATGGGTGGTGATTTGCACTTCAAGGTCGGTGGCGATGAAGGCGATGTTGTTGCCTTCCTTGCGCAGCAGAATATTGGCCAGGATCGGCAATGTATTCCTTCTTTCGACAATTCCCGCCACCGTCGACAGCGGTTTCAACAATGCATCGCGAGTCGTTTGTACGAGTTGCATGGTTATCCTTTTAAGGTTTGTTCTAATACGTGTAAAGCATGATTGAGCTCGGTCTGTTTGGACCGGGCATCGGAGATCTTGCGTACCGCGTGCAGCACCGTGGTGTGATCGCGTCCCCCAAACAAATCTCCGATTTCAGGCAGGCTTTTTTGCGTCAGCTCTTTGGCCAGATACATGGCTACCTGCCTGGGTAAGGCAATATTGGCAGGCCGGCGTTTCGAATACATGTCGGCCACCTTGATCTTGTAGAAATCCGCCACCGTCTTCTGGATGTTCTCGACCGTGATCTGGCCGTTGGACACCGACAGAAGGTCCTTGAGCGCATCTTTGCAGACTTCCACGCTTAATACTTCGCGGCCATGGAACCGCGCATACGCCGACACCTTGCGCAGCGCGCCTTCCAGTTCGCGCACATTGCTGCGCAGATGCTTGGCAATGAAAAACGCCACTTCCTCGGGCATGGCCACGCCCTCGGTTTCCGCCTTGCGCAACAGAATGGCCACGCGCATTTCCAGCTCGGGCGGCTCGATGGCCACCGTAAGACCGGAATCGAAACGCGAAATCAGGCGGCTGTCGATATTGGACAATTCCTTGGGGTAGGTATCGGAAGTAATGATGATTTGCTTGCGCTGGGCCACCATGGCTTCGAACGCATAGAAAAACTCTTCCTGGGTGCGGTTTTTACCGGCAAAGAACTGAATATCGTCGATCAGCAGAAGATCCAGCGAATGATAATACCGCTTGAATTCGTCGAACGCTTTGCGCTGGTACGCCTTGACCACGTCGGACACGTACTGGTCGGCATGCACGTAGCGCACCCGCCTGCCGTTGCCGCCGCCCAGCAGGGCATTGCCGATGGCATGGATAAGGTGGGTTTTGCCCAGGCCCACGCCCCCGTACAGGAATAGCGGGTTGTACGACACGCCCGGGTTCTCGGCCACCTGCAGCGCGGCAGCGCGCGCCAGCTGGTTGGCCTTGCCGGTTACGAAATTGTCGAAGGTAAGCTCGGTATTCAGGCGGGAGCGGTCGTGCACCACTTCGGCGGCCGCGGCATTGACCACCGCCGCGGCTGGGGCCGTTGCCGGGGGCGCGGCGGCCGGCGATGCCTGGCCGGGGGCCTCGGGGGCAGGTGCTGCGGCGCGCGCCACCGGTGCCGGGCGGCTGGGCGTGGCCAGCTCGAAAGCCACCTGCACCGGACGCTTGTACCATTCGGTGGCCAGGTCTTCGATTTGATGTAAGAAATTCTTGCGCACCCAATCCAGCTTGAACCGGTTGGGCGCGGACACGCGCAGCACCGCCTGCGACTCATCGAATGCAAGCGGAACCAGGGGGCGTATCCAGGCGCTAATCTGCTGGGGAGGAAGTTCTTGCTCTAGCTGACGCAGGCAAGTCTGCCAAAATTCGTTCATGTCCACCACTTCAGTAAACCTCGATTCTACCCTGTTGAACGGCAAGTTATCCACAAGCCGGGATACAAAACGTTCCTAGTATTTGTGCTAAGCAGTTGACTAATTTCACAAAGTTTGCTGAAATAGTGGGCTTTCTCACAATTTACAGGCTGCGCAACCATTTTGCGCGGCGACGCCTTGGCGCGAATTGAAAATTTGGTGGGGAAAATCAGGTGGCGCCTTCGTTCGTTGCAATGGCTGGCCATACATACCCACTAACCGTCGTCGCTTCCGGCGGCAAGCAGGCAACCGCTTTTTAGCTCTTTTATTTGGATTATCCATGAAACGCACATTCCAACCTTCCGTTACCCGCCGCAAGCGCACCCACGGTTTTCTCGTACGCATGAAAACCCGCGGCGGCCGCGCCGTCATCAATGCGCGCCGTGCCAAGGGCCGCAAGCGCCTGGCCGTCTAAGCCATCAGCTTGGCCCAGCCAAGGCTGTTCCCTTGGCTACGATCCAGCCCATGCGTGCCACGTTCACTCCCGCGGCGCGCCTGCACCGCCCCTCGGAATACGCCGCCTCTCTTAAGGGCAAACGTATCGCCAGAGGGGCTTTGTTCGTTGTAACAACGCCGCGCAGCCCCGTGGAAGAAACCGGGCAGGCACGTCTGGGACTCATCATCGCCAAACGTTTTGCCGCCAGGGCGGTCACCCGCAATGCCATCAAGCGCGTCATCCGCGAAGCATTCCGGCTGCGACGGCATAATCTACCCCTGCGCGACTATGTATTCCGGCTGCACAGCAAAGTCGGCCCGCTTACACTGACCGAGCTGAAAAAGCTGGTGCGGGCCGAAACCGACCTGCTGCTGGACAAGGCAATGCTATGAGCCGCTCCATCGCTCAAACACTGCTTATCGCCCCCATCCGGTTCTACCGGTATTTCCTTAGCCCCTGGCTGGGCCGCAATTGTCGCTTCACCCCGACCTGCTCCGTCTATGCCATCGAAGCCATCGAAATCCACGGGCCGATACGCGGGCTTTGGCTGGCCATTTGCCGCATTGCCCGTTGCAACCCGTGGTGTCACGGCGGCTGCGATCCCGTTCCGGGGTCGAAGCACTTGTGCGAGTAGGCCTTTCATTGGCGTACCCGTTCTTTTTGAATACCCGCAGGCTCAACTGCCGTTCAGTTGGGTTACGTTAAACTAACGAGCTTTTGCTCAGCTTTAACTTGAAACAGGCGCTATGGATATCCGACGCACCGTCCTCTGGATGATTTTCTCTTTCTCGCTCTTGCTGTTGTGGAACAACTGGCAGGTGCATACCGGCAAGCCGTCGTTGTTCGGCGAATGGGGCCTGACCCAAACCAGCAAGACGCCCGCCAAGCCCAGCGTCGCCGGCGCCACGTCCAAGCCGGCCGACACCAGCGTTCCCTCGGGCGTGGCGGCCAATACGGCCCCTGCCGCCACGGGCGGTGTGCCGGAGAACGCCCAAAAGGCCGCCAGCCCATCGGAAAAAGTCAACATCAAGACCGACGTCTATGACCTGACCTTCGACACGACGGGCGCGCAACTGGTCAAGGCCGAGCTCACCAAGTTCACCGACCTGGAAGATCCCAGCAAGCCCATGGTGCTGCTGGACGACTCCGCGCACTCCATCTACATGGCGCAAACCGGCGTCGTCGGCGCGCCGCAGGGGCAAAGCTTCCCCACCCACCTGACTCCTTTCCACCTGGTTTCGTCCGATCGCGCCATGTCCGGCGACACCCTCGACGTGGTGTTCGAAGCCCAGTCGGGCGACGTCAAGGTCGTCAAGACCTACACGCTGCACAAGGGCCGCTACGATATCGGCGTGCGCAACGACATCTACAACGTCGGCAGCAGCCCCGTCACCCCCTCGCTGTACTACCAGCTTACCCGCGACGGCAACGACCCCCCCAATACCTCGCATTTCTACAGCACGTTTACCGGCCCGGTCGTCTATTCCAGCGAAGACAAATACCAAAAGATCAAGTTCGCGGATATCGACAAGAACAAGGCCAGCTATATCAAGCAGTCCAACGACGGCTGGATAGGCATGGTGCAGCACTACTTCGCCAGCGCCTGGGTTCCCCCCGAAGGCCAGGCCCGGCACAACGAAATCCTGCGCGTTTCCGACAATCTGTACGCGGTGCGCTCCATCGAAGCCCTGGGCACCATCGCTCCGGGCGAGCACAAGTCCATACAGTCCAACCTGTGGGTTGGCCCCCAGGATCAAAGCGCCATGAGCCGTGTGGCCCCCGGCCTGGACGTCGTGGTCGACTACGGTTTCCTGACCATCATCGCCAAGCCTTTGTTCAAGCTCATGACCTGGATCCACAGCTTCGTGGGGAACTGGGGCTGGACCATCGTGGTGCTGACCCTGCTGATCAAGCTGGTGTTCTACCCGCTGTCGGCGGCCAGCTACCGATCCATGGCCAAGATGAAGCTGGTGGCTCCGAGGCTGCAGGCCCTGCGCGAGAAATTCGGCGGCGACCGCGCCAAGATGAACCAGGCCATGATGGAAATGTACCGCACCGAGAAAATCAATCCTCTGGGCGGCTGCCTGCCCATGATTGTCCAGGTGCCGGTGTTCATCGCCCTGTACTGGGTGCTGCTGGGCAGCGTCGAAATGCGCGGCGCACCCTGGATCCTCTGGATCCACGACCTCTCGGCCCGCGATCCGCTGTTCATCCTGCCGGCCATCATGATGGCGACCATGTTCCTGCAGATCAAGCTGAACCCTACCCCGCCCGATCCCATGCAGGCCAAGATGATGATGTTCATGCCTTTGGTCTTCGGCGGCATGATGTTCTTCTTCCCCGCCGGCCTGGTGCTGTACTACTGCTTCAACAACGCCGTGTCGATCGCCCAGCAGCGCTTCATCATGCACAAGCTGGACAAGGAAAACGCCGCGGCGCACCGCTAGCCTTCCCATATTCCCGCGCTGCGCAAGCAGCGCCACGCCCCCGATCCGGCTTTTCGCCGATCGGGGGTTTTTCATGGCCGGCCGCAAACCGCCGCTTTCTCTGAAACCTCAATGCGTTCAATCGCCCGGTTCGAGCGGACTCCTGATTTCCGCCGCCCACGCTTCGGCGCCCTTATGTCGGCCCGTTTAACGCGCAAACCAGGCTGCGTGGTGGCTCCTCAGCCCCTTAAATAGTTTTTAACTATTGGTAAGGTTGTATTAATTATCTTTGTTTTGGTTGCTCAGCCACGTACACTTTGCAGAAATACCCAGGGTCGTCCGCCCACGTTGAAAATTGCCCGACGATGAGCCGGCGCACTTGCCACGCATACGGAGGGCGCCCCCCGGGTATTTCAAAAAACGCAGCCAGAGATAGCTCGGGAGTCTTCCGCAGGGCTTTTCAGGCTATAAAGCGTTATGGAATAGTAGTGTCAACCTCAACTGCCAAAAGGACTGCCATGAAGAAACTGACCACCGTTGCCGGCGCACCCGTTCCCGACGACCAAAACATCATGACCGCGGGGCCGCGCGGCCCCGCGCTGCTGCAAGACGTCTGGCTCATTGAAAAACTCGCCCACTTCGACCGCGAAGTCATCCCCGAGCGCCGCATGCACGCCAAGGGCGCCGGCGCCCACGGCACGTTCACCGTCACCCACGACATCACCAAATACACCCGCGCCAAGATATTTTCGGAAGTCGGCAAAGCCACCCCCATGTTCATCCGCTTTTCCACGGTTGCCGGGGAGCGCGGCGCGGCGGACGCCGAGCGGGACATCCGCGGCGTGGCCATGAAGTTCTACACGGAAGAAGGCAACTGGGACCTGGTCGGCAACAACACGCCGGTTTTCTTCATGCGCGACCCGCTCAAGTTTCCCGACCTGAACCACGCCGTCAAACGCGACCCCCGCACCGGCCGGCGCAGCGCCCAGAACAACTGGGAGTTCTGGACGGGCCTGCCCGAGGCCCTGCACCAGGTCACCATCATCATGAGCGACCGCGGCATTCCCGCCGGCTTTCGCCATATGCACCTGTTCGGCAGCCATACCTTCAGCTTCATCAATGCCAAGAACGAACGCCACTGGGTCAAGTTCACCTTCAAGACGGAACAGGGCATCAAGAACTTCACCGACGCCGAGGCCGGCGCCATCATTGCCAAAGACCGCGAAAGCTCGTTGGCCGACCTGTACAACGCCATCGAGAACAAAGACTTCCCGCGCTGGAAGCTGTATATCCAGATCATGCCCGAAGCCGATGCCGGCAAGTATCACCTGAACCCTTTCGACCTCACCAAGGTCTGGCCGCACGGCGACTACCCCCTCATCGAGGTCGGCGTGCTCGAACTGAACCGCAACCCGGAAAACTACTTCGCCGAAGTCGAACAAGCCGCCTTCACGCCCGCCAACGTGGTTCCGGGCATCGGCTTCTCGCCCGACAAAATGCTGCAGGCCCGCCTCTTTTCCTATGGCGACACGCAGCGCTACCGCCTTGGCGTCAATCACCATCAAATCCCCGTCAACGCCGCCAAATGTCCGGTGCACAGCTACCACCGCGACGGCGCCATGCGGGTCGACGGCAACTACGGCGGCATCACGGGCAACCAGCCCAATGCTCAGGGCGAATGGCAGGATCAGCCCGACTTCCGCGAGCCGCCGCTGTCCATTGAGGGCGCGGCCGACCACTGGAACCATCGGGTGGATGAAGACTACTTCTCCCAGGCCGGCAACCTGTTCCGCCTGATGAACGACACGCAAAAACAGGCCTTGTTCGACAACACGGCCAGGGCCATTGCAGGTGTCACCAAGGAAATTCAGGCCAAGCACATCGAGCACTGTCGCCAAGCCGACCCGGCCTATGGCGCAGGCGTTGCCGCCGCCATCAAGGCCCTGGGCTAAGCCTGGAACAATGGCAACGTAGCCACCCGTCCCGATAAACGCGGGACGGGGTTCCAAAAACGCTGAAGGCGGAACTCGCGTCCGCCTTCGGCGTTTTTACTTTGATGCCCCGCTATCCGCTCGCACGCAAGCGTTCGGCACAACGCCTTGCGCAAGTCGCCCTACGAAGCATTGACAGCCGGCCGCGTCATCGCGCCAAGCAAGTAGTACTTACAAATAGCATTTGCCGTCCAGATACGCCTTGCGCCAGCGTGTAATGCTGATCCGCTCGAACAATCCGCCTTTCGCGAACGGATCGTCATTGATGAACCGTTCCGCCTCCGCCCGGGTTTCCACATTCAGGATGTACAGGCTGCCCGAACTGCCGACGCCGTCGTCATCCAGCTTGGCGCCGCAAGCCAGCAGCAAAGGGCGATGCGCTTCCAGATAATCCAGATGCTTGTCCCGCAACGCCTGGCGCAAAGCGTGGGTGTGTTCCTTGTCGCTGGTATCGATCAAATACGGCATGATGCATTCCTTGATAAAAATTCCCGCCGGGGCCTCTACAATAACGGAGCATTTCGGCAACGCCAAGCGCCGGACTTAACATTGCAAAGCCTGTTCGTATTTGACTAGGTTCAACCTGCCGGCTCTTAGCCTGCCTCTACCCTGTGCCGCCATGACCACCTATTCCCACCAGCCCATCGTCGCCATCGCCACGGCCCCCGGCCGCGGCGGCATCGGCGTCGTCCGCGTTTCGGGCCGCGACCTGAGCCGCCTGGTGGAAACCCTGTTTCCCGTTCCATTGCAGCCGCGCCACGCTCACTACCTGCCCTTCAACGACGCGCAGGGTCTGCCCATCGATGCCGGCATCGCCCTGTTCTTCAAGGCGCCGCATTCGTATACCGGCGAAGACGTGCTGGAGCTGCAAGGCCACGGCGGCCCCGCCGTGCTGCGCCGCCTGCTGGAACGCTGCATAGAAGCCGGGCGGGACATCGAGCTGCGGCATGCCGAACCCGGCGAATTCACTCGCCGCGCCTTTCTCAACGAACGCCTGGATCTGGCCCAGGCCGAAGCCGTGGCCGACCTCATCGACGCCTCTTCCGAAGCCGCCGCGCGCAGCGCCATGGACTCGCTCAGTGGCGAGTTTTCAAACCGCGTCAACGCGCTGGCCGAACGCATCGTCCACCTGCGCATGCTGGTAGAAGCCACCCTGGACTTCCCCGAAGAAGAAATCGACTTCCTTGAAAAATACCAGGCCCGAAGCGCCCTGGAGGAAATCCGCCAGGACCTGGCCGCGCTCGTTCGCCAGGCCAAACAAGGCATGATCCTGCGCGAAGGCCTGCAAGTGGTGCTGGCCGGACAGCCCAATGTCGGCAAGTCCAGCCTGCTCAACGCCTTGGCCGGCGACGACATCGCCATCGTCACCCCCATCGCCGGCACCACCCGCGATAAAGTCGCCCAGCAAATCCACATACAAGGCGTGCCCCTGCACATCATCGATACCGCGGGCCTGCGCGACACCGAAGACACCGTCGAAAGCCTGGGCATCGCCCGCAGTTGGGCCGAAATCGAAAAAGCCGACGTCATCATCCACCTGCAGGACGCGCGTACCCACAACGACGAACTCGACTCCGCCATCACCCGGCGCCTGCCCCCCCGCACCCCCGTGCTCAAGGTCTACAACAAAATCGACCTGCTGGAAGCCCGCGACGCAATGGCCCTGCCCGGCGTAGCTTCCAATTCCGTTCTTGGCGATCCGCCGCAAGAAAGCGTTGCCGCTGGCTCTGTGCCCAACGCACAGGGCGTTGCACCGCACTCCAATAACGCCTCGCCCAGTGCAAGCGCACACGAACCCGAAACCGCAGGCACAAGCCTTGAATCCACCCTCGGCATCTCCGCCAAGACCGGCGCCGGCCTGGACGATCTGCGCCAGCGGCTCCTGGACATCGCCGGCTGGAACCCCAGCGCCGAATCGCCCTGGCTCGCGCGCGAACGCCACCTGCGCGCCTTGAACCTCGCGGCCGAGCACATGGACATCGCCGACGAACACGCCAGCCACAACGACCGCGTGCTCGACCTGTTCGCCGAAGAACTCCGCCTTGCCCACGACGACCTTTGCGCCATCACCGGTCAATTCACCAGCGACGACCTGCTGGGCGAGATTTTTTCCAGCTTTTGTATTGGGAAGTGAATCACCCCCGCTGTGCCCGATAATCCGCCGCCACCTTCCGGATGGCTTCCAGATACGCGGTGGTGGCCGCATTGAGCGGGGTTTCGCTTGCCGTGATGATGCAAACGGGGTGCAGGTTGACGGATAACGGCAGGGGCAGGATGGCCAGTTGCCCCGCCCGCACGAACCTGTTGGCGACACCTTCGGGAATTGCCGACAGCATCGAGGTCTGCCTGATGATTTCCAGGATCATCAAAATGGACGAGGTTTCCACCGACACCCGTGGAGCAGCGGCCGAATAGGCGGCGAGCCCGGCCGTTACCAGGGCGTACAATGGCGCAATCGTGGAAGGCAGGACCCAGTCGTAGGCGTTCAGCTCACGGGCCTCCCAGCTTGATTTTCCAAGCAGCGGATGATTGGGACGGCAGACCACGACCGTGGGTTCTTCAAACAACATTTCCATGGATACCGAACGCGAATTCGGCTGGGAAGTCATCCGCCCGATAACGCAATCCAGCAGCCCCTTCTGCAGCATGGGGATCAGCGTATCTTCCAGTCCTTCATGCATGCTGACCTTGATTTTCGGACGAGTATCGCGCAACAGGACGATGGCGTCGGGAACGAGCACAGGCGCGGCAACGGGGAATACGCCCACTCTTACCCGTCCCGCCCATCCCTCCGTCAGGGTTTCGATTTCCGTTTGCGCGGCGTCCATGTCGGACAGCGCTTTGACCGCCCAGTGCAGCAATGCTTCGCCCTGCGAAGTCATTTCCACCCCATGCGCCGTGCGCTCGAAGAGCTTGGCTTCGAATATCGACTCGATCTCGGTCAGCAGCTTGCTGGCCGCCGGCTGCGTAATGAACAGGTCTTGCGCTGCCTGCCTGATGTTCTTGCGCCGCGCCAGCGCCTCGATGAACACAAGGTGGCGCATGCGCAGCCGGGAACGTACGCGATTCAAGGCCACAGGAGGAGTCTGCATGCCGGCTTGAGTCATTGCAATACGGTTTTGGTTATACGCATATGTAATTTTTCTCGAAAGCGCCCACGGGAAAAAGCTGCACCTATCATAACAACCATACATCACCAATAAGGAGACGCCTCGTGAAATCCAGCACTAAATCTTTGTTCGTGCTTTCATGCCTTACCCTTTTTACCGCCGTCGCGCCTCTGGCCCGCGCCGACATCGCCGTTGGCGTCGTTCTTAGCGCCACGGGCGGCGCTTCATCGCAAGGCAGGCCGGAAAAGAACGTGATCGATATTCTGCCCCACACCTTGGCAGGGGAGCCTGTCAAATACATTATCCTGGACGATGCCACGGATCCGTCGCTTGCCATCAAGAACGCCAAGAAGCTGATTTCCGAAGATCACGTCGACGCGCTGATCGCCGCGTCCAACACGCCTTCGGCCATTGCGATTGCCGGCGTCGCGGCGGAAAGCAAGACTCCGCACATTTCGATGGCCCCCTTCTCGCCCGCGCCCGCCCAGTTTCCATGGGTATTCGTGGTGCCGCAACCCGCCGGTCTGATGATCGAGGCCATCCTTGAAAACATGCAGGCAACCGGCGTGAAAACCGTAGGCTACATCGGC
>Ga0182744_1000633_pt1 | contig 32702 bp, 32 predicted proteins | sample eDN3rd30CKraftMG_FD_128525 | JGI IMG/M metagenome (GOLD analysis project Ga0182744, IMG submission 128525) | Enriched Miracle-Growth compost microbial communities from Emeryville, California, USA - eDNA 3rd pass 30_C Kraft MG (version 2) (version 2) ... | reverse complement strand
TGCGCCGCGCATTGATGCCGATGGCTTTCGCGAGCGGCGGATTGCCGGTGAACACCGCCGCCTTCCATCCTTCGAAGTTCTCGCGCAGCTTCTGGCCCAGCAGCTCATAGACCGACTGCAATCGCTCCTGGTCGCCGATGCGCTCACCGTAGGGCGGATTGGTCAGCACCAACCCGCTCGTTCCGCTGTCGCGCTTGAGCTGCGCCAGATCGCGTCGCTCGATGTGCACGAAGCCGCGCAGCCTGGCCCGCTCGACGTTCTCGATCGCCGCCCGCACCGCGCCAGGGTCTTGATCGAAACCACGCAGCACGACGCGGCTGTCGGACGTTGCCGTCCGCCGCTCCTTCGCCTCCTCCACCAGACGACGCCACAGCTCACGCTCGTGGCCCAGCCAACCGATGAAGCCGAAGTGACTGCGCATCGAGCCCGGCGCGATGCCCAGCGCCATCAGCGCCGCTTCGATCGGGAACGTTCCCGATCCGCACATGGGATCGACGAACTCGCCGCCCGCCTTGGCGATCGCAGGCCAGCCGCAACGCAGAAGGATGGCGGCGGCAAGATTCTCTTTCAGCGGCGCCGCAACTCCGCGCGCCCGGTAGGCACGACGGTGCAGGCTTTCTCCGGAGAGATCGAGGCTGAGCGTGGCGCGATCCCGATCGAGCCGCACGTCGATACGCACGTCCGGCTGATCCAGATCGACCGATGGCCGCTCGCCGGTGCGCTCGCGGATGTGATCGACGATGGCGTCCTTGGTCTTGAGCGCGCCGAAATGCGTATGCGTGATGCCGGACGTCGCGCCCGCCAGATCGACTGCGAGCGTGCCGTTCGGCTTGATGTGCTCCGTCCAGGCAATGGCCTTGACCGCCTCATACAGCGCTTCGGGGGTCGGCGCCGGAAACGTGGCCAGCGGCAACAGAATCCGGCTGGCCGTGCGCGACCACAGGCAGGCGCGATAAGCCGTTTCGAGCGAGCCTTCGAACTGCACGCCAAGCTTGAACTCGCGACATTGCGTAGCACCGCACTCGCGCAACTCGGCAGCGGTGAGATCGGCCACACCGGGAGGACAGGAAGCGAAAAACTGCATATCGAAGAAATTTCCCAGCGAAGCGGCGACACCACTCGCAACTATAGTCATTCCCGTGACGAGTGGACTGGAGCTCGCCGCCGCGTGATTCCGCCGCTCGCACAACCTCGTGAGTCAGGAAGGGTTCGATTTACCCGTTCTTGATCATTTCCACACAGGTGCGAACCCATCCGAATCAGCCAGATGGACTCCCGCCTGCGCGGGAGTGACGAGTAGACCTCAAGCGTACAGGCCGTACCCAGCATCTTCGATCCACTCTACTCGAGAGCCGCGTTGAGAGCGTCGGCGGCCAGGACTGTTTTCGGGAGCCTCAAAAACAGGGATGTTTTTGCGGCAGCCCTACAGGGACGTACTCGCGGGCGGTCCCGAAAACAGTCCTGGCCGCCGGCGCTCAACGAACTTCCAGGTAGCGACGCTCGACAAGACCTTCTCAATGGCCCGCAGCAACGCTCCACTGATTTTCAGGGTAACGACCTACGCGCCCGGCGGAGTCTGATGCCCATCCAGCGTCATGATCGGCCCATACAGCTCTGGCCGACGATCGCGGAACACGCCCCAGGCGTTGCGGTAGTCGCGGATCGCATCCAGATCGAACGTGGCCGTGAGGATGGCTTCGCTGGAACGATCGGCCTGCTTGAGCAGCGCACCGGTGTGATCCGTAATGAACGAGGAGCCGTAGTAAGTCACCCCCCAGCGCTCGCCCCGCTCGGTGCCGATGCGGTTCGATGCGACCAGCGGCATCACGTTCGACGCCGAGTGGCCCTGCATCGCGCGCTGCCAGTGATCGCGTGAATCGATGCTGGTGTCCTGCGGCTCCGCGCCGATGGCCGTCGGGTAGAACAGGATTTCCGCACCGAGCAGCGCCATGGCGCGCGCACTTTCTGGAAACCACTGGTCCCAGCAGATGGCCACGCCGAGCGTGCCGAAGCGGGTCTTCCACACTTTGAAGCCGGTGTCGCCAGGCGAGAAGTAGAACTTCTCGTGATAGCCCGGGCTTTCCGGAATGTGCGCCTTGCGATAGACGCCGAGCACACTGCCGTCCGCGTCGACCATCGCGACGGAGTTGTAGAAGGCGTTGCCCGCGCGCTCATACACGCTCGCCGGCAGTACTACGTTCAGCTCGCGCGCCAGCGCCTGGAAGCGCTTCACGGCCGGACTTTCCTCGATCGACCGCGCCAGCTCGAAATAGCGCGGGTCATGGTCCTTGCAGAAGTACGGCGTCTCGAACAGCTCCTGGATCAGGATGACGTTGGCACCCTGCGCAGCGGCAGCGCGGATCAGGCGTTCCGCGGTCGCGAGATTCTCCTCGCGATTGCCGGTGCAGGCGAACTGAGTGGCGGCGACGGTGGTTTTCATGGGCGGGTATCTGGGGCCGGTACAGGACTTCAAAAGGTGGGTGGCGTGCTGGCGCTGATGATCTCACAGACTTCCGTGCCCGGATTGCGGAACCGGTGCGGCACGCTGCTCTGGAAATAGTACGCATCGCCCGGACCGAGCACACGGCTTTGTCCGCCGACCGTCACTTCGAGCTGGCCGCTGAGCACGATGCCACCCTCCTCGCCCTTGTGAGAGAGCATGTCCTCGCCGGTGTCGGCGCCGGGCCGATAGCGCTCCTGCATGATGGACATGGCGCGATGCGGCCGCTTCGCCGCCACCAGGCGCAATGAGACATCGCTGTCGCCGATGTCGGTGAGCTCATCACGCGCATAGAACACCTGCGGATTGGACTGCAGATCGAGCGTGAAGAACTCGGCCAGCGACATGGGAATGCCGTCGAGCACCTTTTTCAGGGAGCTGATCGAGGGGCTGACCCGGTTCTGCTCGATCAGCGAGATGGTGCCGTTGGTGACGCCGGCGCGCTTGGCCAGCTCCCGCTGCGACAGGCCGTACAGGGTGCGCACCGATTTCAGGTGACCGCCGACGTCGATGCTCATGGCTACCTCGGGCTATCCATAAAGAATGTTTAGAATAATCGACGCCCTGACGCCGGACTAGCAGATTCTTGCCCATTTTTGCCGGGTCGATTGAGGCAGCTGTCGAATTTTCTTATCATCTCAGCGACTTTCCCCGACCGACCCAGAGGATTTTCCGATGACCGCCACGTCGCGCGCCGAGCTCGATGCGCTATGGATGCCCTTCACCGCCAATCGCCAGTTCAAGGCCAATCCACGCCTGCTGGCGCGCGCCGAAGGGATGCATTACTGGACGCACGATGGCCGACAGATTCTCGATGGCGGCGCCGGCCTGTGGTGCGTCAATGCCGGGCATGGCCGCAAGGAGATCAGCGACGCGGTGAGCCGGCAGATCGCCACCATGGAGTACGCGCCGCCCTTCCAGATGGGCCATCCGGCCGCCTTCGAGCTCGCCAACCGGCTCACCCGGCTCGCGCCCGGCGATCTGGACCATGTGTTCTTCACCAACTCCGGCTCGGAGTCGGTCGACACGGCGTTGAAAATCGCCATTGCTTATCACCGTGTGCGCGGTGAAGCCGCGCGCCAGCGCCTGATCGGACGCGAGAAGGGCTACCACGGCGTCGGCTTCGGCGGCATCTCGGTCGGCGGCATGCCCAACAACCGCAAGTTCTTCGGCAGCATGCTGCCGGGCGTCGATCACCTGCGGCACACGCTAGACCTGGAGCACAACGCTTTCTCACGCGGCGTGCCGCAGTGGGGCGCGCACCTGGCGGATGATCTCGAGCGATTGGTGGCGCTGCACGATGCATCGACCATCGCGGCCGTCATCGTCGAGCCGGTCGCCGGTTCCGCCGGCGTGGTCCTGCCTCCGCAGGACTATCTGCAGCGACTGCGCTCCATCTGCGACAAGCACGGCATCCTGCTCATATTCGATGAAGTGATCACCGGTTTCGGCCGCCTCGGCACGCCTTTCGGCGCCGACTACTTCGGCGTGATGCCCGACATCATCACCACGGCCAAGGGCCTCACCAACGGCGCCATCCCGATGGGCGCAGTGTTCGTGCGCAAGCAGATCTACGACGCCTTCATGAACGGCCCGGAAAATGCCATCGAACTGTTCCACGGTTACACCTACTCCGCTCATCCGGTCGCTTGCGCAGCCGCACTCGCCACCCAGGAAATCTACGAGCGCGACGGATTGCTCACGCGCGGCGCGGCGCTCGCAAAAACCTGGGAAGACGCAGTGCATTCGCTGCAGGACCTGCCCAACGTCATCGACATCCGCAATATCGGCCTGGTCGCGGGCATCGAGCTGGAATCGCGGGCCGGCGCGGCAGGCGCTCGTGCCTATGAGGCCTTCCTGAAGGCTTATGAAAAGGGCCTGCTGATCCGCTACACCGGTGACATCATCGCGTTGTCGCCGCCGCTGATCCTCGAGCCCACGCACATCGATCAGATCGTGACGACATTGCGCGAGGTGCTGCGCACGGTGGCCTGAAGCCTCCGGGCTGCAATGCCGGAAGCGAGACCCGAAGCCCTGGATCCCCACGATCCAGGGCTTTTTTCCTGGGCTCGACTCGAAGCCGGTCACTCGCTCCAGGGAAAAGCAGTGGCGAAGGTGAACACCAGACGCGGCTCGGTGCTCAGCACATCCCGCGGCGTGCCGTCCGCCTGCTTGAAGTCGCTGCCATCGATCCACTTCAGCGCCAGATTGAAACGACCCATCGTGTAGCCCACGCCGAGCGAGTAGTCGATGTAGGGACGGCCGGCGTCGACCTGCTTCAGATCGTCCCAGTAATCACCGAAGCTGTAGCCGACGTGCGCCAGCGCCGAGAAATTTGCCGGCAGCGGCACGGTTGCGCTGCCGTCGAAGTACCACGCAGGCGTATTGCCGCTGGTGCTATCGCCGCCGAAATCGTTCGAGTACGACAGCTTGCCTTTGAACCAGGAATAACTGAGCGCGCCATAGACTTCCACGAAGTTGAGATCCGAGTCGTCGTGGTAGGTGTAGTACAGCAGGCCCACGTCCCAGCCGATCTCACCTGCGGTCTTGCCAGTGAATCCGCTGTACACGTCGATCTCGTAGTCCACGTCGAGATCGCCGAAATCCACGTTGCTGCCCCAGGCGCCGAGATACCAGCCGCTGTCATGAGAATAGTCGAAGCTGGCCTGAACGGCCGGATCCTGCGCCGTCTGCGTGATGCCGCGATAGTCATAGTCGCTAGCCAGCGTCCAGGTGGACGAGACGCCAGCATTCGCCGCGCCCGCAGTAGCCGCCAGGACGAGCGCAGCCGCAATCCTCACAGTTCGCATAGATCTCCCCTCGTTGAACCAGGAACACGCCATCGCGGCGCGGAATCGCGGCATGCAGTTGCAGCAGATCGATTTGCGATGCGTGCAACTTCAGTCCGCGCTGACGACGTTGCAGCAACCATGCCAGCAACGTTCGAGGGTCAGTTTGCGAATGCGGGGAAGCGAAATCGAGAAAATTTACGCACGATTTATGCGTGGCAGGCGCGTTCTTATGCGCCACTTATGACTTGAGCTGCGCTCGATGAATCAACGTCCGCTCGAAGGCATCGACCGCATCGAGCGCGCATGCCCCGACAGCGAGCATGCGCAACTCGCGCTGCGCTATTTCGATGCAGGCTCGAAGATCACATAGAGCTTGCTCATCGGCTCGGTGACGTGCCACACGCCAGAGAAGCCCGCCGGCACGACGAACGAATCACCGGTGCGGAATGTCCGGCTGAGTCCAGCATCGCTCTCGATACGCACCGCGCCACGCGTGATGTGGCAGAACTCGTTCTCGGTGTAACGCACACGCCAGCGACCCGGCGTGCTTTCCCAGATGCCGGCGAAGAACTGGCCGGTGGTATCGCTGAAGAAATTGCGGGTGGTCTGCTCGGGCGCGCCGGAAAGCACGCGATCCGCAGCGGGGCGCGAGACCGTAGTCTCGGCACCCGCCACAGCGAAGTCGACGATGGCCGGCGAAGTGGAATCGAACTGCGTCATGACGATACTCGCAAGACACACGGGAGGACCTCGATTGTAATTGGGTGCGGATCCAGGGGAAGGCCGGCGCTTGCGCGCCGGCTTCCCACCGCTGGGCTCACTGCGTCTGTGCCACCGATGCGCTCGACGCGGTCGTCGGCCGGATGGCCAGGCTGACACGCCGTTCCCAGGCATAGGCTTCCAGGTCGTCCGTGGCCGCCGTCGTCAGGTCTTCACCGTGCGCAGCCAGACGAATCTGTTCCGGCGCAGCGCCGCCCTTGATGAGCGCTTCCCGCACGGCATCCGCGCGACGCAGCGACAGTTCCAGATTCTTCTCCGGATTGCCGCGCGGATCGGCGAACCCGTTGAGCTGCACTTCCAGCTGCGAATGCAGTGCCAGCAGCTTGCCGAGCTCTTCGAGTTGCGCGGCGACGCTTGCATCCACATCGGCGCTCGCGGTTCTGAACATCACGTCGGCATGCAGGCGCTGCGCGAGCTGATCGAGCATCTCCTCGCCGCCGGTGCGCTCGCTCGCCTTCGTCAGGGCGATCCGTGTTTCGAGCAGATCCTGCTCGAGCTGCTCAGCACGCAGGTCGGCGCGCTTGGCGATGCCGATGCTGTCGCCCATGACGCCGCCCACCATCAGTCCGACGAACGCGCCCACCGGGCCACCGACGATGGCACCGGCCGCCGCTCCGCCGAGCATCCCGACACCCTCTTCCTTGGTGAGCTTGTTCTCGCCCGCGTGCGCCGCACCCGAGCTCAACGCAATGACAACCGCTCCGATCAAGGCTTTCTTCAACATGGCGCTTCTCCACACCTTTCGTCGTTGCAGCAGGTGACGATGGACCCGTGATGGCTATTCAAGGACCGGATCGCGACCGCAAGACGTAACCACAATGGCCAGCCAAGGAAGGATCGTGGCGAATTGTGGCGAGCTGACCGAGCCTGCGCCGAGGCGTCAATGACGAGCACGCCCAGCCGTGGTTGTCTTTGAGCTGACGGCACCGCGATTCGCTGCCGCATTCACTTGATGTGTCCGGCACTCGAGGACGAACGGCAACTCCGGCACCGACCGCGGACTTGGTGCGTTACCACCCAGTGGCCCGTGTCAGGAACAGACGATGCCGAAGATCCGTATCGGAGTTTCCGGTTGGCGTTATGCGCCCTGGCGCGGCGTGTTCTATCCGTCCGATCTGCCACAGCGGCTGGAGCTGTGGCACGCCTCGCGCGTGCTGCCGACCGTCGAGATCAATGGCTCGTTCTACTCGCTGCAACGGCCGGAGTATTACCGTCGCTGGTATGAGGAAACGCCCAGCGGCTTCATGTTTGCGATCAAGGGGCCCCGCTTCATCACGCACCTGAAGCGGCTGCGCGAGATCGAAACGCCACTCGCCAATTTCTTCGCGTCCGGCGTGTTCAACCTGCGCGAGAAGTTCGGGCCCATTCTCTGGCAGTTTCCGCCGAACTTTCGCTATGACCACGACAAGTTCGAGCACTTTCTGGCGCTGCTGCCGCGAAACACCGAAGCCGCACAGGCAATCGCGCGACGGCGCGATGCAAAACTGAAAGGTCGCTCGCGCCTGGCGATCGATGCCAATCGCCGCCTGCGCCATGCAGTGGAAATCAGGCATCCCAGCTTCGTCACAGCGCCGTTCGTCGAGCTGCTGCGTCGATACAAGATCGCCGTGGTGGTGGCGGAAACGGCGCGCCGCTGGCCCATGATCTGCGACGTCACCGCAGATTTCGTCTACATGCGCCTGCACGGCGATCAGGAGCTTTATCGCAGCGGCTACAGCGACCGCGCCTTGCAGCGATGGGCAACTCGCGTAGCGGCATGGCATCGCGGAGCGGAACCGGATGACGTGCCCAGGATCTCGCCCCGGAAACCACCCACTTCGAGAATGCGCGATGTCTTCTGCTACTTCGACAACACCGATGTGAAGCTGCGCGCACCGGTGGATGCACAGACGCTCATGCGCAAATTGGATCTTCGTCCCGGTGTTCCTCCAGAACGACCCGAATAGATACTCATTTAGAACGGCGGCTGCGCGGCCGGCTTTCCAGCAATTTCCGCGCCGCCTGGGTGCCACTGTTCAATGCACCGCCGACGCTGGCAGCCTCTTCTTCGTCCGTGGCTTCGCCAGCAAAGAACAGCGTTCCTTCGAGGGGTTGCGACAAAGCACGACGTGCTTTCGCACTGCCCACCAGCGAATAGCTGTACGCACCGCAGGCGAACGGATCGCGTTGCCAGTCGTGCCAGTAGACGCCTTCGAGCAATCGCCCGTACGGCACATCGCGCCCGAACATCAGAGCCAGACTGCCGAGCGCGAGCCTGACCAACTCACCAGTGGACTTGCCATCCAGTCGCGATGCCTTGGGGCCTCCTGCCCACACGGTCAGAAGCGACGTGCGCAGTGGCAGCGTGGTCCAAACCGTCGGGAATGGGGCCTGCGGCGCCAGGAAGAAGGCTGCCTGCCGATAGCGCTCTTCGTGAACCTCCGCCCAAAAGGGGCGACTGAAGCGCAGCAGCAATTTCACCACCGGCCCCATCGCGAGCCGCGCCAGCGCCGAACGTTTCTGGCTCAGTTCCGGCACGAACTGCACTGCGCCGGCTGCTGTTGCCGGCAACTGCATCACGCTCAATGGCAATGTGACGATCGCCTGACGGGCACGCACCTGAACCGGCTCGCCGTATCGCTCGGCATGCGCCGTCACCACGCTGCGACGCCATCGCAGTTCGGTGACTCTGGTGCCGAGCCGAAGCTGTGTGCGGTCCGGATCCAGGCTGCGATTCATTGCATCGAGCAGCGCGCCGTACCCTCGGCGCGCCCGGAATGTCGGCGCATCTGCGGCACTGTTGCCGCCCCATTCCTTCAGGATCTCGAGCGCGCTGACGCGGCCAGGATCGGCCGCATCGAAGCCCTCGACCAGCATCTGCGCCATCGAGCGCACCCGGCCGGGCAGTGCCCGGCGATGCCGATCCAGAAATTCGGCGAACGGCAGATCGGCACGTGTTCGCGCGAGCTTCTGCAGTCCCTGCTTCATGGCATCGAACGCGGACTCACCGGGCTGCAGACGTCCGCCCTGCAACATCCAGCGCGTCTGCGGTGCATCGATGGCGATGTCGTCGGCGAGACTCAGGCTGTTGAGCACGGCCGGCGACTCGCCATGAATGAACTCCGCACCCAGCTCCAGCGGCGTCGCTACTCCGACCTCATGCAGCGTCAGAACGCGGCCGCCAACGCGGGGACGCGCTTCCAGAATACAAACCGACTGGCCCTGCGCGGTCAGCTCAGAGGCTGCCGCTAAGCCCGCTGCCCCCGCCCCGACGATCAAGGTGTCAAACGCGTCCGAAATCCCGCCCATCGTCGCTCCCGTCCGAGGTACGTCCACAGGTTGCTGCGAACGAACCATACACAGCGGCCGGACGACCTGGCGTCAGCAGTCATCCCCAGGGGAACAAATGCACACGGCCAGTGCTTGCGGTTGCGTAGGCATCCGCATACCAAAGGCGCTTCGCGTCAGGGGTCGTAATCATGTTCGAACCCAAACCTGCCGCCGGCAAATATGTCCTTCCTGCACAATCCCAGGCCCTGATGCAGGGCGAGGAGCTCGTGGCCCTGGTGTTCGAGGCGCGCTTTGCGCAGCTGCTGAGCCGCTCGCCACGCATGCTGGAACTGATCGAACGAGCAGCCACGTGCGTCTGCGATTTCTGCGAAGACGGCTCTCACGCCGACGATTGCCTGGCGTGCGATGCAAAACTGCTGTTGGAAGAACTCGCCATCGCACCGCCGCCTACAGTGCAGTGAGCAGCGAAACGTGCAATCGCACTATCGATGCGCGGCGACCGACTCACAAATAAAAAAGCCACCGACGCTAGCGTCGATGGCTTCTTAACTGGCCGGGTCCGTATTCCTTCACGGACCGGCTATCCACCCGAGAGTGGTATCAGTTGGCGCGCTTGCGACGGCGTGCGCCTGCAGCGATGCCGAACAGACCCATGCCGAGCAGGCCCAGCGAGGCCGGCTCCGGCACCGAGGTCGAGGGACCGGTCACGATGCCGAGGTGGCTGAACTTCGTGATCGACTGGAACGTGCCAGTGATTCCCAAGTCCTTCAGGTTCAATACGGCCCAATCCAGGTTGTCGATGTTCTGGAACAGGAAGGTGCGGTAGTCCGGATCGCCGCTGATCTTGCCGGTCTTGATCAGAAAGTAAGACACCGCGCCTTTATTCAAATCCGCCAGCGAGGTCGCGAACGTGCTGTCCGTACCGTCGACCTTCTGCCAAGAGTTCGACGTCACTTCGTCGGCCTTGAGATAGTTGACGTCAACGCCCAGCACGCCTGCAACCCAGGCTGCTTCGGTGCCATCGCCGCTGTTGCCGAGATCATCCTTCGTGATCTGGGCGATCAGCGTGTCATCACTACCCACGGTCGACACCGGAATCGCCCAGGCGCCGGCCGACATGGCCAGGCCAGCAGCAATCAGGGAGAGTTTTTTTACCAACTTCATGATTCGTCCTATCTCGCTTGAGAAACCCCGGCCTACGGCCGTATGGCCATATATATCCAACAACGGTGCCAATCTGACTGAAATTAAATTAAAACAATGACTTGTAAAGATTTCAGCGCCGATAATGGATACTAAAAAATGACAGCTGTAAGGGGCCCCGACAGCCTGGTTTCGGGCCGGCCGGCGACTATCGTGACGGCCGTCACGAACCTGCCCCGCTCAAGGCCCCAGCGCGAGCCTCAAAGTCGCCGGCAGTATTACACGTAGGGCAGGCTACCCAGCGCCGAGTAGTGCTCGTTGAGCCCGTTCAGGGCCTCCATGTCCTCGGCTCCGATCGCGAACCCGAAAACGTCGAAATTCTCCCGCAGATGATCCTCGCGATTGGCTTTCGGCAGGGGCACGGTCCCGCGCTGCAGGTTCCAGCGGATCAGGATCTGCACCGGCGTGCGGTCATGGCGTTCGGCGATTGCACGCAGCACCTTGTCGCCGAGCCGGGCCGCGCGCGTCAGTGGACTGTAGGCCTGCAGCACGATGTGATGTTTGCGGCAGAACTCCAGCATCACATCGCTGTGACCGAAAGGGCTCCACTCGATCTGGTTCACCGTTGGCAATTCGCCAGTTTCGCGCCCCAACGTCTGGATCTGGTCGATGGAGTAGTTGCTCACGCCGATGTCGCGCACCAGGCCCTCGCTACGCGCCCTCTGCAACCCTCGCCACAGCGCCACGCCCACGCCCTCCTCCGGCGGCCGGTGAATGAGCATGAGATCGGCATACTCCACGCCGATCTCGCCGAGGTATTTGCGTGTGGCCGCATAAGCGTCGTCCGACTCTTCGACTTTCGCGATCAGGTACACGGAGCGACGATCGATCACACCGCGCCGCAGCGCCTGGCCGATACCCGGTTGCGACCCGTAATCGCACGCGGTATCGATCATGCGGTACCCCAGCTGCAACGCGTAGGCGACGGTACCCGAGGTGTCATGCGTCAGCTCCCAGGTGCCGAGCCCCAGCACCGGCATGCTCCGGCAGGTCGCCAGCTCGACGACGGATTTCGCGCTCACCGCAGGCGCGCTGCCGGCCGCACCGGCCTCACGTTTCAGGTTCGACATGGCACCGCTCCTCCTCGAATTCGCGAGACCGTTGTCCGCATCACTGCCGTTGCGCGGCGAGCGCTTCACGGCGCCGCCCGAGCAGTTCGATGACTTCCTCATCCGAAGTCTGGGTGAAGTCCGCGTAGTGCATTCCAACTGCGCGAAAATCCGGCGGTGCAGCCAGGCACAGGACTTGGTCCGCCTGTGACGATAGTCGTGTGAGCACCTCCGCGGGCGCGACCGGTACCGCCAGAATGGTTCGCTTCGGCGCCGCGTTGTGCAGCGCGCGTAATGCCACCTCAACTGTGCCGCCCGTGGCGATACCGTCATCAACGACGATTGCCGTCCGCCCTTCGATCTCGGCGGGTTTCGCATCGCCGCAGTACAAGCGGCGACGACGCTCGATCTCCACCAGTTGGCGATCACGCTCCTGCGCCACGTAGGCCGCGGTCACCTGCAGCAACTGGATCGCTTCCGGATTCAGCACGATCTGCGGTTGTGCGCCGTCGACCACCGCGCCAATGCCGAACTCCTCGTAGCCCGGCGCGCCGAGCTTGCGCACCAGCAAGACATCCAGCGGCGCATCCAGAGCAGCCGCGATCTCGAAACCCACCGGCACTCCACCACGCGGCAGCGCCAGAACCACCGGATCGCTGATCGACTGCGCCTTGAGCTCCGCGGCCAATCGCTGTCCGGCATCGCGGCGATCGATGAAGTGGGCGGCGGCTTCGCGAAACATGCCCATGCTTGCAATCACATGCCGAACGGATAGGTCCCGGGTATTCCAGTGGCGTGCCTGGCCGGCAGTGGCGTTACGGCAGTGGTTTCCTCGAACCCGACCCAGGCATCGAACTGCCCCACCGGCGTCCGCGATTCACTGAGCTGTCGCGCCAGATCTTTGCTGCGAACGACCATGCTGACCGCAATTCCTCTACGCCGGGAATGGACGAAACTCGCCGTAGGCCGTATCGAACCCAACTGAACTACGAATGGTGGCAGCGAAGGTTCCGGTCGTTGCGAAACGGGCGTCTCGAACCGGGAACAGCGCAATCTACCGCGCCCTCAGGAGAATGGCTTCGCCACAGGTGCCGGCGGGCGTCAGGACGATGGCTCGCCGCCGGCCTGCGCGGGCAGCGTGTACGTGGCCTCGATCACCTGACGTATCTCCTTTCTCGAAGACAGCGGCCCCGGCGCCTTGTGCTCGATCTGGCGGATCTTCTCCGCCAGTGCCTCGTCCTTGATGCCGTTGCGCACCCATTGCGAGACATCGCCGCGCTCCAGGTGGAAGTGCCAGGTCTCGTCGTCGACGCCGTCTGCCAGGTCGAGAAACATGATCAGATTGTGTGCGCGCAGATTGAGCTTGCCCTGCGGACCACGGAAATAGAAGCTGCGGTCCTCCGGCAACTCGCCTTCTGCGTATTTGCGCAGGTGACGCCGATGCTGCGCCCGACTCGGCTCGAGCGCCACCTGCTGCATCCGTTCCGGCGCGGAACGTCGCCACTGGATAGCCGTTCCGGCTTCGAGCGCAGACGGCATCTGCTGGCGAATCGTCCCGTCGATTCCAGCCTGGAACTCGCGCAACTTCTTCCCCGGCTCTTCGCCCAGTATCAGCACCGTATCGAGCGCGCGCAGCACCGGCACTGCGATGGAGGCCGGCGTTACGCTGACCATGACGATGCCTTCGAGACGCTCCGGCAATTCCTCCTTGCCCGGCTGCCAATCCGCGGGCAGCACGTGGTGCGCCTCATCGACCACCAGCCAGTGCGGCTGACCGGTATGCGCGCGCAGCTTGCGCAGCCGATTGAAGAACTCGAGAAAGAACCAGGGCCGCTCGCCGAGCGGCACGCCGAGCAGGTTGATGACGGCGTTCTGCCCGGGCGTGGCGATCAACTGCATGCACTCATCGATGGGCGGCGCATACGTGGGACTGCCGAGCACGACTGCCCCCGGCATCGTGTCGTAGTCGCCCTCCGGATCGACGATGCAGAACGTATAGCCGCGCTCGCCGAGCCGCTCGATCAGCCCGGACGCAACCGTCGATTTGCCGCCGCCGGAGGAGCCCACGATGAGCAGGCTGGTCGAGTACGGCGATAATCCCAGCTTCTCGCCGTGAGCATCGGCTCCCAAAGGAATGTGGTGACGCACCAGCGCCGGCTCCCGGCGCACCAGGTCGCTCTCGACGATCTCGTCGATCAATTGGGCAACGCCGGCACCGTGATCGGCCTGAAGCACGATATCGGCGCGTTCCTTCAGCGACGGCAGTGCGTTCGCCACGGCTGCGGAACATTCGCAGACGCTCAGGAAGGCGTGATCGTTCTCGGCATCGCCGACACCGACTGCATTGTGCGGCGAGATACCGACCTCGCGCAGTGCCGCGATGAGACCGCTCGCCTTGGTCACTCCGGAAGGCAGCACCATTACGGCGCCCTTGTTGAAAATCACCTGCAATTCCAGCCCGAGATCGCGGATGACTTCGAGCACCGTGTTCTCATGCGGCTGCCAGGTGGCGACGATCGCGCGCCCTATCGAGATGGGTTGAACGTTGCGCGCGATGAGCGCATCGACGAAAGCCTGCGGCGGCCGCTCCGCCAGTACCTGCTCCTGAGCGCTCGCCGGATGATGGATCAAGGCTCCGTTCTCGGCGACGATGCGTTCGAACAGGTCCAGACGAGTCGTGACACGTCGCAAGTCGTCCATCTCGCGGCCGGTCACCAGAATCAGCTTGCGACCGGACTCGCGCAGCTTCTCCAAGGCCGCAACGGTCGGCTCGTCCACCCGCCCACCCTGCGCGATGGTGCCGTCGTAGTCGCAGCAAAGAACGAGATAGCGCATCGGTGTTGCCGCGTATGAAATGGAACCCGAACCGCAGGAATCGTGGATCTGCCGATGCAAGCCGCGACCACGCGGCGAAGTTCCCAGCGCTGCTGGTGGAACACTGAGTGAGGCTGCGTTCGGTGTGCTTGAGCTTTTATCGAATCGTGGAGCGCGGCTAAGACGCTGTCGGTTCGCACCTACCTCGATTAGCAGTCCGGCGCCGGCCCGGGCGGCGGACCGGCGATACAGACCGTACTGGACAACGAGAACAGCACTTCGCGCTTGTCCTTGAACGCGGCTTCGGCGAACAGCGCCGTGTAACCCTGCTTCGCGCGCACGATGCGACAGGTGTACCGGTTTCCCGATGACACGCAACTGGAGGACCGCCAGTGCGCATCACGAAAATCCTTCGTCGCGCTATGCGCGCTCCATGCGAGAACCCGCCGGGTCGGACGATCCGACTTCAGTGCGAGCACCAGATCGTGCGAGGCCTGTTGCAGACTCCAGGAGAGGCGCGGCAACGGCTTGCTCGCGGCCGAATAGCGATGCAACGCGCTCAACGCACCGATGATGCGATTGACATCGCGCAGGCCGTGACCCTGGTTCGGCACATACAGTACGTGTTTGGGATCAGGCAGCCCGGACCAGTAAAGCTTCAGGGCGTCCAGCGGCCAGTAGCGATCGTTGGTGCTGAGCAGGATCAGCTTGGGTTGGGTGAGCCGGGCCCGGTAGCTGTACGGATCCACGATCGAGAGCAACTCGCGTCCCTGCTCCGAGGACAGCCGCGCCGGCAGATCGAGCGCCGAGTAGTCGCGGATCTGCTCGGAGAGATCGCCCCACGTGGCGCGCTGATAGTCCATCTGCGTTCGCATGTTGAGCACGTCGATCACCATGGGCGCTACCGCCGCCACGCGCGCGTCGACAGCAGCGACCAGCCAGGAAGTCCAGCCGCGTTTCGAGGCACCCGTGATGGCGAACGAGTCGATCGACGCAAGCCACTGCTGCTTGACCACGGACTGCATGACATCCATCGCCCGCACCGCGCTCTTCACCATCGGCAGCAGCAGCGGCCAGTCGCTTTCGCCCGTCTGCAGATATCGGTCGAAGGTGTACGCAATGAGGGCATCTTCCTTGCGATCGAACATCGGCTGGTACGGAACCTGGCGCAGCACACCGACCGGCGCGCGTAGCGTCTCGGCGAGGCGACCAAAGATTTTCGCTTCGCGCGGCAGGTCCGGCCGCGGCCCAGCGGCTTCGTACTCCTGCTTCCAGCGGCCGCCGTGAACAAACAACAGGGCCTGATGCGAACTGTCGTCGACATTCTTCGGATACAGCACGAACAGCTGGTGCTTCCAGGGCACGCTGCGCCAGGTCTGCGACGTCATCAGCAGCTCGACGTAGTCCGTCGAGCCGATCCGGCCGGCGGCGACCTGCTGCCAGGTGAAGGTCGGATCCGGACGCGCCACGTAGGCTGCCAGCGCGCCGCCGGAATCCGTCTCGTCGGCCGACGCCGTCATCAAGACGACGGCGCATACGAGAGTCACGCACGCCATCACGCCGCGCAGTCGACGCAGCTTCGGGAAGTTCTGATTTACAGCTCGCAACATGACGGCGAGAACGACCGGGCGCGTGTACCCATCATGCTCCGATCCCCTGGAGACCGCTATGAACGATCACGTCTACAAGAGCATCGAGATCACCGGCTCATCGCAGCGCAGCGCGGACGACGCCGTGCGCATAGCCATCGAGAAAGCCTCACAGACGATCAAGAACCTGCGCTGGTTCAAAGTGACCGAAACACGCGGCGCCATCGAGCAAGGCAAGATTGCTTACTGGCAAGTCACGATCCATGTGGGGTTCACGCTGGAATAGATTTCTCGGCCGATGCCGACGATGGGCGCCAGGGAGCGATTCACTACGGCGCACCGCCTCGAACCGCCCCTGGCAGAATCAAGGTTTCCACTGCCAATGCGAAAGCGCGGCCGGAGCACACTGTCCGGCACGCGCCGAGGACGCTCAGTCCAGCAACTCGATCTTGAGAATCTGCCCCAACCCCACCGGGGGCGCACCGAATCCGATATTGGAGACGTACAGATTGCCATCCGGACCCAGCGTCATGCCGGTCGGCAGGAAGAGATTGTCGGCAATCACGACCCGCGACTTGCCGTTCGGCTCGACACGCACGATGCGGCCCGTTCCGGGTGCGGGCGCCGGGGCGGCCGAAGCTTCGAGCACATACATGCGATCGCGGTTGTCGATGGCCAGGCCGAGCACCATGTTGAAACCAGCGGCGTCGAACCTGATCTGGCCGCTGGGCGTGACTTGCCAGACCTTCGAGCTGCCGACGTCCTGGGGGAAGGTTCCCAGATTGCCGATAAAGAAGTTGCCGTGATACGCGATGACCGTTGGCACCACGTGTCCCTGGCTTGCTGACACGTCGATGACGCGACTGATCCGACCGCTTGGCGTCACCTTGACGATCTCGCCGTGATTGGGCTCGACGGCGTAAAGATCGCCGCGAACTGCAATCATGCTGTACCACGTACCGTCGGGCTCGAAATCGTCCTCTTCGGGTTGTGCGACCGGATTGGCACGCTGATAGGCGCCGAGATCGGCGATCGTCGTCCAGCTGCGGTCGGGATTCACGCGAATGACACCGTTCGGCACGGTCGGCACACCATGCGAGCAGCCGGCTCCCGCGAGCACCGCGTAGAGCGTGTTGCCGATGAACGCAACGTCCGCGACGCCGCTCACCAGATTTCCGAGTGCTGCGCTCGTCTGGCTCGACGGGAGTCCGTCGACGAATGTCGTGCGCTTGCCCTCGCTGTCGATTCTGGAGATGCGCGAACCTGTCGGACTGCCGGCGTACGGCCCCACCGGCGGCACGACGACGCAGTCTGGATCGTTCGGTGGTGGGTTCGTGCCACCGACTCCGCCCTCGGCCACGTACAGATTTCCGTCGGGACCGAACTTGAGCCCGCGCGGATTACTGAGCCCTTCCGCGAAGACCGTAACGTTGGCGTGTGCCGCCGGACCTGACTGCGCCATTGCCGTGGAAGCCGCAAAATCCAGTACGAGCGTGACCGCGGCACAGGTCCCGGTGACTATCAGAGAGAGAGATGAAAACTTGCGCGCTTTCATGACGAACTCCTCGTTGCGTGCAACCTGTTGAGACCGGCAGTCAACGAATCGCTGCCGCGATTCGCCAACCGCCAGCGATACATCAAGGTGCCGGTTCGCGTTGCGAACCTGCTTGAGAAGCTCCACTTCGGCGGTCAGCGTTTCCGTCGCGCACTGAGTCGTCGTCGATGCCCACTCCGTAGCTGCCGCCCGAAAATTGCGAGACACGTCTGCATGAGACGCGGATCGCAGTTCTCGTCACCCGTGAAGCAGCCCGTGAAACTGTCATCGGTTGTCGCGACTGTGGCCAGCCATTCTCGAGTCATCACGCATGCGCCCCATGAGATGACTTCAAACCAGCATCCTGCGTCCTACTGCCAGCGGCAACCAGAAGGTGCTCATTGATACTTCTTCGTATCGCACCTGTCTTTTCAGGCTCCCAGCAACGATAACTGCGCTCAATTGCGACAAACCGCAGCTTGATCATCTCTTCAGAGTGCGCCGTTGAACGTGCAATGGCCGGCGCAGAAACTCAGTGCAGTGCGTCAGCAGCGTTCGATCAGACGACCAGAGCGCGACCGATAGCAGGCATGGATGTGAGCGGGAAGAAAAGCAGAGCCGAGTTGTCGGCCAAAGGAGGAGTCGTCTTGGGTGAGCTTCGCGAAATGCGAGAGCACCGGGAGTAAATACTGCCAAAGCGACTCGCCGAGCCTCGCCTTCGGCCGATGCGTTGCGTCGAGCCCCCCACTTCCGGCGGCCATTCGATCTTGCAAGTCATTGGACTCACTGGAGAGACCCGTTAGATATGCCACTGGCATCCGGATGCTCGCCCCGGCGCACCGCTAGGACCGCCGTTGGAGCGAACCACGCACAGGAAGCGGCACAGTCGAGGAGTCCGCGCTCGAGAAACGCGCACCCGCGCCAGCTTCCAAGGCTCCCGTACTAATCGTCGCCTTCGGCGTGACTCCGTCCGTGCCGCTCACGGTGGCAGAACGCGCGGACAACCTCGCGAGTGTCCCGGGAGCGCGAACGGCCGACCTATGTGCTTCAGCCGAAAGTCAGCGGCGATATGCCACCCGAGTGGCGTTGATCTCCAACCAACCGGCCCGCTAGGAATAAGGGGAGGACGGGTTGCCCCGCCTCCCCGACCCTCTACTTACTTCTTCCGTACGAGGAAGCAGAACGCCGAAGCGGTCTTCGGAAAGACCCGACGCCCTGTCCGGTAATGAATGAAGCTCTTCACGAAGATCCAACGATAGCCCGGGCGTGCCGGGAACGGGGGAATGCTCATAAGGAGTTACTCCGTGGGTTCCTTGACACCGGCCTCGTTTGGCGCAATGGTGGCAGTGCAGATTGCCGCGCCTATTTTGGTCCGGCCTCCCGATGGGCAACCCAACATGCGCCCGTGGGAGATTGCATCGGCTCACCTCGTTGGCGCGAGGTGGGCCGAATCCTTTTTCGGGGTCGTCATTGATTGCTGCCGATCAGCCGGCGGACCTTCTTGATCATCACTTCCACGATCGCCAGATCGTCCTCGTCTGTAATTTCAATCGTCGAATCCAGGTCTGGTCCGTAGATCCGGACGTGATACTTCTCCGGTCGCGACGCAACTGCCGTGGGTGTGACTGGAATCGCACGCCCCGTATCCCGCGATCCTGCCTGAACGTCGGTGGGGGCTGCCGAGTCGGAATTGACGTCCACGTCGCCCTCCTCGCGGCCTCCCACAACGTCGCCCTGAACCACTCCCGCTTCGTTCAGCACTCCCGTGCTGCGCGCGCCCTCCATGTAGTAGCCGGCAACCCGGGAGCCAATCTCCGTGGGAACTCCAAATTCCCTCACCAGCAGCTTCTCGAAGTAATCCACGGGTAGCTTCTTTCCCGAAAACTTCGACGTAACTTCTGTGAACAATGGCACTGAGAGGAATGCGCGGCGCTCCACGGACCGCCGCTCTTCATCCGAATATGCAAGGACATGGTCCTTGAAGCTCTGCGAAACCTGCAGGCGGCCGCCTTTCGCGTTGATGAGGCCATACTTCACCGCCGCCCCGACCAGGGCCTTGAACGCCCCGCCGACCTTATTGCCCATCTGCTCTGCCGCGGACTCGATCGACGCCTCGCCACCGAGGTCCTCTATGACTTGAGCAAGATCCAAGCTACGCCTGAGGCTGGCGCGTGGGTAGTCGACGACTCTCGGCATCGGATGTCTCCTTGAAGTTTATAGTAGTAATTATGAACCTCTATGACCTCCAGCGGCAAGGAGTATTTAGAGGTTTGTCCCGCAAACAGAAGCCCTTTGTTCGAAGGCGCACCCAGGTAGTCGCCGATCCCATCATCATCTTGGTGGATGAGCCCGAGGTGGGTCCGCACCACTCACTCGCCTTTCATGGCGGAACCGCAGAGATTGGAGCGAGCGAGGCTCGTTGAGGACCGTGGGATAAAATTGGCGTCACGTCAGGCATTTGTCACGCCGGAAGCATTCGTCGGCGAAGGGGCGAAACACGCCCGCGCGAGCGCGATTTGAGCAGGCGCACGATCACTGGAGTTGTCACCTGTTCGCGCAGATCGACGACAGCACCAGACCATCGCAACCACAGGGAGCTGAACCGGAGCCGTGGCAGATCCGGCGCTGGAAGCAAGAGCAGGAAGGAGCCGCGCAACCGCCGGCGGCGGACCGCATCAAGCTTTCCGATACCGTGAAGCTGATGCTGCTTACGCGCTGGGTAAAGCGTAACGCCGATCACGGCCCAGACTGCGCCGGGTTCATCGCCAAGATCAACGACGACGGCACGGAAACACCGGAGCCATGCTCATGCGGTCTGCGTGAACTGATCCCGGACTTCGACGATGACTTCAGCCTCGCAGATGAAGGAAGTCCAGGGATAACGAAGCGATCTGAGTGATGCTGACCAACACCCAAACATCAGTCTTGAGGCATACCGTCTACAGGCCTATCCAGGAACAGCTGGCTACAGGCAAGCCGAAATTTCTCGATGCTGGTCCTATAGCTTGTAACAAGACGAGCCAACATTGGATCGTAGAACTCATCGGTCGGCATGGGCCCGGTGACCCCTCCGATCTTGAGGCTCAGCTCGATTCGACGGCGAACGTTCATGCCAGCTGCTCGGATTTCACGCATTTGGTCATTGAGATCTTTCCCGAGGTCAAATGGCTCGAGCAGGCATTGTTCGAGCTGTTTCAGGTGCGGCAGCATGTCTCCATCGGGTTGAACAATAAAGCTCTGTGCTCGTGCCACTTGAAGCACCTCAATGCGGCGGAGGTCGCGGTCCAGGCCAAACAAAATTGGGCGCAACGTAACAGCGGCCTTCCATGCATTCCACTTGCGCAGTCGATCCTGTCGTCGCTTTTCCAGGAGCGTCTGACGAACTGAAATCCCTATTGCCACAATAGCGGCGAACGTTGTCGTGCCCGCCGCCAGCCAATTGGCAAAGTCCGATGGGTTCTGAGGAAGAATCTGCATGGTGCCTCGCTTCGTCCGTTCTCTATAACCTATCTGTTCTGTGACGGCCTTCTATTCGATGGCAACGACTTCCCGAATGGACTGACTTGGGTTGCCCAGCATGGATACGACCTCCATCAACTGCGCAATCCTGCCCTTCACACGCCCTCTGTCAGCGCCAGGAACGCGTGAGCCTCCGTCGAGGTCACTACGTTTATCGACTCTTGAAACGCCGTGAACAGACGGCGATATGCCCGACACGACTCAATGTAGCTCGCAATGCCCTCATCTGCTTCGTTGCCGTAGTCAGTAAGTTCCGCCTGCAGTTCAATCAGTCGATCAATGCCACCGCAGCTCAAGAGCCCAGACTTCGCGAAGATCTCCCACACCCGAAAGTCTCCCTATCTATGTGAGCCAGCTCATCCGCCGTCGAGGCAGCCTCGTCCACGGTGAATCTGAGGTTGTCTCGGAGCATAGCCATCAAAAACGCGGCGGCGTGCTGCCAGACTGGCTTCTTGATCCTTCCTGCTTTTGAAGTAGATCCAGACTGCGGCCAAGGCTGCTCCAGCCGTGGACACAGCTCCGGCCCAAGCAGCTGCAACTGCCGACGAAAACGCCCCGCACATCGACCTGATCTGCACGGAAACCTTCGCCCCCTATATCGAAGTGCGGCCACATTTGGCCTGGTTGACGATCGCTCGGCACCTTGCGGTACCGCGTCTCATCCTGCATCTATGCGCAAGCACCTGGCGTGATAAGAAGACTAGGTTGACCTGGCTTGAGACGGCGCCGCTGATCGATCTGGAGAATCCGCCGCCGACGAAGGTCAAGGCAAGGAGCGACCACCCTGTCCGTTGACGTGGGATGAACAGCGGTTGTTCTTCTCCGACCTCGCGCCGCCCCTGGAACGCGCGGCTCTGCACGCCGCGAATAGCGGCTGCAGGGACCAGGAGATTTGCCAGCTGCAATGGGTCTGGGAACAACGCGTGGAAGGCGTAGGAAGCGTGTTCGTGATCCCAGAGGAGCTGGTGAAGAACAAGGAGCCGCGGGTGGTCGTGCTCAATGATGTAGCTCAGGCGATCGTTGACGCCGAGCGTGGCAAGCATCCGACCCATGTCTTCAGTGATACGCCGGCCCTGCCAAGCAGGGACACGTTCTATCTGAGGCGTAGGGCCCGACTGCAGGGAATGCCCATTGAGAAGCTGCGGAAGACGTCAGAGCTCAGGCCAATCGATCGGTTGCTGTCCAATGGCTGGAAGGGAGCGCGGCGGCGAGCTGCAAAGCGATACGAGAAGGAACTCGGCAGGCCATGCCCCGAGGGGTTTCGGCGGCTCCACATGCATGACTTCAAAGACACTTTTGGTCGGCGCTTAAGGGCTGCCGGGGGGGGGTAAGCCTGGAGGATCGGCAGGACTTGCTGGGGCACAAGAATGGCAAGATCACCACGCACCACAGCGGGGCCGAGATTGCCAATCTGAAAGCCCAGGCAAACCTGGCCAATGAGAAGCGGGCCAGCTCGATTCTGCTTCGAGTGGTAGCGCGAAGGTGGGGAGTCACGGGAAAGTCACGGATGCATCGCTACTGCACCCGTGACGAGAGACGTAAGCTGTTGATTCGTAATGGTGGCTAGGGTGGGACTCGAACCCACGACCTCGGCATTATGAGTGCCACGCTCTAACCAGCTGAGCTACCTAGCCTTTTTCGACTCGTTGACGCGGCCGGCAGAAGCGGACCGCGAAACGGAAGGGCCGGCATTGTCTTGACCGCACCCCGTGGTGTCAAGGAAAGGAACGGGCCGGCGACCCCGACGAACCACCGCGAGACACACTCAGCAGTCGAAAAACACGGTTTCCCCCGGCCCTGACAGCCGCACATCGAAGCCGAACAGGTGCCGGCTGGCGTCGGTCGGCCGGGCGATCAGCGTCGCTCGCCGCGCCTCGGGGACCAGGGCCAGGATCGGGTCGGCGACATTCAGCGGGTCGCCCTCGAAGTAAATGCGGGTGTGCAGCCGCTTCAGCAGCCCGCGAGCGAACACGCTGACATTCAGGTGGCCGGCGTGCGTGGCGCCGTCCGGCTGCCGCAGGCCGGCCGGCAACAGCGTCTGGAAGGTGAAGCTGCCGTCAGCCGGGTCGGTGCCGAAACGGCCGAACGCCCGGCGATCCGGCTGCCAGATTTCGAGCATCGCGTCCGGCACCGGCTTGCCGTCGGCATCGAGCACGGTGCCGGCCACCGTGATGAGCGGCCCCTCCCCCGGCGGGATCATCCGGGTCCAGCGCTCATCGATCAGGCCGATCTTGAAATACGGCCCGACGGTCTGCGATGGCGTAACGATCACTGGTGTATCGCTCTGGTTCGAAGAGCTCATGACGCGTGCTCCGCTTCCAGCGGCGTTGCATGGGAGCCGCGCAACACGATGTCGAACTGGAAGCCGAGCGCCCAGTCCGGACGCGTGGCCTGCAGATCGAACTTCGCGACCAGACGTTCCCGCGCCCGGGCATCGGACACGGCGTTGAAGATCGGATCGAACGGGAACAGTGGATCGCCGGGGAAGTACATCTGCGTCACCAGCCGCGTCAGGAAGCATGGCCCGAACAGCGACAGGTGAATATGCGCCGGACGCCAGGCATTCGGGTGATTGCCCCACGGATAGGCGCCGGGGCGGATGGTCACGAATCGATATCGCCCGTCGCTATCGGTGACGCAGCGGCCCGCACCGAAGAAGTTCGGGTCGAGCGGCGCATCGTGTCGATCGTTGACGTGGTGATAACGGCCGGCGGCATTGGCCTGCCAGATCTCGATCAGCGAGTCCGGCACCGGCCGGCCGCGCTCGTCCAGCACCCGACCGTGAACGATGATGCGCTCGCCCAGCGGCGCGCCTTCGCCCTGCGCCGTGAGGTCCGCATCGCTCGGCTTCACTTCAGCATGGCCGAACGCCGGACCGGTCAGCTCCGACAGCGTTTGTGGAATCACGATCAACGGCTGACGCGGCGCGCGCGTCTGCGTCGAGACGTAAGCAGGATGCAGGTACGGCGGATCGAACTGCAACGATTCGCGTGGATACGGATGTGTGAGCTTCATGAGTTCGTTCTATATGCGAATTGTGCGGCGAATGGCTCAGGACCCTGCGTGAGCGCGGTGGGTGCGCGCATGCAGATCGCGCAGGACTTCCAGCTCAAGCGCTGTCGGCGGCGGTGTTTCGACCACTTCGGCCGCGTACTTCACCGACCAGCCGGTGCTGGCGTCAATGTTGGCGCGGCTGATCCCGGGATGGATCGACACCACGATCATTTCGCGGCTAACTGGATCGGGTTCGAAAATGCACAGATCCGTCATCAGGCGAGTCGGGCCTTTGGTTTTCACGCCCAGTCGCGCGCGATGATCGCCGCCCTCGCCGTGGCCCAGCGAGGTCACGAAATCCAGCCGCTCGACGAAGGAACGCTTGCTCTGCGCCATGGTGATGTAGATCTCGCCGCAATGCGTTGCGATCTCGGGAGCACCACCGCCGCCCGGCAATCTCACTGACGGTTTCTCGTACGGGCCGACGACCGTGGTATTGAGGTTGGCGTAGCGATCGATCTGTGCGCCGCCGAGGAAGCCAACCGTCACACGCCCGCCCTGCAACCAGTAGCGAAACATCTCCGGCACCGAACAGGTGGTCAGCGCCGTCTCGCACAACTCGCCATCGCCGATGGACAGCGGCAACACATTCGGGCGCGTGGCGATGGTGCCGGACTCGTAGATGAGCGTGATGTTCGGCGCATGCGTGAGTCGCGCCAGGTTGCATGCAGCCGAAGGCGCGCCGATGCCGACGAAACAGACATCCTCGTTCCGCAACGTCCGCGCCGCGGCGATGGTCATGATCTCGGTCGGCGTGAAATCCAGCGAGGCGCTCATGCGGACACCTGCCTGGAGGCATTCAACACGTTGTCCCGCATCCAGGCGAGAAAGGTCTCGCGCTCGCGCGCGATCTTGTCCCAGGCAATGTAGAAGCCGTTGTCGCGCTTCGAGTATCCGTGCGTGTAGGACGGATGCGCGCCGCCTGGAACGTGCGCAATAGCGGAAATCGTCCACGACGGAAGAATGATCGCGTTCGGCGAGCGGGCGCCGAAATCATCGACCAGCTCTTCGACTGTGACCACGGCGCGCTTCGCCGCTAGCACCGCCTCCTTCTGCACGCCCACGATGCCTTCGAGCAGTACGTTGCCCTCGCGGTCCGCCTTCTGCGCGTGAATGATGGCGACGTCGGGCCGGATCGCCGGCACCGCCGCCAGCTCTTCGCCGGTAAAAGGACATTGCACGGAACGGATGTTCGGGTTGACCCGTTTCAGTTCCGCACCCAGGTAACCGCGGAAGATCGCGCATGGCAGTCCTGCAGCTCCAGCCTCATAAGCATTCGCAAGCGCTGCGTGCGAATGCTCTTCCAGCACCAACGGCCCCGGCCAGTCATTCTCGACCGCATCACGCAACCGATGCAGCGAACCCACTCCCGGGTTGCCGCCCCACGAGAACACCAACTTGTCGGCGCAGCCCATGCCGATCAGCTGGTCGTAGATCAGGTCCGGCGTCATGCGGATCAGCGTCAGATGCCGCCGCCGCTGACGGATGACTTCATGGCCGGCGGCGAACGGAATCAGGTGCGTGAAGCCTTCCATCGCGACGCTGTCGCCGTCGCGCACATTCTGCGCAATGGCATCAGCGAGCGAGACGAAGCGGCCACCCGGGGCTTTCGACAATGCAATGGTTTGAAGGGTCATGATGTCGAGTGCGCTGACGTTCACTGACCGGCGCCGAACCCGCAGGTCGCAGCTTCTTCGGGACAGCAGGGTGAGATTCGAGCACAGTTGTTATACGGTAGCGGCGCACGAGCGACAATCGTCGCGGCGTGCAAACCCCGCGGACGATGCCGACCGGCAGCCCGGTCATTTAATATCGGTGCAACGCTCAATTCAGGTGCTCACCTTGGACGCCCAATTCCACAGCGCCGGCATCGCCGGTCTGTTCGAGCCCGCCACCCAGTTCGCCCACATGCTGGCGTTCGAAGCCGCGCTCGCCCGTGCGCAGGGCGAATTGGGCTTGATTCCGGCCGCCGCCGCCGCGATCATCGCCGACACCTGCGAGGCCAGCGGTTCGGCCGTGCGGATCGATCCCGAAGCCGTACGCCGCGCCGGCAATCCGGCGATTCCATTGATTAGCATGTTAACAGATAGGATTCGCAGCGTGGATGCGGACGCTGCGGCCTGGGTGCATTACGGCGCCACCAGCCAGGATCTGATCGACACGGCTACCATGCTGGCACTGCGCGAAGCCTTCGCCATCGTGCGGCATGATCTGAATCAGTTGCGCGAGAGCATGGCAACGCTGGCCCGCACTCATGCGCGAACGCCGATGCTGGCGCGCACCCTGCTGCAGCAGGCCACGCCGACCACCCTGGGCTACAAACTGGCGGCAGCACTCGCCGGCCTGGATCAGGTCGCGGCGCGGATGACCGATATCTCGACGACACACTTCGCACTGCAGCTCGGCGGGCCCGTGGGCACGCTGGCCGCCGCCGGCGCGCAAGCATCCGAACTGGTTCGGGATGTCGCTGCCCGGCTGGGCCTGGCGCCGGCAGGAATCTGCTGGCACACGAATCGAGTCCGCATCGCCGAGTGCGGCGCCCTTCTCGCCACGCTCACCGGCCAGCTCGGAAAGATCGCACGCGACGTCGTCCTGGAAATGCAGAGCGAAGTGGCCGAACTGGCCGAAGGTCACGCCAGCGGCAAGGGCGGCTCTTCGGCAATGCCTCACAAGCACAACCCGGTCGATTCCGTCGTTGCCATCGCGGCAGCCACGGTGACGCCACAGCTCGCCGCCGGCCTGTTCGCCGCGATGACGCAGGAGCACGAACGCGCTGCCGGCGGCTGGCATGCGGAATGGCTGCTGCTGCCGCAGCTGTGCAGCTTGTCGCATGGCGCTTTGCAGAGTGTTCTGGAGATCATGCTCGGCCTGCGTGTCGATGCCGAGCGAATGCGTGCCAATCTCGACTCCGCGCTCGGACTGACCTCGGCCAGCGCGCTCGCAAATGCACTTGCGCCGGCACTCGGCCGCGATGCCGCCCACTCGACGGTGCAAGCCTGGTCGCGCAGCGCGCTGTCGGAGCGACGCAATCTGCGCGAAATCGCCGAACGTAATCTCGCAACCTTCGAGAAGAATCCCTTGACGCAGACGCAGCTGGCCGATGCGTTCTCGATCGAACGCGAGGTCGCTGCGGCCGAAGCCCGCGCGCTGCAGTATCTGCAACAGCGCCCACCTGCAACCTGATCGACGGAGCGAAGATGGACGACAAAGAACGCTATGACACCGGCATCGCGGTACGGCGCGCCGTGCTGGGAGATGCCTGGGTGGACCGTGCGCAGGCCCGGCTCAGCGACTTCAATCGCGATTTCCAGGACCTGATCACGCGCTACGCCTGGGGCGAGATCTGGAGCCGCCCCGGCCTCGATCGCAAGACACGCTCCTGCATGGTGCTGTCGACCTGCATTGCACTGGGGCGTTGGGAAGAATTCCGTCTGCACGTGCAGGCGGCGTTCAACAACGGATTGACGCAGGACGAGCTCAAGGAGGTCATCCTGCAAAGCGCGATCTACGCGGGCGTTCCGGCGGCAAACACCGCCGTGCATCATGCCGAGGAAGTGATCGCACAGCTCCGCTGACCATCGTTCCCCGCAAGAACCGGGAACGGCCCTTTGTTGCCACCCCTACCCTTGCCAGACCGGATCACGAACTGACGAGACTGCAATGAAAACCGTAACCGTCGAAGATGCGCAGCTGCACTGCGAACACTCACCCCGCCCAGGCGCGCCTGCGCTGTTGCTCATGAACTCGCTGGGCTGCAGCCTGGAAATGTGGGACGACCAGCTCCCGGCCCTGCAGGAACGATTCGAGGTGATCCGTTACGACGTTCGCGGCCACGGCAAATCGAGCGCCGGCTCTCGAACCGAGCTCAGCATGGAGCAGCTGGCGAGCGACGCGCTGGCCGTCCTCGATGCCTGCGGCGTCGCGCGTGCGCACTTGTGCGGACTTTCGCTCGGCGGCATGACGGCCATGCACATCGCCCGGGAATGGCCGGATCGCGTTCTGAAGGTCGCGCTCTGTAACACCACGCCGTACATGCCGCCGCGTGAAAACTGGCAGACGCGCATTGCGTTGGTGACCTCGCAGGGAACGGCCAGCGTCACCGAGACCGTTCTAGGCCGCTGGTTCACGCCCGAATTTCGCGCGGCCGAGCCCGAGAAAGTGGATCGCATCCGCCAGATGCTGCTCGCCACGAGCGCGCAAGGCTATGCAGCCTGCTGCGCCGCCATCCGCGACATGGACCAGCGCGAAGCCATCAAGTCCATCACGGCCACCACACTGGTGATCGGCGGCACCCGGGACCCCGGCACCACACCGGCCGATGCCGAGCTGATCGCGAATTCGATCGCCGGCGCAAAGCTGGTCATGCTGGAAGCGGCGCATCTGTCGAACGTCGAGCGCGCCACGGAATTCACGGCGGCGCTGCTGGAGTTTCTCGGCGCGGAAAAGTAAGACCACCTGCGCCATCCAGTCATCGACGGGGTCGAGGGCCAACCACAGCTCTTTGGGCAAGCGCTGCGGTTGGCCCAGCGTGGGTTACGGATCGACGCGGCGGAAGCTCCACCTCCAGGTCGTCGTGCGCACTTCGTCGCCGTCGTAGCCCTCATCCCTCACGGTCTGCTGGCCGACGATGGTCTCGGGATACGGCTCACTGAGTTCCACCGTGTGGGTAAAGCGTCCGTTGGTTCCTGCGCTTGCCATTTTTTGCTCGGTCTTCGAGCGGCTCCAGCCGTCGCGGGATGAGAATTCACAACCCGCTTGACCGACATCGGTAAAAGTCTCGGTGTATGGAACGGAAAGGCCTGCCCCGGAGAAGTAGAGGTGCAGCACGTAATTCTGATCCCGTACCCGGTCGCCGCGCTGCTCGATCCTCATCGAGTACGTACCGGATTCAGAATTGCTGCCCCCGCCCCGTCTGCGCCGTTCTTCTTTTCTCCGCTGCAGCAGCTGCCCGGCACATCCGACGAGGGCGTCGGTCGATTCGTTGAGAGCGAACGAACCCGAGGCTGTGCCTTGTCCTGAGATCTCCCAGATGTCCGTGCCTTCGTTCATCTGGTAGGGCGTCATGCGCACGGTCCGCAAGCTCGTGGCCACCATCTTGCCTTGCGAGCGGCGGGACTCCGAATAGTCCTGATACTCACCATCCTCGTTGCGGCGGCCTCTGTGTTCGCGTCGCAAGCTGTAACTGAATTCCGTCGTCACCGTACCCTCGTAGCTGTACGCCGGAAGGCGCTCCTGGTGGTACGCCACGGTCACGTGATAGAGCACCTCGGGGTCCCAGATGCGCCGTGCCCAGCCGCTCGCCGCTTCGACCGCGGTGGTGCCGGTGGCACCCAGCGCAGTGCCCAGAAGGCCCAGGACACCGCCGCCGAACTGGCCTTCCAGCATCGTTTTCCAGGACGCCTGCAGGGCGGCCGCGACCTCCGATCCAGGAATGGTGCCGTCGGTGAGCAGAGTCGCTTCGCCGGTGATGACGGCGCTGAGGATGGCACCTTCCTTGTGCTCATCGCGCGTGACATCCACGATGAAATCCGCCCCGACATGGGTGTCATCGACAGGCGTCAGCCGTTCGCGCGAAAGATTGGGGCCTTTGAACCCATTTTTCTGCGGATCCCAGGAGGCATGACCGGTGTCGAACATGGTCAACAGGCTGTTGCCGCCGTGCAGTTTCCATGAGACATCCCAGTTCTTCATCTCCCCGACGATGTCATTCATGTCCGATGGGGTGGGCAGGCCGAGGGACGCAAGGCACTCCTTCAAGGCCTTGCCGTACGTCGACGCGTTCATTTTTTCCACGAACTCGCGGTACTTTTCCCCATCGAGGCCGACCGTGACATTGAAGATCACCTGCTTGTCGGCTTCGCCAGGATGCGCCTTGTGGACGAAGTCCTGGTCGGCGGTGAGGCGCATGTCGACCGAGCTGTACAGCAGCACCAGCTTCTGCACCTTGAAGGCGTTGCTGACCCAGCTCAGGGCCTTGGCCGCGCCTTTCCATGCACCTCCTGCGGCTTCAGCCCGGTTTCCGACAGCGCCGAGGATGCCCTCCATGGTCTTGTTGTTCTGCTCGAACTCGATCCTCTTGTTGTAGTCAGTCAGCGGCGTGCAGACGGTGCTGCGGCTGTCCGCTGCGTAGGCACCGGGAATGGCCACGTTCAGCAGGCGTCCGACAGGCGCGGCGAACCGGCTGGCGCTGGCGACTTGTTGCGCCACGCCGGGAGAGCCATCGGCGAAGGCCGCGAAGAAGGCGAACAGTTCCAGGTGCGTGAGCGTGTGCTGTTCCGCCGTCCAATTCGGCGAGGCCAGATCGATGGGACGCATCTGCCGCGCAGCCATCGCGTGGAGAAAGCGTGCCGACGCCGCGCCGTGCAGCTTGGGATTCTCGAGCGCATCTTTTGTCCACGCTCGTACGGCTTCTTCCAGCACTTTGGAAGGAAGCTGGTCTTCCGGGAATGGGAAGCCAAAGTCGTCCAGCATGTGTGCCAGCTCGGCAAGCGTGAGGCGCGAGGTCGTGGCCTTGCGTGCACCGTCCATGGCCAGCATCACCAGCTCCGGCGACGCGACGAACAGCCCGTTGCTATCGGGGAGCGGAGCAGCATCGTCGAGGATCGTCGCGCCGACCGATTCAAGCACGCTGCGCGTGGCGCTTTTCTGCGCCTGCCAATCGTCGGACAGGAGTTGGTCGACCAGCCGTGCCTCACGCTGTGCGACCTGGATCGACGCTCCCGGCTCGGATGTACCCAGAGGAGCTGGACCGGAGCTGGAGGGCCGGAGCAGCGTAGTGACGGCGACGGCGCTGATGGCCACCAGAGCGCCCGTGGCCACCACGACCCTTCTATGCGGTAGTCGCAGATACAGCTGCCGCAGTACCGGGAACGCCGTGCCACGCAGCCAGCGCCAGGTGGCGGGGATTACTCGCAGAAAGAAGAACCGCAGACTTCTGCCGATGGCAAGCGCGATGTGTTTGAGTGTGAGTTTCCAGTTGTTGGTCACGGATCTCGTTTCTTATTGAAGAAGCACTCATGCTTCTAACAAAGAAACGATCGTTGTGCCAAGTGACCGAAAGGCACAACCGAGCGGCACTCAGGCGGATTCAGCCCGCCAGCACCCATGAGTAGTGGCGCTGCGGGCCGTCTCCGCGCTGCGGATCACACTTCAGACATTGAAGCGGAAGTGCATCACATCGCCTTCGCGCACGATGTATTCCTTGCCTTCCAGCCGCAACTTGCCGGCTTCCTTCGCGCCCTGTTCACCCTTGCAAGCGATGAAATCCTCGTAGGCGATCACTTCCGCGCGGATGAAGCCTTTCTCGAAGTCGGTGTGGATCACGCCCGCAGCCTGCGGCGCGGTGGCGCCGACGCGCACGGTCCAGGCGCGGACTTCTTTTACTCCGGCAGTGAAGTAGGTTTGCAGACCGAGCAGTTTGTAGCCGGCGCGAATCACGCGATTCAAACCCGGCTCTTCCAGGCCCAGCTCGTTGAGGAAGTCGGCACGATCGGCTTCCTCGAGCTGCGCAATTTCGGCTTCGATGGCGGCGCACACTGCTACGACCTCGGAATCCTCGCTGGCAGCGCGCTCGCGCACGGCATCCAGGTACGGATTGTTCGTGAAGCCATCCTCGGCGACGTTCGCGACGTACATCAGCGGCTTGAGCGTGATCAGGTGCAGCTCGTTCAGCAGGCGCCGCTCCTCGGGATCCTTGATGAGCGAGCGCGCCGGCTTGCCGGCATCGAGGTGATCGCGCAGTTTCTTCAGCAGGTCGCGCAGGCGAATCGCATCCTTGTCACCCGCTTTCGATGCCTTCTCGGCACGCTGCAAGCCGCGCTCGACGGTGTCGAGATCGGCGAGCGCCAGCTCGGTATTGATGACATCGATGTCGTCGAGCGGGCCGATGCGGCCGGCGACGTGCACGATGTCGTCGTTCTCGAAACAACGCACCACGTGCGTGATCGCATCCGTCTCGCGGATGTGCGCCAGGAATTTGTTGCCCAGGCCTTCGCCCTTGGACGCACCGGCCACCAGGCCCGCGATGTCCACGAACTCGACCGTTGCCGGCAGGGTGCGCTCGGGATTGACGATGACCGCGAGCTCGCCGAGCCGCGTGTCCGGCACCGGCACGATGCCGACGTTCGGATCGATGGTGCAGAACGGATAGTTCTCCGCCGCGATCTGGGCGCGCGTCAGAGCGTTGAACAGGGTCGACTTGCCGACGTTAGGCAGGCCGACGATGCCGGATTTGATACCCATGACTTGAGGAATCTCTGATCTGTTCGTCGCTTCCGCGCAGGCGGAAGACCAGCTGATCGATGCGGATGGATTCCCGCCTGCGCGGGAATGACTTCGGCAGAGCCCATCGGCCTTTGCCGAAGCCTTACTTGCTCACTTTCTGGTGTGCAGCCCGTTCATCGCCTTCTCCGCTCCCTGCTCGAGGAACACGGGAAGGGCGTCGAGCGCTTCGGCGACCGAGGCGATGATCTGCTCTTCCTCGTCCTTCGAAGCCCGGTGCAGCACGTAATCGATCACCTGCGATTTGTCGCCCGGATGACCGATGCCGATGCGCAGGCGCCAGAAATCCGCGCCGATGTGAGTGATGGTGTCGCGCAG
>Ga0182744_1000632_pt1 | contig 32750 bp, 29 predicted proteins | sample eDN3rd30CKraftMG_FD_128525 | JGI IMG/M metagenome (GOLD analysis project Ga0182744, IMG submission 128525) | Enriched Miracle-Growth compost microbial communities from Emeryville, California, USA - eDNA 3rd pass 30_C Kraft MG (version 2) (version 2) ... | reverse complement strand
GCAGGAAGGCGCGGAATTCCTCGTGCAGCGCCGCCCGCGCAAACCAGAGCGAGGGACTGGCGGCGATGTAGCAGCGAAAGCTTCGCGGGCGCGTGAACAAAGCATGGAGCGTCAGGAGGCCGCCGAACGAATGGCCGAACAGCGCCTGGCGGTTGCGATCGACGGCGAACTGTTCCTCCACCGCGCGCTTGAGGTCCCGCTCGATAAAATCGAGGAAGACATCCGCGCCGCCCGTAGGCGGCCAGTCCGAATTGTCGGGACGCCGGGGGAATTCGCTCGCCGCCAGCGCCGGCGTATAGTCGCGGGTACGGCCCACCGGGTCGAGGTAATCATCGACGGGGTATCCGATACCGACGACAACCGCCGGCGCGACCCCCGTGGCTTTCGGCCGCCGCGCCTGCAACGTGGCGCTGCTCGCCGCCGCGGCGAAGGTGACATTTCCGTCGAGCAGATAGAGGACCGGAAATCCATCCGGCCCGGGCTCGCCTTCCGGCAGCGATACGAAAATCCGGTAATCGTGCCCTTCCCGCGACCGCATATCCCACATTGCGCTACGTGGAATCGTTGCTGCCGGCATAAGCGTCTCCAAGACGGCACGATCGCGAAGCGCGCCCGTCACCAGCGGAACCGCGCCGATGCCAGCCAGCTGCGGCCCGCGCCGTAGAAGCATTGCGTCGCCGAGGCGCATCCCGACACGTATTTCTCGTCGAACAGATTATTCACGTTCAGCGCGAGTTTCCAACCTTTCAGACGGTTCGACAGCCCTTCCAGATCGTAATGCATCGTCAGATCGACGAGCGTGTAGGACGGCACCTCCATGGCGACCGAGTTGATATTGTCGCCGTAGGACCGCCCGATGTATCTCACGCCGCCGCCAAAGCCCAATCCGGCGAGACGGCCCGACTGCATCGTATAATCAGCCCACAGCGATGCCATGTTATCCGGAGCGCCGACCGGCACCTTGCCCTGTAGCGGAACGCCGCTCACGATCTGCGAGCTCTGGGTGATCCGGATGTCCGTGTAGGAATAGGATGCGATCAGATCGAGGCCGGCGACAGGCGTCGCCTTTCCGCTCACTTCAACACCGGTCGAAGCGACCTCTCCCGCCTGCATCTGACAAAAGCCCGCCGCGGCCGTGCACGAAGCATTGGCAGCGTGCGCGCTATCCTGCATGAGAACGTTCTGCTGCCGGATGTCGAACACCGAAACAAGGAAATACCCGTTAAACCAGGTCGGCTGGTACTTGATGCCACCCTCGATCTGCTTGCCGGTCGTCGGCACGAAAGGCGCACCGGCATAGTCGGTTCCAAGCGTCGGCTCGAACGAGGTGGAATAATTGATGTAGGGCGCGAGGCCGTTGGCAAACAGATAGGTCGCGCCTGCCCGCCACGTCGTCGCGGAATCCGAGGGCTCCGCCACGCCGCTCAAGACGCCGGTCGAGAGCAGCCGCGACTTCGTCGTCCAGTCCGACTGATCGTTGCGCACACCGAAGGCGAACGCCCAGTTATCCCAGCGGATCTGGTCCTGGGCATAGAATCCGGTCTGCTTGCGGGTCTGATCCGTCGAGTAAAGCAGCGCCGGCGGCGTGATCGTGCCGTAGTTCGGATTGAGATAATTGACATTGGGAACGGCGCCGCCCGGCCCTCCCAGGTTGTTCGACAAAGCGTTGGCGGAGCTCCATTGGTAGTCGAGGCCGAGCAGCATCGTATGGCGAAGATCGCCGGTCACGAACTTGGCCTGCGCCTGGTTGTCGACCTGCGCCGCGTTGAGCTGCTCGACGTAATAGGTCGAGGTGCGGAACAGGCACAGGTTGGCAACGCCGCCGCAGGCCGCTGCGCCGACGTAACCCATCGGTGCCGGCCCGCCCGCCGAAACCGACACGGCCTTGAACGTGCTGTTGACCTGCATGTACCGGAAGTTCTGCGTGAAGCTCCAGATATCGTTGAACCGGTGATGCAGCTCATAGCCCGCGGAAGTCTGCTCGCGGTCGTAGGTGTTGAAGTCGGGATGGCCCGAGAAGAAGTTGCGGGGAATCTGGCCATTCGGATTGGGCTGCAATGTGCCGAGCGCGGGCAACCAGTTCGGCTGGAAACTATAGGGGTCGCGGTCGTAGCTCGTGCGCACGGTCAGGCTCGTGTCCAGGCTCGGCCGCCAGGTGAACGATGGCGCGATCAGTTTCCGTTCGGTCTGGTTGTAGTTGACCTCGGTGTCGGCGGCGCGGCCGAGACCGATCACGCGGTAGAAGAGCTTGCCGTCCGCGCTCGCAGGCCCGCCGAAGTCGAATCCGCCCTCGATCCTGCCGTGATCGCCGAAGCGCGTCATAAGCTCCCGAAACGGCGTTTCGGTCGGGTTCTTGCTGACCAGATTGACCAGCCCGCCGGGATTATTCTGGCCGTAAAGGATCGATGCCGGGCCGCGAAGGATTTCGACGCGTTCCAGAAGATAAGGATCGATGGAAGGGTTGGCGTAATTGGCGCCGCGCGGCAGGCGGAGGCCGTCCCAGAACTGCAGGTAGTTGGCATTGCCGCCGAACCCGCCGAAGCCGCGGATGAAGACATTGTCGAAACGATCGCCGACTCGTGTCTCCGACACCACGCCCGGCTCGTAACGCAGCGCTTCCGCGACGCTCCGCGCGCCCTGCTGCTCGATCTGGTCGCGCGTGATGACCGTTACGGACTGCGGATTCTCAATCAGCGGCGTATCGGTCTTGGTGCCCGTACCGCCGCGATGGGCGACGATTCCCTGAACGGGACCGTTAGCCGTTTCCTTGGGCTGCGGCGCATCGACCTGGATGGTTTCGAGCCTGACGGAAGAATCCGCCTGCTGGGCGACCGCCGCCGAAGCCATCATGAAGATGGCGGCCGGAGCCAGGACTCCGCCGGAAATCCGAACAACGCGCTGCATCATCGACCTGCCCCATCGCCCGTGGCCGCGCCCCTAAGGCCAGCGTCCATACCCGATGCTCTTTCATGACAGGCTCAAGGGTGGTGACAATGCCGCGCGCTTTCGATCCGCGGCCTTTCGCTTTTGCTTGAGTTTGGCACGGCTCTAAACAGCGCCGCTCAAAGCAACTGACTCGGCGAGATGCCGAAGCGCTCGCGGAAGATCGTGGCAAAATGAGCCGCGCCATATCCGACGTGATACGCCGCTTCCGACACGTTCATCTCCCCGCTCGCAAGCAGCTTGTACGCTTGCTCCAGACGGTATTCCTGGAGAAAGCCATAAACGGTCGATCCGTAAACCTTCCGGAATCCCCGATTGAGCTTGTGGACGTTGAGCCCGACCTTGCGCGCGAGCTCGGGCAGGCTCAAAGGCTCCCGCATCGATGCGATCAGCAACTCGCGCGCCTTTCCGATGCTCTCGAGCTCCAGGGAGATAAGCTCCCCCTCCGCGATCGCGGCGCGGTTCGAGAGGCAGTGCGCGATCGCCAGCGCCGCCAGTTGAAGCGCCTTGCCGCCCAGATAGAGGTCGCGCTCGAACCCCCGTATCGGGCACGTCATGATCTGACGGGCGAGCGACTGCAGCGCCTGGTTCGCAGGACAGGTCAGCAGGACCGAGCTTGCCTCGCACGGCCCCTCTCCGGTCTCGCTGCCGCCCAGCGCCGCCACGAGCCGGTTTCCCGCCGTTGTCTCGTCCATCTGAACGAGGGCATAGCGAATAGGAACGTCCGGCGCGAACACCTGGTCGCGTTCGAGATGTCCGCCGAAATTCTTGATCACCAGCGCCGCTGGCCCGCAAATTTCCTGCTCGGGGTGACCGCCCAATCGAATCTGCAAACGGCCGCTGAGCAGCACCACGACTTTAAGGCCCGGACTGAGGTTGCCGCTTACGCGCACCGGCGAAGAAAACTTGTTGATGCCGGCCGCCAACGTCAGCGCGCCGGAGAGCAGCACCAGGCGCTCATTCGCCGCCGTCTCCGTCGTGCGCGTCGCGCTATTCATAGCATGCAAAGCTTCTCGGCTCGAATTTGCAGCGGTTCGCTTCGATCAATATGGAACGGCGCGAAGCCCTGTCAATTTGCCTGCTTCATTTCAGAATGCTTCCAATCAATGATGGCCGCGATCCCTTCGCCGGCGGGCCGCTGCCGGCGTCTCCTCCATCAACCGTTCGAGGGGAAATCAACCGTAGGGCGGAAGCGCGGCCGGCCTCGCGCGCGAGGCAATCAGTCGTGCGTTGTCCGTCGTTCGTCGGCGACGTTTCCGCATGACATCCTTCGCGGCGATGCCGCAATCCGCCGGAGGTCTGCGCTCGAAAGCGCTTTTAGTCCCGCGCCATAAGGCAGGTGAGCAGCGTCATCAGGCAGGCGAAGGGAATACGCGGCTCAAGCCGTTTCATCATGCTCCGTCCGCTGATGCCGTGCCCGCATGCGCGGCACTCCCGGCTTGGAGCTGGAACAAAGACAATGCGTGTGTTCGCGTTAAGCCACGGCCGATTAGAAGTCGATTAGAAACCGTCCAAGGTATTGCGCTGGTATGTTTTGCGGAAACAATTGTTCCAACGCAGCGCTACGAAACGGCAGCGCCAACGTCGCCTGAAAGGATCGACAGCAGCCGCGGTTGCGCGTATCGCAGGAATGTTCTTGCCGGTGGAAGGACTACTCCCACTCGATTATTTTAAGGCATGGTAACGCGCTGAATTTTCAGCGCAATTTTTTTCTGTGTGCCATGAAGAACCGTCTCGCCGATCCGTCAGAAATTTGCGCTCTTGATTTCAAACACGATTTTGGACGATCCGCAGTGCGCTCGATTTCAGCGACTATCGATAACGATTGGTCGATTTTTTGAAATCTCTGATGACTACGGCGTCGCCGGCCGGCCTCAAAAAAGACCGTCAGCCACGGTTTAAGACTTCACCGACTCCCAAGCGTCTTCGACTTGATTAGCCTTGAACGTCTGTAGTTCACCCTTCATCATCAGGCTGGCAACTCTCACGCACCATTCCTCACATGCCGAGGCACCTAATACATCACAAGCCTGCGACCGGGTGTAGACTAACCTTCGTTCTCCAAAGGTGCCGCCGCGCGTTCGAAATGTGGCCGGGTGCACCATCTCATTTCGGGCAACATCTCGGGCGTGAAGTTCTCGAGACTGCGCTATCCGGACGTTGGTGCGTCCCAGCTGGCATCGGTTGCGCGTTTGTGCGGGAGTTGTACCCGTGAGGGAAGCAACGTCAGCCTGTTTATTGCCGGGCTTTCATGTTTGGAAAGGCTGAGCGCCCCACTCTGCCACCGCCGCCCGACGTATCCAGCGGTACTTGATTGAATCCATCAGCGGTGCGTCACCATGAATGGCACGGACCATCTCAAGTCTATCAGGTGTCTCCGGCGTCTACATTGTATGTTCGACTGTGCCCGCACTCGGCACACGAAAACGTGCGAAGCTCCAACGCTGCATCAGTTGGGTCCGCCTCCACGAGCGCGGCCACCATCGCCCTGGAGCACACAGCGCAACGGGAGGCCGCCATGGCCATCAGCCGCTCTTTGGGTAGCCACACGATTTCCTTTCGCCAGAAGCGTTAGGCCACCCTCCAGTCGCCAGCTCGGTGAACACATGCCGAGCAACTTTCGTTGGGCGCTCGTTGGGCAGGAGTCGCACCTATCACGCGGACGTCAATGCGAAAAAGCCAAGTAAGCGCCCTGTGCGACGATCAGCAAAACGAGAAATGCAGGAACAACGATCGGGGGAACGAACCAGCTCATGATGTCACCTTCATCGTGGCAGCAGAAAGCATTGTGAATTGGCTGAGGCATCACGTACACATGGGTACGATCATCAGCAGCGGCAATACCACAGCGCACAGAGAGGTTTGGCATCCGTTTCGAATCAAATTGGCTATGCCGCCCTGAGTTACCCAGCCGGGCGAGCACCGAAACGTCCGCAATACCGACTACCTGCACCACGAACTGTCGATGTTGAGCGCGCAAAGACAAATCTCAGAAGCGGTTAGGGGCTACGACCAGGTAGCGTCTCCACACCAGCGACTTTTTGTATATCGCTCTCGGTGTCGTTTCTGCCGCCAAAATCGCGCTATAATGTTGAATGATTTCGCCCGAGGCCTCTCGGCATGGAAGGAGCGTTATGGCGCCAAAACCCCGACGGCCATTCGATCCGAAAGCGTTTCTCGCGCATGTCGGCGATGGCAGGAGCATTGGGCGGTACCGCAAGGGCCAGATCGTTTTTTCCCAGGGTGAGCCTGCCGATGCGGTCTTCTTCATTCAACGAGGAAAGGTCAAGATCACGGTCGTATCGGAACAAGGCAAGGAGGCGGTCGTCGCGCTCCTTGGAACCAACGATTTCTTCGGCGAAGGGTGCCTTGCCGGACAGAAGCACCGGATGGCAACAGTCACAAGCATGACGGATGCGGTGATAGCACGACTGGAGAAGGCCGCTGTCGTGAGTGTGATTCATCAGGAGCCAGCATTCGCAGAGATGTTCATTGCGCATCTTCTGGCTCGGACAATCCGTGTCGAAGCCGACCTTGTCGATCAGCTATTCAATTCAAGCGAGAAGCGGCTCGCTCGGCTGCTTCTGCTGCTGGCCAACTTTGGCAACGCAGGGGAGCCAGAGCCGATGTTAGCCAAGATCAGCCAGGAGACCTTGGCAGAGATGATCGGCACGACCCGCTCGCGCGTAAGCTTTTTCATGAACAGGTTTCGCAAACTTGGCTTCATTGACTACAACGGCGGCATCAAGGTCCACCGTTCATTGTTGAACGTTGTTTTGCACGACCAGCCGCAGATCAAGACGTAAACCGTCATTTTTTGCCGACAGGCGACCTGCTCAGGGATTATTGAATTCCGTCGACGTGAGCAATTCAGCACAGTCTTGGCCTCAACGTAGGCATAGCGTTCAGACATAGAATTTCCGTCCGCCTTGATGCTTGGCCGGCCGGATCGGAAAACGAAACCAAAGGATGCGAAGATGCACATCTCGGGCGAAAGTCTGGTGATCATACTTGCGGTCGGCCTCATTGCTGGATGGTTGGCGGGTCAGATCGTGCAAGGTACCGGATTTGGGATCATCGGCGACCTCATCATCGGCGTTGTGGGCGCTTTCATCGGCAGCTGGCTGCTGCCTCAGCTCGGCATCCATCTCGGCGCCGGTATTGTTGCGGCAATCATCAACGCCACGATCGGTGCGCTCATCCTGTTGCTGATTATCCGGCTTGTGCGCGGCGGTAGTGGATGGCGATGGGGCGAAAGTTGGGGCCGGCGTTGGTAGACAGTGTCTGCGCCGTGCTTGGAGGGCTGATCATGGATATCGCGTCGCTAGGACTTCCATCGCCAACTGCTTCCCTGGCCTTGTCAGATAAGGAGCCGTTCCTGAATGAAGATAATGGGCACGCTCTTGCCCAGGCGATCGTGGATACGCTTCGCGAGCCTCTGATGGTCCTTGACAAGGACCTGCGCGTCGTCACCGCAAATCGCTCCTTCTATCTGACATTCACGATGAACCGTCAGGAGGTTCGAGGTCGTCCACTCTACGCACTCGGGAACGGGCAGTGGAATATCCCGGAGCTTCGGTTGCTACTGGAAAACATCGCACCCCGACATGCCGTGATGGAGGCTTATGAGGTCGAACAGGAATTTCCTGGCATCGGCCGCCGCACGATGCTCCTGAACGCACGAAAGGTGTTCTACGAGGACAATGCTCACACCACGATTCTACTGGGCATCGAAGACATCACCGAGCGGCGGGCAAGAGAGGTCGAACTGAGGGATCTGCTTGAGCAGAAAGAAGTCCTGCTGCAAGAGATGCGACACCGAGTCGCCAACAGTTTGCAGATCATTGCGAGCATTCTTCTTATCAAGGCCCGGACGGTACGCTCGGAAGAGACGCGGCTGCATCTTGAGGATGCCCACCAGCGCGTCATGTCGGTGGCCGCCGTGCAGCAGCAGCTCCATGTTTCGGAGCCTGGCGAGATGATCGAGCTCGGTCCCTATCTAACCCGGCTGTGCGAGACTCTGGCGGCATCGATGATAGGCGACCGTCGGCCGATTTCCTTGCAAGTCCATGTCCAAGACGGCACCGCCTCGTCCAGCCAGGCCGTCAGCCTCGGTCTCATCGTAACGGAGCTTGTCATCAATGCCCTCAAGCACGCGTTTCCCGGCGACCGGGCCGGCGGCACTGTGAACGTGGCGTACGATGTAGCCGGACCGAATTGGAGACTTTCGGTTTCTGACGACGGCATCGGAAAGCCGACGAGCCATTCAGACAAGTCGAATCCGGGTCTCGGCACCACGATAATCGAAGCGCTAGCTCGGCAACTCGATGCCCTGGTGAACGTGGCGATGGACTCACAAGGAACGACAGTGTCGATCACGCACGCCTCTTTTGCCGCCTTTCGACTACCTGCTGCCGCCTAAGGACCGTGCACAGAGCATGTCGGTCCTAAGCCTCAATGCGTGAACCGGCCTCGCTATTTTCCGTTGCCATAGCCATATCAGTAACTCCTCTTCGGACGATCATTACGCCGACCAGCGGCGGGCGGGGGCCTCAAGGAAAGGACTCTGCATGTTCACGCCACAACAATACCGCGACAAGGCAGTCGGATACGGCGAGCTCGTAAAGACTGCGAACGGCCCAGATGAACGACGTGAATTTCAGGCACTTGAAAAGAGCTTCACGGTGCTTGCGGACAACGAGCAATGGGTCGCTGACAATCACGACAAGACAGTTCGGAGCACGAAGTTCGAACAAATGGACCGCGCGGCTCTTGCACAGGAAGAGGAACAGATACTGCGATGCCTGGGCGCGGCGCTTATCCTACAGTGGAATACGTTGCCACAAAAACTACGCCGAGAGCTCTTCGACAGCGCGGGCGACATGGGCGAGCTCTTGGAGTCGGCCGAACTTAGAGGAAAGATTGCTCGCTTCTTGCACAAGCACAAGAATGATGACGGAGCAGTCACATGACCACGATTGTATCGCGCAAGAATGACCAGAGTCGGCACGCTGCGGCTATCGAGCGATGGGACAACGAGGGTGGTGCATCTTCCCAAGTTCCGGAGCGAGAAACGATCGAGAAAGCCCTAAAACATCGGCGATCCGTGTCTGCCAACCGTGACGAGCAGGAAGGTTCCTGATGCCGCTCAGCAGGCTTGTCGTCGACGAAATGCACCCCGCCACAACACGACCTACGCGGGATGGTACTCAACCAGGAGACATCTTGAACGATAGCGTCCCAGACAAACTCTGAAACTGGGGAGATATCGCGTAGCGGCTTGGCCCTCACATTCTCCTATCCCTCTCAGAATAAATACACGAGATCGACCACTTAGCCATCGCAAGTGGGCCTGTTGCTCACCATATGTAAGATCAAGCAGCTTTTTATAAGACAATTTAGGATGCTGACCATGACTTCGACCCAGGTTCTTCCCGCCGTTAGAGGCGATGTTCTACCTGAAATTGGGCTCTTCGTTCTTCGCGATGTGGCGGTCAAGACATTTTACTTCACGTTGGTGGCAAGCGCGTTCGTCTTCATTTCGATCCTAATCACTGGGGTTTATCCCTAAGAGACATCGGTCCGAGAATGCTGATCGCATTCCGATCAGCTTTCAGTGCGGTAGTCGCCCCTGTTGCTTCGAAATTGCTGCTCGTGATCATACCGAGGAAGAGAACGATGAAATTCCGTCCGCTTCACGATCGTATCGTAATCAAACGTATAGAAGCCGAGGCAAAAAGCGCCGGAGGCATCATCATTCCCGACACCGCCAAGGAGAAGCCCCAGCAAGGGGAAGTTGTCGCTGTTGGTCCGGGTGGACGCGATGAGAGCGGTAAGCTTATTCCGATTGATGTCAAGGCTGGCGACCGGGTGCTGTTCGGCAAGTGGTCCGGCACCGAGGTTAAGATCGATGACCAAGACTATCTGATCATGAAGGAAAGCGACGTGATGGGGGTTCTGGTCGAGACAGAGGCCCGCAAGAAGGCTGCGTGACAACGCTTGCCGTGTCCGCGCCCCGAAGTCGTAAGCAAAGTAAACACAAATGCGTTCTTCTGAGGAGTTACGCCCATGTCTGCCAAGGAAGTCAGGTTTTCCGTGGACGCACGCGACAGGATGCTGCGCGGCATTGATACGCTGGCCCACGCGGTTCGGGTAACGCTCGGTCCCAAAGGCCGCAACGTCGTGCTCGACAAGTCATACGGCGCACCGCGCATCACCAAGGACGGAGTAACGGTCGCCAAGGAGATTGAGCTTGAGGACAAGTTCGAAAACATGGGCGCGCAGATGGTGCGCGAGGTGGCATCCAAGACATCGGATATTGCGGGTGACGGCACCACCACCGCCACCGTACTCGCCCACGCGATAGTGCGGGAAGGTGCCAAGGCGGTTGCCGCCGGCATGAATCCGATGGACCTGAAGCGTGGTGTCGACCTCGCCGTTGAGGCGGTCGTACAGGACCTGAAGAAGAACTCTAAAAAGGTGACATCCAATGAGGAGATCGCCCAGGTCGGGACTATTTCCGCGAACGGGGATGCCGAGATTGGGCGCTTTCTTGCTGATGCCATGAAGAAGGTCGGCAATGAGGGCGTCATCACGATCGAGGAAGCACAATCTCTCGAGACCGAATTGGAAGTGGTCGAGGGCATGCAGTTCGATCGTGGATACGTCTCCCCTTATTTCGTCACCAACGTGGAGAAGATGCGGGTCGAAATGGATGATCCCTATGTCCTGATCTACGAAAAAAAGCTGTCGGGACTGCAGGAAATGCTGCCTCTCCTTGAGGCGGTGGTGCAGTCGTCGAAGCCCTTGGTCATCATTGCCGAGGAGATCGAGGGGGAGGTCCTTGCCACCCTTGTGGTTAACAAACTACGCGGCGGCCTCAAGGTCGCGGCTATTAAAGCACCCGGCTTCGGAGACCGCCGCAAGGCGATGCTTCAAGACATCGCGGTCTTGACCGGTGGTCAGGCGATCTCGGACGATCTCGGAATCAAGCTCGAAAATATCACGCTCGCCATGCTCGGGCGCGCCAAGAAGGTGACGATCGAGAAGGAAAACACCACGATCGTCAGCGGCGCCGGCAAGAAGGCCGATATTGAAGCGCGCATCCACCAAATCAAGGCGCAGATCGAAGAGACCACCTCCGACTATGATCGCGAGAAGCTGCAGGAGCGGCTCGCCAAGCTGGCGGGCGGGGTCGCGGTGATTCGGGTCGGCGGAGCCACTGAGGTCGAAGTCAAGGAGCGCAAGGATCGGGTTGACGATGCGATGCACGCGACCCGCGCGGCCGTCGAGGAAGGCATCCTGCCGGGCGGCGGCGTGGCATTGTTGCGCGCCAGCGAAGTGCTCAAGAAACTGCGCACGCACAACGACGACCAGAAAACCGGCGTCGAGATCGTCCGCAAGGCCCTCTCGTGGCCGGCGCGGCAGATTGCACTCAACGCCGGCGAGGACGGTTCGGTCGTGGTCGGTAAGATCCTCGAAAAGGATCAGTACGGCTTCGGTTTCGACGCACAGTCGGGTGAGTATGTCAACATGATGTCGAAAGGCATCATTGATCCGGCAAAGGTGGTGCGAGCTGCCCTACAGGGCGCAGCATCGGTCGCCGGCTTGCTTATCACCACTGAGGCGATGGTCGCTGAGCTACCGAGTAAGAATGGCATGCCGCCTGGAGTGTCGGCGGGCGGGGGCATGGGCTTCTAAAGATGATGTCGTAACTGGTTACGACAGTTTGGTAATTCGCGGAAAACGCAATTTTTGAAGGACGAGTCATCCCATGCGTCGCTCAGCCGACCACAACCAAGAACTAGTGCATCATCGATTTCCTCCGGGAGACAAGGTCCGATTAAATGGGCCGAGGCATTACACGAACGCAGTCCCTGGTGTTTACGACATAGTGGGATTACTCCCGGAGCGGGACGGCGAACTCCAATACCGGATCAAGAGCGATCTGGAAGGTTACCATCGGGTGGTGAGAGAGAGCCAAGTCGAGAAGGCATGACTTCCCGTTCGTGGATAAAAGGAACCGACGTCCTGCCAAAGAATGCACCCTGACGCAGTGGAACGGGACCAGTGGCATTGGGGTTAGACTAGCGTCTTCGCCCCTCTCGGGCCGCCGCTCTGCAGGGAACAAGCGCCATCTGCATCTTCGGCGGATAGCGAAGCGATGCCGTCGTCACCATGTGTTCATAGTCGATTGGCGCAAACAACATCCGCCACTAAGTCGAGGAGGCCCGTATGCGAGGCCAACGCTTCGGAAGCAAGATCAAGCTCCCCTCAACCATAGCAATCAAACATCAACTGCTGACGATGATGCTCGAGGACGAGCTCAAGGCGATTCCACGGGGCGACGCTTTCAACGAGAACGCATCTCCAGCGCTCGCCATGTTGAAACGACTTAGAGGTTCGCCTCTTGCGCGCCGAGCTGCTAGCTGATGGAGTGCCCTCCTCTCCACCGTCTTTCGTTTTTTTGGAAATGTGGCGCCGGCACCTCGATAGGGGGCGTTAGGCTTGGGGCCGCGCATTCTTGCAGTGAGCGCTGGGAGAGCATACGTCGGCTCAATGGTCATTTTGCACGGATCGAATTCCCCGCGGGGCCAACTTAGGCCAGCGGCCGGGCATCGCCAACGCCAGTTCGCCCATCCGAGGCTCGGCGCTTCTGCTCAATGGAGGAAGCCGGTGAAAGTTGTGTGTGCCTTAGTGGCAGCGGGTTTGATCGTCCTTCCCACAATGCAGGTCGCGGCCGCAGAACAAGCGGTATTGGGGTAAGGCCGTGTGTCCTGAGGACATGGAACTCCGATCGGGACAGTAGTGAAGCCTCTGGCCGCGTTGCTTGGGTTCTTGGCTTCATAACGGCGTTCCATCAATACGGGCCACGTCCGGAGCGCGATGTTTCCTCCGGTAGCAGTACCCAGCAAAATCACTGAATTGGTCGACCATCATTGTACCCAGTGTGCCGCGCGGCGCTTGCGGTGATAGACAAGTACAAGCGTAGAAGGGAACAGTAGACGTATAGCCCCCGACCAATCCCTCGCGACGTATCCGGCGAATTCACGGAAGCACGCTGCGGTAACCGTTACGATTTGCTTCTCGGATGCATCATGGACTTCCCTCCCGATGGGCGGGAGCCGACCCGGAACCAGTGAAGGACGCACCCACGCCTCCGGCACTGGCGCACGTCCGTTAGTTCGCTCCGTGGCCGTGCGACGTTCCGCCGGAACTCTCTGCCACGATGTAGATTACGACATTGCCTTCTCCTGCGGCTAGGCGCGCGGCCGCAACCATTGCTGGGTGCTGCTTGACCATCGACCAGGCTGTTGTCTTCGCGATCATCGCCGGACTGATGGTCCTCTTCGTGTCGGAGAAGATCCGCTACGACTTGGCCGCACTCCTAGGCCTCCTCGCCGCCGTGGGCACCGGGATCGTGCCCGTTGACAAAGCTTTCGGAGGTTTCAGCGACCAAGTCGTCATCATTGTCGCTTCCGCGCTCATCATTAGCGCGGGTGTAAGCAAGTCGGGTGTCATCGCGCGCCTGATCAGGGGGGCGGAGCCCTACATGAGGACGCCCAGCACCCAGGTCTTCGTTCTCACAACCTCTGTCGCTCTGCTCTCATCATTCATGAAGAATATCGGTGCGCTCGCGATCTTTCTTCCCGTCGCGCTGCAAATTGCGCGCCGCAGCGGGACGTCTGCGTCGACACTGCTCATGCCGATGGCCTTCGCGTCGTTGATCGGCGGCGTCGTCACCCTCGTCGGAACCTCGCCCAATATACTGGTCTCTCGGATCCGCCAGGAGGTCCTTGGTAAACCGTTCGAGATGTTCGACTTCGCCCCAGTCGGGCTCGGCATTCTTGTGGCGGGTCTCGGCTTTCTGCCCTTTGGCTGGCGGCTCCTGCCCGCAGGCCGGGGCGCACAGGATTCAGCGCAAGACGCTTTCCAGGTTGACGCTTATATCGTCGAGGCAACGGTGCCCGCATTTTCACCGTTTGTCGACAAGACCGTGGAATTGCTCGAAGCTCTCGGCGAGGGCGAGGTGAGCGTTATGGCGATCATCCGGGAAGGCGGGCGTCGCTACATCCCTTCCGGCCACTGGTGGATTTTTGCGGACGACGTGCTCGTGTTGCAGGGTGATGCCCATGCGGTGCGGGAGCTCGCACAGGAGGCGCGGCTCGAGGTGGTCGGCACGGCAAAGACGCCCGACGAGTCGCTCGCTCCCGCGCAGATCAGCGTCGTGGAGGCTGTTGTTATGGCCGGCTCGCGGCTCGTTGGCCGCACGCCTTCCGACCTGCGGCTGCGCGACCGGTTCGGGGTTAATCTGGTTGGTATTAGCCGACCCGGACAAGCAGGCAACGCCCGGCTGGGCAGGACGCGTTTCAAGGTTGGCGACGTCGTCATCCTGCAGGGAAGCACGGTGGGTACGCCTGACATTCTGAGGGATCTTGGCTGCCTTCCGTTGACAGACCGGGCAACGGGCTTTGGCTCCTCCCGGAAAGATTATCTGCCGCTCGCGATGCTTGCGATCGCGATCGTCCTCATCGCGGCAAGGCTCGTTCCCGTCACGGTGGCCTTTTTTGGTGCGGCGGTTTTGATGGTGCTTTTACGTGTGCTCACGCTCGGCGAAGCATACCGCGCGCTCGATCCCCCGATCCTAGTCCTTTTAGCCTGCCTCATCCCGATTAGTGACGCCGTCAGCAGCACCGGCGCGGCAGGTATCGTTGCGGGCGGTCTCTCGGCCGTGGCGGGCGAACTCTCAGCAACCGGCACAGTGGCGCTCGTACTCGTCGCTACCATGGCGATGACGCCCTTCCTGAACAATGCCGCGACAGTCCTCATCATGGCGCCAATCGCGGTCGGCGTAGCCAGAAATCTCGACCTTAATCCTGATCCGTTCCTGATGGCAGTAGCCATTGGAGCGGCATGTGATTTCCTGACGCCGATTGGGCACCAGTGCAACACGCTCGTAATGGGGCCGGGCGGCTACCAGTTCGGTGACTATTGGAAGTTGGGCCTACCGCTATCCGTTATCGTTATCGCGTTGGGCGTCCCGCTGATCACGTTTGTCTGGCCATTGTGAACGGACCTGATTGAAGAGTGCTGTTCTCCGGCGGTTTTGCGGAGAAATTCGGCAAGAGGCGCTTCCGAGAGTCCGATCGAGCGCGTAGACAGTCTGCCTGAACTCCCCTCCGTCGAGCAGGCCCTGGATCGTCGATGACTCATTGAGCCAGGAATATTGTTTTCTTTCGACGGCATAGCGGTCGACGACAGAGCACAACACAGCGGACGCGATCACACAAACCTTTGGCGGCGATCGACGCGAGCTCGGCGGGTCGCAGCGACGCGTTACTTAAGCTGGTTGGACGGCCGCGCTCAGTCGTGTGCTGATCCTGTCCAAAATGAGCCTCTGTGCGAGGCCAACGATGTCCTCAAGCGATGGTGTTTCCGCGAACATTGCTTTAGCTCGGGCAACGAGCTCAGAATGAGCTGGCAAATGGGGTAACTGATAGGTCGCGAGCAGGTCAACAGCGCGATGTTGCGCTTCTGCAAGCTTCTCCTGGAACGCGAAGAGACGAGGTCCGGTAACGGACGCAGCGATCGTGACAGCAATGAGCTCTGGATCGAAGCTATTTGCCAGTTGCGCCGCCGCACGCTGGATCACCCGGGATCCGAGACGGTGAGTGTTGCGACGCACGACATCCGGCGGTGATTTCAAATTCCACACCAGGCCTGTCCAGAAAGGATCTTAAGAATGTAGAAGGTCCCATCTATCTCCCACCATATTTGTGCAGCCACATCAACTCGGGATAACGCGCCAGATCGGACACTTTCAGAAGGTCAACCTCCGCATGGTGGTGGGCAAAGATCCATCCCAGGTGGCTGTAAAGGAAACCTTTGTGCCGGGGTGAATGCACGTCGTGCGGCGTATCCGAATGCAGGTGGTGATGACGGTGCTTGGCCGCCCACCACAAGACGCTCTTTTGAGCGCTCGTTTGAGCGAGAAACGCCAGAAAAAACTGGAATACTCTACTGGTTGAATAGGATCTGTGCGAGAAATAGCGGTGGTAGCCAGCGCCGATGGCAAAGATGCGCAACCAGTAGAGGACCAAGCCCATCGCGACTGCCTGCCAAGTAACGCCTGACCAAATCACAGCAAGACACGCTGCATGAACGAGCACGAACGGTAACGCAGACGGATAAACGATGTCATCCTCCACATCCCCCTATAGGAATTTGAGTTCACCTCAGGACTTTCCTTATGCGTGCCCTATCGATCTGCCGGGACCGATAATTCGACGCTCCACTGGCCAATCGGAGCTCTCGGGTTCGAGCCGCGTTCGTCTGGATGGCAGGTCTCAGCGCTGTATTCTCTCATTGTCAAATGCGGCATTCCGCTCGCGTTTCCTGTGCCCATCTTGGCAGCAGATCGCACGTGAATGACATCAGCAAAAACCCCGCGTGCGGCGAACCGGACGCGGGGTCTGGAACCAAAAACCTTGCCAGTACATCCGTGGTCAAGGATATGGCCACCGGCGCCGCCGATCAGGCGGCGCGCAGATTATCTGCCGAGGACTTGCCCGTCCGTCGATCAGCGACAACCTCGAACGCGACTTTTTGTCCTTCGTTGAGGCTGTGCATTCCGGCGCGCTCGACGGCACTGATGTGCACGAAAACATCCTTACTGCCGTCGTCCGGCTGGATGAAACCGAAGCCCTTTTGGCCGTTGAACCACTTTACAGTTCCTTGCGTCATGAGACACTTCTTTCAGGTACGTGTTTAGGTAGGCCGCGCAGTCGCGCAGCCGTTCGTTAGTCGAGATTTGGAAAAAGATCGTCAGTCCGACGCGTAGTGCGCGGAGAGGCCAAGTCATTCGGCCGAAAACTCGATCAGCACTACATAGTGCATCAGCGAGGATTCCACAAGCGCTACGACCCGGAGCACATGCATGCCCCCTTCAGCTCAGCATGGAGTTAAGCATTTGCATGTCATTTCGTGACAACAACGTCGACCAGACTTCGCGTCCTGAAGAAGAAATGCACCTCGAGCGACTGTGCAGGGAACTAAAGTGGCGCGCTTCTACGACAAGCCATCACACAGGGCCCCGCGAGATCGGAAGCGATCCGCCGCAAGCGCAAGTTCGCTCCTAAGCCAGCGGTACAGCATGGGCTCATCGCAGCATCGCTGAAAAAATAGACGCCCTGGCAGCAATAAAGCGAAGTCACGCTAAGCCGAATTTTAGCCTTCCTTCGCGTCGGGCTTAGCCACTTTTTCTCTCTCCTCGGCTAGGAGGCGAATTATCATTGCTCGTTTTGTTGGATCCTTTTCCGTCTCTAGCAGGACATTAAATCTGTCGATGTTGGCTTGCACGATATTATGCACGGCAGCCTCCTTGCGGATCAGGCCACCTGATTGAGTGACCTAAAAGATGATTTGTATCGCGCTCGTTCGCTCCATACCGGACAAATATTGCCCGCAATTATTTCATCTGGCGCATGAGCGATGGGGCATTTGAGTGCATCGACGAACCGCCGCCATGGGGAGATCCAGTATCGTTCTATAGTATACGCTACTCTATCAGAGTACACCAATCCATCGAGTGAACACGGCTAGCGATAGAATTTGACTGTAATCTCTGGTGGAACTTTCGCAGTGGCTTTCTGCAGTTCGTCGGCAAGATTGGCTAACCTGTTCGTATCGATGTTAATTCCTATTCCGCAACCAGAACAGATCATGTGCTCGCTCGATTTGAGTTGCCCGATCGTTTGCTCGAGCTCTTGCCCGCATTTCGGGCATTGAAATCCAGCGACATCGGCATTGGGATTCGCCATCGAAGAATTCCTCAAACCTGACCGTAGGGCACAGCCCTTCGAGTTCGGACCTTCCAGCTCGACATTCAAGCCTGATCGAGCGCGCTTTCTTTGATGATGCGCTGATAGGGCTCGCGTTCACTCTTGATACGGTACTGGAGTTCGCCGTCCCGCTCTGGAAGATTCGCGAGAACCTCGTAGGGTCCCGGAACTGCATTGCGTATGGGATCGCGCCGGTTGAGGCGGACCATGGTCCCGATCGCAAAGCGATGGCTCATGGTTGCATGCTGGTGAACCCCGCTGATCATTGATCACACCTGCTTTGACGTTGTCCATTCATTGCCACATCCGCCACAGATCCAATCATGCTCCATCCAATGCGGATCGCGATAGCGGGCACTCGCCGGCGCCGCTGGTCCAGCAGCACCGCACCTCAAGCAGTGTGCGTGATCGGTCACCATACTTTCATTGGATATACACACTCCAACGAAGCTCTGACCATCCGATTGCGTAAGCGTCTTTGTTGTGGACATTGCGGTGTCCTTAAATCGGGCCGATCAGCAGCATCGAAACCGCACATCAAACAAGCCGCTGTTCAGAACGCTCCAACGAGGATGGCCCCGACAAAGGCGAATGCGCAGAAGACAAGCATGAGATCGAAGCGCAATGCGTCTGTCATTCTTCGCTCCTCAAGCGTTTTGACCGAAACGGGCTCAAGACTCTCGATTGACGGCTTTCGCGAACATTCACGTCTGGTCGACGATTCCGTGCTCAACGCTTAGCGAGCCACATTCTATATGGGGTTGCTGATGGCCTACCGCCAACTTTAAAATGGAAAAGTCGCCAACCTTCTGTTCGCGTTCAAGTATTCGATTCTGTCGAGATTGCCGCATTGCGGTGGCTGGCGCCAAACCTCACGGATGAGATCGGCTTTCCATCCGGCTCAGCCCTCGCCCGCATCCAGCCGTACGTGAGGCTGTGCCCGCACCCTGCGCATAGAGAGGTGCGACCTCTGACGCGGCCTTAGATCCCGATTCCTCGCCAAAATTCTCTCGAATTCCTGTACCGTGCAAAATGGTTACGCCAATCGGCACAAGGTAAAGCAGCGCCGTCGCAGTGCGCATAGTTCGAGAGCAGTTCGCCCACTCCATCGCGATTCCACAAGGAGACCCATGCCGCACGACACTTCGCTCATCGTTACGGTCGTGCTGGGGCTGGTCCTCGCGGCTTGTGGCGGAGTTTTGGCCCGTAAACTGCGTCTCCCGCCGCTTGTCGGATATCTCCTGGCCGGCGTCGCTGTTGGTCCCTTTACGCCCGGCTTTTCCGGTGACCAGAATCTCGCGGGCCAGCTCGCCGAGATCGGCGTCATACTTCTTATGTTCGGTGTCGGCCTTCACTTTTCGGTCAAGGATCTGCTAGCGGTGCGCCGTATCGCATTGCCCGGCGCAGTAGCGCAGGTTGTCACGGCGACGGCGATCGGCGCTGGCATCGCGCTGAGCTGGGAATGGAGTGTCACGAGCAGCTTGGTGCTCGGATTGGCGCTATCGTGCGCAAGCACTGTCGTGCTCCTACGCGCTTTGGAAGATCGCAATGCCCTAGATTCTGTCAACGGACAGATTGCCGTTGGATGGCTGGTTGTCGAGGATCTTGTGATGGTCCTCGTGCTGGTGCTCCTGCCTGCAGCGGCGGGGTCGCTGGGCACGGATGCTCACGGCTTGGCGGCACGACTGACGGGCGGCAATACGAGCTTGGTCCTGGCGTTAACGTTCGCCAAATTGGCCGTCTTCATCGTGCTCGTCCTTCTAGTTGGAACACGAATGATACCATGGGCCTTAGAGCAGGTTGCCCGCACCGGCTCGCGAGAATTGTTCACGCTTTCGGTCCTGGCACTCGCACTCGGCATTGCCTACGGCTCCGCGGAGCTTTTTGGCGTTTCCTTCGCCCTCGGAGCGTTCTTTGCTGGCGTGGTCTTGAGCGAATCTGACTTCAGTCATCAAGCCGCTGCTGATTCCCTGCCCCTCAAGGATGCTTTCGCCGTTCTGTTTTTCGTGTCAGTCGGAATGCTGTTCGACCCGACGGTTCTGATGCGCGACCCATCGGCAGTTCTCGCCATCGTGCTTGTTATCGTGTTCGGCAAGTCGCTGGCGGCCTTCGCTATTGTGCTCGCCTTCGGGTATCCGGTCACGACGGCTCTGACGATCTCTGCCGGCCTTGCGCAGATCGGTGAGTTCTCCTTCATCCTGGCTGGACTTGGTGTGGCGCTCAATATCCTTCCAACGGAAGGACGCGATCTGATCATCGCCGGCGCCTTGCTTTCGATCCTGGTAAATCCACTCCTGTTCGCCACCATTGATCCCATTGTCGCCTGGCTTCGCGACCGTCCGAGCCTGCTCGCGCGGATCGAGCGACATGGAAGCAGTCTGGCCACGCTCCCGGATCGCAGCGGGGACCTGCAGGGTCATGTCGTCATTGTAGGCTACGGTAGGGTTGGCAGTCTCATTGGTGAGGCACTCAAGGCCCATGACCTGCCCTTCGTCGTGATCGAAGACAACCGGCGACGCGTCGAAGCACTGCGCAAGCGCGACATTCTTGCAGTCTATGGCGACGCGACGGCCGCAGGCGTGCTGGAGGCCGCAAATGTCGATCGGGCGCATCTGCTCGTTGTCGCGGCGCCCAGGGGCTTCCAGACGCAGCGCATCATTGAGCTTGCGCGGCAGGCGAACCCGCAAATTCGGACCGCAATTCGCACGCACAGCGCCGGCGACCTCGCGCATTTCGAGCGACACGGGGTGGATATCGCCATCATGGGCGAAAGCGAGCTCGCGCTTAGTCTGCTCGACTATACGCTCCAAAGTCTCGGTCTTTCGAGGGAGCGGACAGATTCCATCGTTCAGCAGATTCGGCGGTCGGGCGAAGGAGGAGCGTTCGAACGGCGTTCCCCGACCGAACCCGATCAAGCGTCACCCGAGCTGCAGCCGCGTCGTGATGAGGATGATGAACAAGCCGGACGCTGATTGATCAGCGATTTCCGCTCGTTAGGTTCTCTTCGACTCTTAGTCGGGTACTCGAAAAATATAACTGCGTCCTCCGCTCGTATTTCTGCAATTCGACCCCATGTATGTAGAGTCGTTTGAATGATGGTCATTCGAATGAATACTTCATTCCTATTTTGGAGATACTTAGATGGCAAACGCTTCCTCCAATGCGGCATCGAACACGAACGCGGCCACGGGACAGGCCACGGCCGAGGCCAAGCAGATCATCCTCAAGGAGATCGGCTCGAAGTGGGGCAAGTTCTCCGAGCAGGAGCTGTCCGCTCTCAAGGACAGGGATGATCTCGTGACGCAGGTCGTCGCCAAGTATGGCCTGGAGAAATCCCAGGCTCAGCGCGACGTCGATGCCCTGATGAAGGGCCGCCAGATCTGATCGACAGCCCGCTATCGAGGCCGCATCCGCGGCCTCGACCTTTCCATAGGATGCAGAGACAGCGCTAAGACGATGGCCGCCGATTGCAACATCTTCGATTTCAGAGTTGAGGCGGAGCTTTTCCCCGCACGGAGCGCCAAACACAAGCGCTCGGCAGTTCGGTACAAACGCTTTTCTCACGCCGCGGACGCCATTCGCTTCGCAGTCGAAGAACTACCGCCTGAATTGCTTCTCGGAGCATTTCTTGAGATCGACGGTGAACGATACGGGGGCGAAGACATTCGTCGCTTGTACAACAGCAACGACTTCCCGTTATCACGATGCGGAGCGCCTCAAACCCAGTGAACACACGCACCCGAACCACGCTTGTAGTGTTCAGCCACCCGTTCGAACTCAAGGGTGTGGATCGAACCTTGCCGCCTGGGGAGTATCGCGTCGTCACCGATGAGCAGCTGATCGAGGAATTATCGTTCCCGGTCTACCGCCGTATCTCGACCATGATCTTTGTGCCGGGAATGTCCGGCACCGCTTCGACTGAAATGGTGACCATCGATCCTCGCGACCTTCAAGCGGCACAGGATCGCGACAAGGCCGCGCATGCTTCATCGGCAGCGACATCATAGCCGGGCTTGCTCAACTTCAAGCTATCAAGCACCGGGAGACCAGGCTGGAGATCCGCGAACATGACGGAAAAGACAATCGATCTGGACCAGCATCGTGGGATGGCCGCTCAGAAGGCCACCGACCTGCGCCGGTTGCTGGCAGACGTAGAAGCCAACGAGAAGGCCTTGCGCCTTCGGCAGGACGAATTGGAAGCGCAACTTGTCGCGTCTCCGGCTGCCAATTGGCCGGAAGCCGCCGAGAAAGCGCGCTATCTCCTCAATCTCTTTGCTGCGTCTCTGGCCGCACACGATCCCCGCAGGCAGAAGCTGATTGCCGCGGTCCTCGACGATTTTGAGCGGCTGGCGCGGGAATAAACGATGGCGTTCAGCAGCGCTGGCGGAATTGTCGGCGCTCTCGTCCTTGCCGCGGCGGCCCTTGTCTATGACGGCCTATTCACGGTTCACCAAACCCAAATGGCACTCGTGGTCCGCCTTGGCCAACCGGTGCAAACCGTTACGCAACCCGGACTTCACGTTAAGGTCCCGTTGATCGATCGTGTTATCTCGATCGACAAGCGCATTCTCGATCTCGAAATCCCGGCCCAGGAGATCATAGCCTCCGACCAGAAGCGTCTCGTCATCAGCGCTTTCGCTCGATACCGGATTGTCGATCCACTCAAGTTCTACCAGGCGGCAGGTTCGATCGGCGAAGCGGATTCGCGCTTGTCGACGCTGCTGATCTCGGCGATGCGTCGCGTGCTGGGTGGAGAGACCTTCATCCGGGTGGTCCGCGACGAGCGCGCACATCTCATGGGATTGATGCGCGAACAGCTTGATGAGGGTGCGGCCGGCTTCGGCATCTCAATCGTCGACGTGCGCATTCAGAGCGCCGACCTTCCGGAACAGAACAGCCAGGCGATCTATCAACGCATGCAGACGGAGCGACAGCGTGAAGCGGTCGAGTTTCGCGCTCAAGGGGCCGAGCGCGGTCTGGAGATTCGTGCAAGGGCCGATCGCGAAGTCGCCGTGCTGATCGCCAATGCAACATCTGAGGGCGAGCAAATTCGTGGCGAGGGCGACGGCAAGCGCAACCGCATTTTCGCCGCCGCATTTGGCAGAGATCCAGATTTCTTCGCGTTCTATCGAGCGATGCAGGCATATGAGACGGCACTACAGCCCGATAACACGCGCATGTTGCTGAGCCCGAATTCCTACTTCTTCCGCTATTTCCTTGATCCATCCGGTACGAATTCAGCTTCCGCAAAGAGGTAGCCGCACCTGGACGAAGGGCAATCATGGCGATTCTCAATGTGCGTCACACAACGAGCTACCGATATCAGCGACCGGTCCGCTTTGGCGATCATCGGCTTATGCTGCGACCGCGCGACAGCCACGATCTCCGCCTGATTCAAACCAGCCTGACATGCTCGCCGCCGGCAACACTGACGTGGCACTATGATGTGTTCGGCAATTCAATTGCCATCGCATCGTTCGCCGAGCCCGCTGCCGAGTTACGGATCGAAAGTGCCCTCCGGTTGGAGACTTATGTCGTGAACCGGCCCGCATTCCAGATTTCGCCCGAGGCGGTAAGCTATCCATTCATCTATTCCGCAGACGATCGCATCGACCTCGGCCGGATGCTTGAACGGCAGTATCCCGACTCCGATGATCGCCTCGGCTCATGGGCGCGGGGTTTTGTTCGAAGCAATCCAACAGATACGTCGGCGTTGCTGGCCGACCTGAACAGCGGCGTTGCGGCCTGGATCTCGTATCAGAGCCGTGAAACCGAGGGAACGCAGACACCTACTGAGACACTCAACCGCGGTTGGGGCTCGTGCAGAGATCTTGCCGTGTTGCTGATTGAGGCGGCCCGCACCCTGGGCTTCGGAGCACGTGTCGTAACCGGATATTTGTACAATCCTGACGCGGACGGTCACGCGAACGCCGCGGTGGGCGCCGGCACAACGCACGCATGGGCCGATATCTATGTCCCTGGCTCCGGCTGGATCTCGTACGATCCCACCAACGGGACCATCGGCGGCGCCAACTTGATCAGAGTCGCCGTGACCCGGGACATCAGCCAGGCAGTTCCTATCTCCGGTAGTTTCGTGGGCGCACTCGACGACTATCGCGGTATGACGGTCGATGTATCAGTTTGCAGCGAATGATGCGCCGCGTTTCGGATTGCTCCATCGTCTCGATTGACATCCCAGATCTCCAGCAAAGTACGATCCCGGGACGAAATCGTGTTCAAGCTCCCCGCGCGGGGCATCGTGCGTGGGGAGCGAGTCGATAATCATTCCAACGGAAGCTCGTCAGCGCGAACGCATTCAGCGCGATGATCCTCATCCACATCGACATAGTCAGTTACACCGTCACCGCTGTGACTGATGGGGCGCAACGTAACCACGCCGATTTACACGCTACGGCACGCCACAGCCCTCCGCGCGGCTGGGGGTAGTTTACATCTCGTCCCGGTTGGCTTCAGATCGACCGCGTCAGATGAAAGGAGGCTGAGCAGCACCAGGAGGTGACTGGATGGTGGCAAGTGGCGGTGAATATTCTTCGCCGGAGCTACGCTATTGCCGCCGATTCCCCCCTACTCCCACTCATCCATTTTCAGTTATCGTAACGCGTTGAATTTCCAACACAACTTTTTTTGATCGCACGTCGCGATCCGAACTGCGAACCGACAAAAATTCTTGGTGCTGATTTTCGAGGAGGAATCGCGCGATTCCGATTCAATGACGTTTCAGGGACTATCGACAACGATCCGTCGATTTCTCGCCTCGTCGACCACGCGACGCATTGCGCGCCAGCGCGAGAAATACCGTCACCGCTCATAGCACGACGTATCCGCGCTTGCGACCCTCAGACTCTACCCTTGCGCAAGATCGACTTCCTCCTTGATGGAAATGGACGCGAGAGTAAACGCCATTGGCTGCGGCGGTGTGGAAGGACACACGGCCAGCAAAAGGCCCGAGATGGTGACCAGAAGGCAGCGGCGTAATGGCTCGGTGCGCTAAGCCCATCCACTAGCCGGTTTCGAGTCCGGCCCGCGGCACCGTCTAGGGTCCAGCCATTCGATCGGCCACGATTGACCCCAAGAGCGAATTCTTGGCAAGTCATCGGGGGAAAACACTAAGAACGATCTCTTGACTAACGGTCTCGACTAGTAAAGAGTCCGTTCTTAGTTATGCTGACAGGGAACGTGGGCGTTCCTTGTATGCGGCCCTTGGAACGACGACGTCCCTGAGTCAGCCACCGGATATGCCGAAGCGCACAACAGGCCGATATGAAAGTGTGACCGCCGGCGGCGAAAAGGTCGATGCCTTCGTTCCTTTCGATCTGCCGCCCGCGCGGCCGTCGCTCGCCATCGACGCCAAATTTGAACGCCGCCTCGGGCAAGCCGAGCAGGCGCTTGTCCGGCTCGATCTGGCGAGCGAGATGGTGCCTTCGCTCGATTGGTTCATCTACGCATTCGTGCGCAAAGAGGCGGTTATCACGTCTCAGATCGAGGGGACACAGGCATCGCTCGTGGACCTTCTGGCCTTCGAAGCCGAGGAGCAGCCCTCACCCAACGCAGATGTCGAGGAGGTCACGAACTACCTCGACGCCCTCACCTACGCGCGAACCCAACTCGGGTCGAAGCGCGGTCTGCCAATCTCGCTGCGGCTCTTGAACGAAGCCCACAAGCGGCTGATGCGCGGTGGGCGCGGAGCAAGCAAGCAACCTGGAGAAATCCGCCGCAGCCAGAACTGGATTGGCGGGAGCCGCCCGGGGAACGCAGTCTACGTTCCCCCGCCCTCCGACAAGCTTCCAAAGCTCCTCGGCGCATTCGAGAAATACATTCATGCCGAGGACCGGCTGCCGAAACTCGTGCGGACTGCTCTTCTGCATGCTCAGTTCGAATCCATTCACCCCTATCTTGATGGCAACGGGCGGATCGGGCGCCTGATGATCGCCCTGCTGCTGGAGCACTGGGGCTTATTGAAGCAGCCGCTTCTCTATCTCAGCCTTTTCTTTAAACGCCATCGCGAAGAGTATTACCGGCGCCTCAACCTTGTGCGTCTGGAAGGCGACTGGGAAGGTTGGACCGATTTCTTTCTCGATGGCGTCGCCACGATCGCCGACGAAGCCGTTGCATCGGCGCGCGATTTGTTCAACCTCGTGAGCACGGATCGCACGCGGCTGCTTGGTGTTGAATCAGCATCGGTCTCTGCCTTCCGATTGTTCGAGCTACTTCCCCGTCATCCGATCGTGAGCGTCGCATCGGCCATGAGGCTGCTCGGCACCAGCAAGCCGACTGCTACCCGTGCAATCGAGGTGCTGACCGAGATCGGCATCCTCGTAGAAACGACAGGAAAGAAGCGCGACCGCAGCTTTGCTTATCGCGCCTATATGGAGCGCCTGCGAACCGGAACTGAGCTCGACCTTAGCCGCTGAGCGCTGCGGTTCTGCATTAACATGCGTTAAAAATTGCCAGTTCAGAGCCGCGCCCCCGCAACCAGGGCGCTGGCCAATATCGGAAACAACCCACAATACCTGTTTGCGCGTCCAATCGCGATAATCCTTACCGGGCTATGCTGGCGGATGCCCAGCGCGCTTCCCGGGCCGGCCTGAAGGTCGCCAGGCTCGCGGTCCACGCGCGCCGCGCTGACCTCATCTGCCAAACCGCCGCCGTCTCGACCGGGCTGATCGTAACAAGAAGGGTCACGAAGCTCGATAGAATGAGGGTGCGACTGCATGATGGACTTCGAATTCAGGTCGTCGGCACTAATGCCTCTAACCAGCAGCAACTGATCGGCGAGAATGCACGTGACGAGAGGGATCGGAGTCCAATGGCCAGCGTCACCCAGGTTCCGAGGCGCGCCCGCATTGCGCCAGGTTGTCGCCAACGTTCAAACCCTCGATGAACCGTGGGAGCTCCATAATTGCGTCAGAGGCTCAGTTGGTCGTCAGCACTCGCACTGGCCCTCGTCGCGCGAGGACGTCGACGACGACCTGCTGACCGGATCGCCGTACCGCGACATCGGCTGTGTCATCGCCAATCGACAGATTGCGGAGGAGGACCTCATTCAGAAAGGCCGGCATCATCGGCTCTTCGAAGGTGATCCGCCTTTCACCAGGGTCGAAGCCGAGCCCAAGACAGATCTGCAGCATATAAAGGGGCGCCGCAGCCGCCCAGGCTTGCGGCGTGCAGGCCACGGGATAAAAGGTTGGACCTCGAGTGCGCTGACGCGGAAATCCGCAGAACAATTCGGGAAGCCGTCTCAGGTCGATATAGCTGGAGGCCGCGAACAAGCCTTCGAAGATTCGGGCTGCTTCTCGCCGAAACCCATAGCGCGCAAATCCCGCTGCGAGCAGCGCATTGTCATGTGGCCAGACCGAGCCATTATGATAACTCATCGGATTGTAACGGGCTTCCGTCGACGCAACCGTGCGCACACCCCAGCCACAGAACGAGGATCCCCCCATCAGGCTCCGCACGACCGGTCCTGCCCGTTCCGGCAATGCGACGCTGGTCCACAGCGCGTGACCTGCATTGGACGTGCGCACGCGACACCGGCGCTTGTCGCCATCAAGCGCCAGCGCATAAGTGCCAAGCTCTTCATCGAAGAAGTGGGCATCATATGCCTCGCGCAGCCTGTTCGCCCGCGCCTCGCACTCCGTCTCACGCAGGACGTATCCCAATTGCTCCGCAATCTTGGCAGCGGCGCACCATGCGCCGTAGACATAGGCTTGCACCTCGACAAGGGCGATGGGGCCCTTCGCAAACGTGCCATCGGCGTGAAAAACTGAATCGTAACTGTCCTTCCAACCTTGGTTGATCAACCCCTCGGACGTCTGTCTGTGATATTCTACAAAGCCGTCGCCGTCGCGATCACCGTATTGCTCAATCCACGTGAGGGCTGCCTCGATGTGTGGCCATAGGCGACGAATAGTAACGACGTCGCCCGTTCGGTCCAGATAGGCGCCGGCCAGCACGACAAAGAGCGGCGTTGAATCGACGCTGCCGTAATATCGTCGGAACGGCACCTCGCCGAGTTCGGCCATCTCCCCGACTCGCACCTCATGTAGAATCTTGCCCGGTTCGGCATCGGCCAGTGGGTCGGTGCTGGTCGCCTGATGGGCCGCGAGATGCAACAGCACACCGCGCGCTAGCGCGGGATCAAGCCAGAGCGTTTGCAAGGCAGTGATCAGGGCGTCGCGGCCAAAGACCGTCGAAAACCAGGGAATACCGGCATAGGGGTACGGTCCCTCGGGCGTATCCGTCGTCAGCATATAAAGATCGGAAACGCTGCGCCGCACGGCCTCGTTGAAGATCTCGTTGGACGTCACAATCGACGCGGCCCGCGAGGACGAACTCCGTAGTGCGCGGCGCGCATCACGCAAGGCGCTGAAGAATGCGCGGCGTGGCGGGTGGTTCATTCCCTCGGCGCCGCAATTGACCTCCAGAAAAAGCGAACGGGATTCTTTCGGGGCGAGCGCGAGCGTAAACAGCGCACTCCTTGCGGTCAGCCGGATTGGGGTGGGATCGAACGACAACGTGGTGGATCGATGTCGATGATCGAGGCCCATGTAGTTTAATGTCACGCGATTCGTTGATACTTCCGGGGACTGCATCGCGCCCCGCCGTTCACGACGGGTGCCACGCACCTCGAATATGTCGGCGAAGTCGGCCTCGAAGGCGATTTCGATGGCGAGGCGTCGTGGCCGCTCGTCGAAATTGCGCACGACCAGGCGCTCGAAGCAGGTGGCATTCCATAAGAACCGCAACCGGCGAACATGGATGAGATCGTGTCGAATCGCTAGTCGACCCGTGCCGTCATAAATATCCGGATTGGTTAGATCGCAGGTAAGCGTGGCATTATCGTCGCGCAGCGTCGACGACAGCAGCAAAGGCCGCGCCCCCTCGATCGTCAGGTAGAGGTGCGACAAATGGCGGGTATCGCGATGGAAGACGCCCTCTGGACTTCCGGGTCCTGATAAGGCGTCGCCATTGTGGTCAAACACGGCGAAGGTGTCGCCGTGTTTGAGCGTGCGGGGCCGGCGCTCCTGCAGCGAGGCGGTCGCCGGAATGAAGAATTGCGCTAACGGCGCGGCGCCAGCTCCCGCCAACGCCGCAGTGTGTACCACCGTGCCGGCGCCCCCCGATGACGTCGTCATCGTAAGCTCCGTCAGGCGACTGCTTGCAGTCCGACTTCGTCGCCTTGCAGGCGACGAATGCGCGCGGCCTCGGTCCGCACACCCGGCAGGCCACGGTAGATGGTGAGATAGTCCTGCGCCATGCGTTCGACCGTGAAGCGCTTCTCGAACGTGTCGCGCACTTTCTGCCGGTCTAAGGTCTCCAATTTTGCGAGCGCCGCGACCGCCTCCTCCAGCGTCCTGACAATGAAGCCCGATTTGCCCGCGTTGACGACCTCCGGCACCGAGCCGCAGCGGAACGCGACGACTGGCGTGCCGCAGGCCATCGCCTCGATCATCACGAGGCCAAATGGCTCAGGCCAGTCGATCGGGAACAACAACGCCTTCGCGTTGCCGAGGAAGTCAGCTTTTTGCGCCTCGTTGATCTCACCGATATATTCGACATTCCGATGCGTTGCGATCATCGGCGCGATGGTGTCATCCCAATACTCCTGATCGGCACGGTCGATTTTGGCAGCGATCTTGAGCTTCATTCCGGCGCGCGCGGCGATCTGGATTGCGCGATCTGGCCGCTTCTCTGGGGAAATGCGTCCCAGGAAGGCCAGATAATCTCCCATCGGATTGGCGCTAAAGGGCAAGAGGTCGCGGGGCAAGCCGTGATAGACATTCCCGACCCAATTGATCGGACGCGCGAGCGGACGGCGCTGATCGCGAGAGATCGAGACCAGCGGAATCTCCGGGAAGGCGGCATAGAATGGCTTTAAGTCAGGCAGGTCGAGGCGACCGTGTAGTGTCGTGACTGTGCGATCGGCAATGTCGCGGATGAGCGGGAAGTGCAACAAGTCGATATGGAAATGCAGGACATCGAACTCGTCCGCCTCGCCACGGACAGAATCGAGCATCATTACGTGATAGGGTGTGTGGTCCCTCACCGTCGGATTGAGACGAAGCGCCATGTCGGAGCAGCGAACCAGTTTCGCCTGCGTTCGCGAGTCTCCGCTGGCGAATAATGTCACCTCGTGGCCCTGGCGGACCAGTTCCTCGGTGAGATAGGACACGATCCGCTCCGTGCCCCCATAGAGCTTGGGCGGACAGCATTCCGCGAGCGGTGCAATCTGGGCGATTTTCATCAGCAAAGACCTCCTCATGTGAGCGAAGCATGGACAGTCATCCCGCACGGCCGTAGGGCCCGCGCGGCATGTCGCCGTTCCTGTCGGACACAGCAGCAGAAGAAGAAGAAGAGACCCGCAGGAACTGCGGGTCTCAGGGACCTATCAGAAGTCCATGCCGCCGCCGGGCGGAAGCGCGGGAGCCACGTCCTTCTTCGGCTTCTCGGCCACCAGCGCTTCGGTCGTGATCAACAACGAAGCGACTGAGGCTGCGTCCTGCAACGCCGTGCGGACGACCTTGGCGGGATCAATCACGCCGACCCCGACCAGGTCTTGATATTCGCCGGTCGCGGCGTTGAAGCCCCAATTGTAGGTATTCTTCTCCAAGAGCTTGCCGACGACCAGAGAACCGTCCTCGCCGGCATTCTGGATGATCTGCCGGGCAGGCACCTGGATCGCACGGCGCACGATGTCGACGCCGGCCTTCTGATCGGGGTTATCCGGTTTGACAGCGTCGAGCGCCTTCAGGGCGCGTAACAACGCCACGCCACCGCCCGGCAGAATGCCCTCCTCGACCGCCGCGCGGGTCGCATGCATTGCATCGTCGACACGATCCTTGCGCTCCTTGACCTCGACCTCAGTGGCCCCGCCAACACGGATTACCGCGACGCCTCCCGCGAGCTTGGCAAGACGCTCCTGCAGCTTCTCGCGGTCGTAGTCGGACGTGGTCTCCTCGATCTGCGCCTTGATCTGGGTCACGCGCGCTTCGATGTCCTTCTTGCGGCCGGCGCCATCGACGATCGTGGTATTCTCCTTGTCGATCACGACCTTCTTGGCGCGGCCGAGCATATTGAGCGTCACGTTCTCGAGCTTGATCCCGAGATCCTCGGAGATCGCCGTGCCGCCAGTGAGGATCGCGATGTCCTCGAGCATGGCCTTGCGGCGGTCACCGAAGCCCGGCGCCTTGACGGCCGCAACCTTGAGGCCGCCGCGCAACTTGTTGACGACCAGCGTCGCGAGCGCCTCGCCCTCGACATCCTCCGCGATGACCAGGAGCGGCTTGCCGGACTGAACGACGGATTCGAGAAGCGGCACCATCGCTTGCAGGCCGGAGAGCTTCTTCTCGTGGATCAGAACATAGGGATCTTCGAACTCCACACGCATCTTCTCGGCGTCGGTCACGAAATACGGGGAAACGTAGCCGCGGTCGAACTGCATGCCTTCGACCACTTCGAGCTCGGTCTCCAGGCTCTTCGCCTCTTCGACCGTGATTACGCCTTCGTTGCCGACCTTCTGCATGGCCTCGGCGAGGAACCGACCGATCTCGGTATCCCCGTTGGCCGAGATGGTCGCAACCTGCGCGATCTCGGAATTGGATGTGATCTTCTTGGCATTCTTGGTGAGGTCCTTGACGACGGCCTCGACGGCGAGATCGATGCCGCGCTTGAGGTCCATCGGGTTCATACCGGCCGCCACCGCCTTGGCACCTTCCTTAACAATCGCCTGCGCCAGCACCGTCGCGGTCGTCGTCCCGTCGCCGGCGAGATCGTTGGTCTTGGACGCCACCTCGCGCACCATCTGCGCGCCCATATTCTCGAACTTGTCGTCGAGCTCGATCTCCTTGGCGACGGTGACGCCGTCCTTGGTGATGCGGGGCGCACCGAACGACTTCTCGATAACGACGTTGCGTCCCTTGGGGCCGAGCGTGACCTTGACCGCATTTGCAAGCGTGTCCACGCCGCGCAGCATCTTTTCCCGCGCGTCCGACGAGAACCTCACTTCCTTGGCAGCCATGGCTGTAACCTCCTTTCTCAGCGATGTTGATGATGAGTGGATGATCTCGTCAGGCCGCCTTCTTGATCGTCCCGACCTTCTCGACGACGCCAAGGATGTCGCTCTCCTTCATGATGAGCAGTTCCTCGCCGTCGATCTTGACCTCGGTGCCGGACCATTTGCCGAAGAGGATATGGTCACCGGCTTTCACATCGAGGGGGACGAGTTCGCCCTTCTCGTTGCGGGCACCGGGACCGGCGGCAACAATCTCGCCTTCCTGCGGCTTTTCCTTTGCAGTGTCTGGAATGATGATACCCCCTGCGGTCTTCTCCTCGGCATCAATACGACGCACGACGACACGGTCGTGCAGCGGGCGGAAATGCATGCAAATCCTCCTTGCTCAGATCAGCGATGTTATAAGGCGCAAGCCGGTGTCGCCGGCCGGCGCGGAAATCGAGCTAGGATCGGAAAAAATCGAGTTCAAGAGGTCGGCGCAAAATTTTTGGCACTCCGCGCCCTGGAGCGCCAATGCACCTTAATGCATTGATATACTTGAAGTTTTCTGTGCATCGCTCGCCCTAGCGGTCAAAGCCTGCCCTCTTGAAGAAAAAAAGGTCCTACCAAAATCATCGCTGATGCCGGGCCCGAGCGGCCCCTGCGCACTCTTGGGAAACCCTGCGCACTCTTCGGAAAGGAGCATTGGAATCAGGAGACCGCCATGGTGGGAACGAGCAAGCACGCGACATCGCCGTCTCATCTCCGCACCGACGATCCGCATCTCGATCGGCTTTTGAATCCGGCGCAGTTCTACAAGCATCCACGCGAGGTCATCGACGATCCGCACCTTGGTCTTTCGGAGAAGCGGGCCATTCTTTCGTCCTGGGCGTCGGACGCCTGCGCGGTCGAGTCCATGCCAGCCTTGCGTCAAATCCCTGGTACCCCCGCGCCGG
>Ga0182744_1000631_pt1 | contig 32801 bp, 28 predicted proteins | sample eDN3rd30CKraftMG_FD_128525 | JGI IMG/M metagenome (GOLD analysis project Ga0182744, IMG submission 128525) | Enriched Miracle-Growth compost microbial communities from Emeryville, California, USA - eDNA 3rd pass 30_C Kraft MG (version 2) (version 2) ... | reverse complement strand
GAACGGTTTGGTAGCTTTTACCCTGGAAGTGACGGAGCTCCGGGGCCAGCGGAAACTCAGCCAGAATAAAACGGTCGCCGAACGCACACGTATCATCCGGCAACTGGAGGGAAGCGCGGTCGGCGCAGAGCAGGACCTTGCTCACTATATCCACCAGACGTTGAAATAACACCCACAGCTTCTTCTCATGGCAAATTTCATCCGCATGAATCAACAATTTATTACTCCTATCCAACTGGAAAACGAGCGTGTCCTCCTGCTGCCATTGCACGAATCGGACTTCGATGCCCTGTACACCGTGGCATCCGACCCACGGATCTGGGAACAACATCCGCAGACCGATCGGTGGAAAGCGGAAGTCTTCCGCATTTTCTTTGAAAGCGCCATCGAAAGCCGAAGTGCTTTTAAAATCATCGACAAAGCCACCGGAGCCCTAGCCGGAAGCACCCGATTCTATGATTACAATGTCCAAAACCGGAGTATATTCATCGGCTATACCTTCTATGCGGTGCACTATTGGGGTATAGGGTTTAACCCTTCTGTGAAAAAGTTGATGTTGGCACATGCGTTTCAATACGTGGATACCATATATTTTCAGGTGGGAAGTACCAACTTCCGCTCCCAGAAGGCTGTTGAGAAATTGGGCGCCCGAAAGGTGGCGGAAACGTCCGTGGAATACCACGGGGATGGTTTGAAGTCGAATTTCACGTATGAAATCCGCTATCATGAGTAATGAAAGCAATTCAGTTGTCCACTTCATACACCAGCTCCTTATAACCGATTTCTCCATCCAATGACAGGGCCTCTACCACAACAATAGTTTCACCGGTCGCATCCGAATGATAGTATGAGGTTTTGACCGTTCCGCTATCGCCTGTGGTTAATTCCGGCGCCCAATGGATCAGCGTACGTAAATCGGGCCTTGCCGACGCGGCTTCTGCGGGCGATTCGTAACGCGGGGCATAAAACTCGATGGTAGGCGAATACACGGGCACCGTAGCCTGTAAAAGGCCCGTGGGTTTGCGAACGGCATAAACGCCCTTTCCCGCATGTGTATAAATGGCAATCACGCTACCGACGGGTGGTATTTTTAGCGGAGAAGCTTCCGGATACACTTCCTGGTATAGCTGGCTGAAATGCTTGGCGAAGCGGATGAGCTCCACACTCTTCACTTCGCTGGGTGGGATATTCGGAATGATTTCATAACTATGCCCCGGCACGGGAATGCCATCTACAACGACCAAAGTGGCCTCGCCTCCGATGATGCTCGCACGGAGGTAACCGCCATGATCTCCAACACGGTCAATGCGTAAATCGTTTGGGAAATTGAACAGCAGCACACTATATAACCCGTACGACCATTTTTCTTCCTTGTCCTGAATCGCTTTGCCCGAAATCACCACGTCAGACTCCCCATACCGGTCGAACACCTTTTGCTGCTGAGGGCTGAGCGCCCTGCGTTCCACCAGCACCTCATCCAATAGGATTTCACCGGCCGCAAGCCGATAGGAATACTCCCGCTGCGCCCGTTCCTGCCGTTTTTGGACCACGTAGGAAACAACACTGTCGATCCGTTCAACGGACCGACCCTGGTCATAGACGATCGCCGGAGGCTTCCGTTCATCCAGCGATAGCGTGTAGTTCCGGTTTTTTCCTGCCCTATTAGCGCTTTGAATCAACACATCCAAGGAATCGGTATATTCATCGGCCAATCCGAAATAGAAGTGTCCCAAGCTATCCGTATTTTGAGCGGTTACGGATTGCTTTTCGCCGAATGTCATCAACGTAAGACCGATTCCCGCCTGCGCCTTTTTGGAAAAAACGCCGCCTACCTGCCCGCTGACATACGGATAGGGTTCATTTGGAAAGAGAAACGTATCTTGCGGGGGCTTATCGTAACGGTACCTTCGCCATCCTTGGGTAAGCATCAACGCATCCAGATCGGCAATTGGCGCATCGCCCGCTTCCTGGAAATAATAACCCGGTTCTTCGATGTTGCCACGCAGTTCCGACGATAGTAATAGGCGCGAAAGCAGGTTTTCCCGCAAGGCCCTTGCGTTCCCTATGTGGTCCCTATTCATGACCAAAACGGAGACGTTGGCATCCACCGCTTTTCCATCGCTCCCGGTCACCTGTATCGAAAGATCCGCTTTATTCCGTTTCCGATACTCGGCCCGATCCGTCGATACGTCGATATGCAGTCTGGTTTCCGGTCGCTGATTAAAAAAGAGCCTTTCGGCCAATGGCTGCATATGCTTATCCATCAATGTGAATGCCAAGATGCCCTCGGGAAGATCGGCAACCGGCAAGGATGTAGCTATCCGATGATTTTTCAACGATGCCCGAATGAGGTAATGTAACACACCGCGGCAACTTACCTGAACAAACAGGCTATCATTTTCGGCTCGGTTGGAATAAACGGACACACCGATTTCGTCGCCTGTTTTGGTGATGGAAAGTACCCGACCGGCAACCATTACCTCAGGAAGCGGATAGCGATGCACACTGTTTCTTCCGGATGATGAATCCAGAACCGCATAATACGAAACGCCGCTATCGGCGGTCAACGTGAAACTTCCCATCCCCAAGTGATTGGTCGTAAACGGCGCTACGGTATTGCCGCGACTGTCCATGATAACCCCTGAGACAGCTACACTCCGGCCCAAATCGTTGAGTGCCTTAAAACCTACCTTACTGGTCGACCCTTGCACCAATTCCCCACTTTCGGCAAAAAATTGCAGATCCAACACACTATCCTGCAACGCAAGGGTTTTGGTGTACCGGATTCCACGTTGTGTTTCCATATTCAACGTGGCTATTTTTGCGCCTTTAGGCAATGCATAATCAAACGGGTAATACCCATTACGTGCGCCTTTTACCGAAAGTGTGTCTTTCTTTCCGTCAACCGTTAGGTACACCGTAAGCTGCTTCTTGTGTTCCGGATCGATTAACGTGGGATTTAGCTGGGCCTGCAGCGCGTACCTTCCGGGTTCCCGTTCGACCCGGTGTAACCCCGTCATGGGATTGCGGCCAACCTCTCCGTTGGTGGGAACTATTTTCACATACCTTTGAAACATGAAATCCGGACCAAAGTTCCTGTTCCACTCCGTATAAGCCCGCATCAGGTAGTCACCCTGTTTGTATGATTTCTCAAGTTTGAGACCACCCGATCCGACACCCCCGGTCAATTTGATACGTTTGCGATCCATGACCTGCTCATCCGGCCCGATTAGTTCCACATGAAGCACGCCACTGAGGGCACTGGGCCGATGGTCCGCCGACTCAGCAACCACAGCCTTAAACCAGATCGTGTCTTCGGTCGTATATACGTCAGCATCCAGCTGCAGGTATATTTTTTCCGCAAAAGCCGCATGGGCAACAAGATGCCCCGATTGAGCATGAACTGGCAGTATATAGAACAAAAAAGCGAGCGATGCTAGTACGTTATATATCCGTATCATAGTAACAGATTGCAAAATAGGAAATTCCCATCTCTTCCTGATGCGCTTTTTTTTATTTTTTCTATTGACAATTTAAAAAAATCACGTACATTTGGCACATCAAAAAAAATGATGTTAACGCGAAACAATGCATACTGGTTTTTTGGTTTCTTTTACTTTAGCAGTGAGAGCCGGGATTGATATGCATTAATAACGAGAAGATATAAATGTAAAAAAGTCCCGGCAAGAAAAGCCGGGACTTTTTTTTGTCCTTTACAATGATATATGAGCACAAAAGTAGCCATACAAGGCGTTAAAGGTTCGTTCCACGAGGAAGCGGCCTACAAATATTTCGGCGAAGCGATCGAAACTGTCGAATGCGAGTCCTTCAAAAAGACTTGCGAGTTGCTGAAACAGGGCAAGGTCGATTATGTGGTGATGGCGATCGAAAATTCGATTGCAGGCAGCTTAATCCCCAACTATGCCTTGCTTCGGGATTACCGATTCCCGATTGTCGGGGAAGTATACCTGCACATCAAGCTGCATCTGATGGCGTTGCCGGGTGTTTCACTGCAAGACATCAAATTTATTCAATCCCACCCGATTGCCCTACAGCAATGCAACGACTACCTGGAAGAAAATCCCCAATTCAAGGTAACCGAAGCCGAGGATACCGCTGCAAGCGCACAACGGGTGAGTGAGCTCCAACTGAAAGATACCGCAGCCATCGCTCCCCAGCTCGCAGCAAAATTATATGGACTGGAAATCCTGGAACGCCGCATTGAAACCAATAAGAAAAATTACACCCGTTTTCTTATTCTGACGGATAAACCCGAAGAAAAAGTAAAGGCGAAAGTGAATAAGGCTTCGATTTCTTTCCAGACGGGAAATGGCGTGGGATCGTTATCCACGGTGCTCCGGTGTTTCGCTGAGCAGAACATTAACCTCAGTAAAATACAATCCATGCCCGTACTCGGCAAGCGCAATGAATACGATTTCTACGTGGATGTAGAATGGAAAGATCAAGCGGACTATGACGCAGCGATCCGCCAAGTACTTAAGCACACCAACAATTTCAACATCATGGGCGAATATGTGAAGAATGAAAAGGTTTAAAAAACGCAAAAAAACAAACAAGCAAAAACAAATAATACAATGAAACAGACATTAGACATCGTACCCTTAAAATCGTGGTTTGACACCGGCGACGCCCCCTTGATCATCGCAGGGCCCTGTAGCGCCGAAACCGAGGAACAATTGGTCGCTACTGCACATTTGCTTGCGAATACAGGCAAGGTGAACGTACTGCGCGCAGGCATCTGGAAACCCCGTACGCGTCCGGGCGAGTTTGAAGGCATCGGTAGCATCGGGCTGCAATGGTACCGCAGAGCCAAAGAAGAAACCGGGTTGCCCATCTCCACCGAGGTGGCCACTGCAAAGCACGTTGAAGAAGCATTGGCGGCAGGTGTCGATATTCTTTGGATCGGTGCACGCTCTACCGCCAACCCCTTCACGGTGCAGGAAATTGCCGATGCATTGAAAGGCGTGGATGTTCCCGTACTTATCAAAAATCCGGTAAATCCAGACCTTTCGCTATGGCTCGGCGCCTTGGAGCGCGTGAATCGTGCCGGCATTAAAAAATTGGCGGCTATTCACCGGGGATTCTCATCTTATGAGAAAACGGCATTCCGCAACGAGCCGATGTGGGACATCGCCATCCAGTTGAAGACGTTGGTACCTGAATTGCCCGTTATCAACGATCCGAGCCATATCTGCGGCAACCGTGAACTCATTCCGTACATTGCGCAAAAAGCATTCGACATGGACATGCAAGGACTTATCGTGGAATCACACATCGATCCTTCTGTAGCGTGGACTGATGCCAAACAACAAGTAACTCCACAGGCACTGTCTGATCTGTTGAGCAACCTGACATACCGCCACGCCAAATCGGACGACCCCGTATTCGAGGACAAACTGGCCGAACTGCGTAAAGACATCGACAAGCTGGACGACCAGATCATCAAAATATTGAGCGACCGCATGAAAATCGTTGAAAAAATCGGTGAGTATAAACGCGATAATAACGTGACGATTCTCCAGGTAAACCGATGGGACGAGATCATCCACAAACGCAGCAACGTGGCGCAGGCGCTCAAGCTGGATAAAGACTTTGTCGTAAAATTATTGGAGCTTGTCCACAACGAGTCCATTCGGAAACAAAATGAAATCATGAACAGCAAACCGGTAGCGGAGGCCTAATGGAAAATAACGCCATTAGACTTTCGCACCCTACGAAAACGCTCAAGGGAGCCGTTGAACTGACGGGGTCAAAAAGTGAAAGCAACCGGGCATTGATCATCCAGGCTTGGGGCGGCTGCTTGGTGGAAGTAGGCAACCTCTCGTCGGCCGCCGATACCGAAACGCTGAAACAGGCACTGCGCGCAATTGTACATACTACAGGCGGGGATGGAACTACCGTAATCGACGTAGGCCCCGCCGGTACTGCCATGCGGTTTTTAACTGCCTACCTTCCAACCACCAACGGACGTTACCTCCTTACAGGAAGCGAGCGGATGAAACAGCGCCCCATCGGTATTTTGGTGGACGCACTGCGAACGCTGGGTGCCCACGTTGAATTTACCGGACAAACCGGATATCCACCACTGGCAATAAACGGCGGATTTAATCAGGCCACGGATGCGGTTACTGTAAAAGGCGATGTAAGCAGCCAATACCTGTCGGCCTTATTGCTTATTGCTCCTACCCTACCCAATGGCTTGCGCCTGCAGATTGAAGGCGAGCTTACATCCCGCCCCTACCTCGTTATGACCCTCGATATGCTGGGCGAGGCGGGCATCCAGCACGACTGGCAAGGAGATACCATTTACATCGCCCCACAACGGGCGCACGCTACCCGCATCGTCGTTGAACCTGATTGGAGCGCGGCATCTTACTGGTATGCGATGGCAGCATTAAGCGCAGCCGCCGATTTATTTCTTCCGAACCTGAAAAGCCAGAGCTTACAGGGTGATGCGGCCATCGTAAACATCATGGCACATTTCGGTATCACATCGTCTTTTACCGATGGTGGATTATCCATCCGGAAGATAGCAGGCCACCAGCCCACCGGAGTCACGCTACTTGATTTCAAAGAATGTCCGGATCTCGCCCAGACGGTCATCGTCTGTGCAGCAGCCCTGCGGCGGGATCTGTCGTTTACCGGTTTACACACTCTTAAAATCAAGGAAACCGACCGGATCGCTGCCCTGCAAAATGAACTTGGCAAGTTCGGTGTGAAGCTTGTAGAAGATGGATCCGTGTATCACCTGCGGACCGCAGAATTAAGACAACCTGAGCAGTTGTCTTTCGATACGTATGAAGATCACCGGATGGCGATGGCCTTTGCTCCGCTCGCGTTAGTGTTTGATGGAATACAGGTCAACGAACCCAATGTGGTGGAAAAATCTTATCCCGATTTCTGGAAACATTTGAAACAACACGGATTTGTTATAACTTAGCCGCCTGTTAAAAGACCGAAAGTCTGATATTTAATGTCTAATGTCTCATATCTAATGTCTCATATCTAAAAATGGCTGGGAACTCTTTTGGGGATGTATTCCGTATCACAACCTTTGGCGAATCGCATGGTGAGGCAATTGGCGTGATTATCGATGGGTGTCCGCCAAATATCACCATCGACGAGGCGTTTATCCAATCCGAACTGGACAAGCGCCGCCCGGGTCAATCCAAGATTACCACGCAACGGAAGGAAAGCGATACGGCTAAAATCCTTTCCGGTGTATTTGAAGGCAAATCCACGGGCACGCCTTTAGCAATGGTCATTCCCAATGAAGACCAACGTTCGAAGGACTACTCGCATATCGCGGATAAATACCGCCCCTCTCATGCCGACTATACCTATCAAATGAAGTACGGCATCCGCGATTACCGCGGCGGTGGACGCTCTTCGGCACGGGAGACCGCGGCACGCGTAGCCGCGGGAGCTATAGCAAAAAGTTTTCTTGCACAATTCGGTATCCATGTCTTTGCCCATGTCTCCGGTGTCGGCAAGATTGAAGCACCCAACCTGGCAACGCACGACATCGATGAGCTGACCGCCCTCCGAGAAAGCAACATTGTGCGCTGTGCCGACCCTGCCACAGCCCATGAAATGATTGCTTTCATTGATGCGATCCGCAAAGCTGGAGACACCGTAGGCGGCCGCATCAGTGCAACCATCCAACAGGTACCCGTAGGTTTGGGTGAACCGGTATTCGATAAGCTCCATGCCGATCTGGCAAAAGCCATGATGAGCATCAACGCAGTCCATGGATTTGAATATGGATCGGGGTTCGCCGGATCGCAAATGCAAGGTTCGGAACACAACGACGTATTTGTTAATCCCGACGGGGACGCAAATAATCTGAAAACGCTGACCAACTTTTCGGGAGGTATCCAAGGGGGTATTTCCAATGGAATGGATATCACATTCCGCGTGGCCTTCAAGCCCGTAGCCACCCTCATGCGTGCACAGCAAACCATCAACGAAGCCGGAGAAAGCACGGAAATCACCGGCAAAGGCCGACATGACCCCTGCGTGGTACCGCGTGCCGTTGTCATCGTAGAAGCCATGGCTGCACTGGTTATAGCCGATCATTTACTCAAAAACCAACTATATGACCCAACAAGATAATCCGCTTGTCATCGCTTCCGATATCGGGGGCACCCACATAACTGCTGCCTTAGTCGATATCTGTCAATGGCAGGTAAGCAATGAATCAACGACACGACAGTCGGTTAATTCGCATGCCGATGCTAAATCGATTTTATCAGCTTGGGCTGCTCCGTTCAAGGAAGTAATCGCCAGCCACCCTACCCTTGTCTCCCCGGTGATCGGCATCGCCATGCCCGGGCCCTTTGATTATGAAAATGGCATTTCACGCATGCGGGATCAAGATAAATACGACAACCTCTATGGCATGGATATCCGCCGGGAATTAGCGGAACGCATCGGCGTGGACGGCATGAATATCCGCTTTATCAACGATGCTGCGGCGTTCCTTCAGGGCGAGGTATTTGCCGGAAAGCACAATGGTCATGCAAAAATGCTGGGCATCACGCTGGGTACAGGCCTCGGAAGTGCGGTCTGGGAAAAAGGGAACAATGCCGTGGATGCAGATCTGTGGAAAACCCCTTACCTCGACAGCAACATGGAGGAACATCTTGTTACCCGCTGGTTCGTCCGCCGTACGGCCCAACATGATGTAAACGTTACCGGCCTGCGTGAACTTCTCCAACTGCGCGGTCAGCATGCCTTCGTGGAAGACATCCTAGCCGAATACAGCCATCACCTGCTTCAATTTCTCACATTTTTCAGCCAAAAGGAAAAAACGGATAAATTTATTATCGGTGGCAACATCTCACGGGCGTGGGACATTTTTAAAGGGTTCAACCCGGAAGCATTTGCGCAGTTTGACATCCACATCAGTCAATTGGGTGAAGATGCCGCGCTGATTGGTGCAGCGGCGTTATTTGCATCGTAACGCTGATTTGCGGTACCCGCAAAACACCCGATTTCTTCACTACATCGGTTGTAATGACACTGTCATTTTACAACCGATGTAATCAGCTATTGCACAAAGCTATCAACACCTAAACCAAAAATTCAGTAAATTTGTTATTTAGGTAATACCCGCTAGAACGGCTAAGCGGGGTAAATTGTGATAGCCATGAAAAAGATAGTGATTACATCGGTGGTGTGCCTGATCGGATTCGCGCTGATGGGCAGTGCCGTTTATCGTGTGGTAAGCGGCAGTAAACATTCCAACAAAAACAATAACGTCATGAATAACGAAAAAACAACGGCAGGCTCAGCAATCATTTATTTTGCCGGAGGCTGCTTCTGGGGAACGGAACATTTCTTCAAGCAAATACAAGGGGTAAGCACCACGGAAGTAGGATACGCCAACGGGCACATTGAAAATCCTACGTATCAACAAGTCGTACAGAATAACACGGGATTTGCTGAAACGGTAAAGGTAACGTATGATCCCGAGACCGTTGATTTAAATCTCCTGCTTGATCTGTATTTCAAAACCATTGACCCAACCAGCCTCAACAAACAAGGCAACGACCGGGGTACTCAATACCGGACGGGTATTTATTATACGCAGGACGAGCAGCTTCCATTGATCAAACACGCAATAGCAACGGTTGCCAAGCAATACGCGCAACCGATCGTAGTGGAGGTTACTCCATTGGAAAATTTCTATACCGCCGAAGATTACCACCAAGACTACTTGGATAAAAACCCCAATGGGTATTGCCACATCAGTCCAGCGCTGTTCGAATTGGCCAGGAAAGCAAATGTAAAGAAGGAAACCGATGCTACGCAGACCTATACAAAACCGGACGCCGCAACGCTCCGGAAAACACTCACGCCACAACAATATGCCGTGACGCAGGAAAACGCCACCGAAAGACCGTTCGAAAACGAATATAACGACGAGTTCCGCGAAGGTATCTATGTGGACATCACGACCGGGGAGCCACTTTTTGTATCGACCGACAAATTCGAATCGGGTTGCGGATGGCCGAGTTTCTCCAAGCCGATCAACGACTCGCTGATTGACGAATTACAGGACAATTCGTTTGGCATGCGCCGCACCGAGGTACGCAGCAAGACGGGCGACGCCCACTTGGGCCACGTATTCAACGACGGGCCTAAGGAGAAAGGTGGCTTACGCTATTGCATCAACAGCGCTTCGCTTCGTTTCATTCCAAAAGAAGACATGGAGAAAGAAGGATATGCCAAGTATCTGCCGCTGGTAAAACCTGCCGATGCCGTAGCTTCATCGGGCCACTAATCGAACAGTCGGGGATAATTTTTCGGATTAGCCTCGTGCATGATGGCATAAACGGCTTCGATCACATCGTCGGCCGATGGTTTGGAAAAATAGTCTCCATCTGAACCATACGGTGGTCGGTGTGCTTTTGCGGATAGTGTCCGCGGCTGGCCATCCAAGTGATAGTATCCGTTCTGGACTTCCAAAATCTGCTGTAGAATAAATGCCGAGGCCCCTCCGGGCACATCCTCATCCACGACCAGCAATTTGCTGGTTTTACTGAGGGACTGTGCACAAAGATGTTCCTCATCAAACGGCTGCAAGGTTTGAGGATCCACGATTTCGATGGAAATGCCAAGGTTCTCCAATTCTGCAGATGCTTCCTGCACCACCCGCAACGTCGAACCATACGAGACCACGGTCACGTCACGACCTTCCCGCACGATTTCAGCCCGACCCAACGGCACGGTAAATTCGCCCACATTGACCGGCATGCGCTCCTTGAGCCGATAGCCGTTGAGGCACTCGACGACGAGCGCCGGCTCGTCCGACCGTAGCAGTGTATTATACATGCCCGCCGCCTGTGTCATGTTACGGGGTACACAAACGTGAATACCACGCATCGACCCCAGGATCATACTCATGGGCGATCCGGAATGCCAGATTCCTTCCAGCCGGTGACCACGGGTACGAATGATCAGCGGCGCTTTCTGCCCACCTTTAGTTCGGTAGCTGAGGCTTGCCAAATCATCGGTCAGCACCGTTAAGCCATATACCAGGTAATCAATGTACTGGATTTCCGCAATCGGCCGTAGGCCCCGCATAGCCAATCCCATTCCCTGCCCGATAATAGCCGACTCCCGGATGCCCGTATCAAAGATACGGTCTTCACCGTACTTCGCTTGCAGGCCTGCAAATCCTTGGTTTACATCACCGATCTTGCCTACATCCTCACCGAAAGCGACCAGTTTAGGGTCACGTGCAAAATTCGCATCGAAACACGCGTTCAGCACTTCCCGGCCGTCTACGGTCTTACTATCTGTACCGTAGTCGGCCTTTACGATGGGAATTTGCTTTGGCGACTCCACCGTATCCGTAAACAGGTGGGAATTGTACCGATCGTGATTGACCTGTTGCTTTTTTTCATACCAGGAAAGCAACGCCTTCTTTTCTTCGTGCTGCACATGTCGCAGCAAACGGATTACCCGTCTAACGGTACTATATACTTCCTTGAGGGAAGGTTCCGTAATGGATTTCAGTTCATTGAGCAGTGTTTGCACCGTCTCATCCGGAATGGCCGCCATCAATTGGATGGCTTCCGTAACGTCCTTTTTGAGCGCCCGGTTATAATCCGCCCATGCGCGTCGTTGCTCGGCACGTACATGCTCTTTCACGCCGCGCTCAATCTCGGCCAGCTCACTTTCTTCTGCAATGCTCGATTCGATCATCCAGGCACGCATTTTGGCAACGCAATCAAAGTCCTTCTCCCAGGCAAGGCGCTCCTTCGATTTATACCGTTCATGAGATCCAGACGAAGAATGCCCCAGTGGTTGAGTCATTTCCGTCACATGAATCAATACAGGGATATGCTGCTCCCGGCTGATGGTCGCTGCCCGTTCATACGTTTCACAAAGCCCTGGATAATCCCAGCCTTTCACTTTGAAGATTTCAAAACCTTCGCCGTTTTCATCGCGCTGAAATCCCTTGAGTACTTCGGAAATATCTGCTTTAGTCGTCTGGATTTCATTGGGTACGGAGATCCCATATCCATCGTCCCAGATCGAGATAACGGTAGGTATCTGCTTTACGCCGGCAGCATTTACCGCCTCCAGAAAGACGCCTTCAGAAGTAGAGGCATTGCCCACGGTACCAAATGCCACTTCGTTTCCACCATTTGAGAACTGGTTCAATTCCGCCAATTCGGGATTGTTTCGATACAATTTGGAAGCAAGTCCAAAACCCAATAACCGTGGCATCTGTCCCCCGGTAGTGGAGATATCCGACGCCGAGTTTTTCATCAATGTCTGGTCCACCCACCGCCCTTCCGGTGTCAGCATCCGCGTAGCGAAATGGCTGTTCATCTGTCTTCCGGCAGAAGACGGGTCTGCCTCTACGTCTGGATGCGCATATAATTGGGAAAAAAACTGATAAACCGTGAATATACCTGCGGCAAACATAAACGTCTGATCGCGGTAATAACCTGAGCGCCAATCGCCTAATTGGAATACCTTGGCCATCGCAATTTGCGCCAATTCCTTACCATCGCCGAATACGCCAAATTTGGCTTTACCGGTAAGCACTTCCTTCCGGCCCAATAAACTCACGAACCTGCTTTCCGCTGCTACCCGGTAATCCGCTATGACAATTGCTTTGAAATCGTCAAAACTGAGTTTGGTATGTGTGGGTTGCTCGCTTGGTTTAATATGAGTATTTGACATAATTAAATTGCGTTGGCTCCAAAAATAGAAAAATATATTTTTTTAAAAGCGATATTGACCTTCTAAATTCAGGCGCGTTTATTGGTTTTGGCAAAATTGGCCGTCAATACATCTTTTGCATTGTTTCAGTAATTATAACGTATAAACCTAATAAAGATTGTGTGATACAAGCCAAATCGAGCCAATTTTTAAAATCCATCTAAATAATTTATTATGCTTGCATAGTATTTTTAATTCCGTAATTTCGTAACATGACGCCACCGGTAATAAGCCAACTGATCTTCGCAGTCTTATTCGTAGCTGCGTTGGCATTGGCCATATTCAATGCCCGGAAGATCATTCAAAACATCCGGCTGGGTAGAAGTGAGCAACGCGCCGATCAAACGGGCAAGCGGTTGCAAACGATGTTGTTGGTAGCATTCGGGCAAAAAAAAATGTTCAAACGTCCTTTTGCGGCACTTCTTCATTTATTTGTTTACCTGGGATTTTGCATCATCAACCTAGAGATGCTCGAAATCGTCATCGATGGCCTGTTTGGTACTCACCGAGCTTTTTCGGGTTTGGGTGGCTTTTACTCCTTTTTAATCGGTGCATTTGAATGGCTGGCGTTGAGTGTTCTGGTGGGCTGTGTAATTTTCCTCACCCGGCGCAACATCACCCGTGTCCGGCGCTTTTTCGGCATAGAGATGACTCCCTGGCCCCGTACCGATGCCAACCTGATTCTTACCGCCGAAATCTTGTTGATGGCTGCCTTTCTAACCATGAATGCGGCCGACCATAAACTGCAATTATTGGGCGCCCCACACTATACGCAGGCGGGTGCATTTCCCATAAGCAGTTGGTTGCTCTCTGCATTACCCGACAGCATTCCATCGCTCATCGGCATCGAACGTTTTTCCTGGTGGTTCCACATCATCGGAGTATTGATATTTCTCAATTACCTCCCCTATTCCAAGCACCTGCATATTCTCCTGGCTTTTCCCAACACGTATTTTTCAAACCTGCATCCCAAAGGGCGCTTTACGAATATGGACAGTGTGACCAATGAGGTCAAGGCCATGCTTGATCCTTCGTATACTCTGGAAACCACGGCAGCTCCCCTTCGTTTCGGCGCGAAAGATATACAGGACCTTACTTGGAAAAACCTATTAGAAGCGTACACCTGTACCGAATGCGGTCGGTGCACATCGGTATGCCCGGCAAACATCACAGGCAAGCTGCTTTCCCCACGTAAGATCATGATGGACACCCGCGACCGGATGGTAGAGGTGGGGGACAATATCCGGAAGAACAAAGAAGATAAGGATGATGGCAAGTCGCTGCTGGACAACTACATTACCCGCGAAGAAATTTGGGCATGTACCACCTGCAATGCCTGCGTGGAGGCATGCCCCGTAAACATCAATCCGCTGGAAATCATCGTCGAACTACGGCGCTATGCGGTCATGGAAGAATCACAGGCCCCCATCCCGCTCAATGCGATGTTTGGCAATGTGGAGAATAACGGTGCGCCCTGGAAATACGCGCAGGCGGATCGGGCAAATTGGGTTGATGATTAATTAATGGTAAATGGAGGGGAATTGAAAATTGAAAATGAACTTTCAATTTTAAAAAAATGAACGAACTACACATACCGACGATGGCCGAACTGGTGGCTAGGGGTGAGACGGCCGACATCCTCTTTTGGGTGGGTTGTGCGGGTAGCTTTGACGAGCGTGCTCAACGCATTACTCGCGACATTTGCAAAATCCTGCACCATGTGGGTATCAGGTATGCGATCTTAGGCACTGAAGAAAACTGCACCGGCGATCCTGCAAAACGGGCGGGCAATGAATTTCTGTTCCAGATGCAGGCAATGATGAATATTCAAATCCTTGATGGATACGAAGTAAAGAAAATCGTTACCGCGTGCCCGCATTGTTTCAATACGCTGAAAAACGAATACCCTGATCTGGGTGGCCATTACGAGGTCATTCATCATACCCAACTTATCCAACAGTTGATCGATGAAGGCAAACTTAAGGCCGAAGGGGGTGAATCCTTCAAGGGACGGCGCATTACCTACCACGACCCCTGCTATTTAGGGCGCGGCAACGACGTATACGAAGCGCCGCGCAAGGCATTGGAATCTCTCGACGCCCAGCTGGTAGAAATGAAACGTTGCCGCAGCAACGGCCTGTGCTGCGGTGCCGGCGGTGCGCAAATGTTTAAAGAGCCCGAAAAAGGAAAAAAAGATATCAACATCGAACGCACCGAGGAAGCCCTCGAAACCCAGCCTGAAATTATTGCAGCTGCTTGCCCCTTCTGCATGACCATGCTGCGCGATGGGGTGAAGATCAAGGAAAAAGAACACGATGTGCACGTGTTGGATATTGCCGAAATCACGGCAAGGGCCAATGGATTATGATGATCTTCTGGTAGGAAATGCGAGTACCTGAAGTCATAACGTGCAAATTACTACTGACAAGTTTCACCCGCCCATTATAATTTTCTGCCTGTGGTGGTAACCCCATCTTTCCATAGCGCCCAATACTTCCTCCAAAGTTTGACTGTATTCGGTTAGTTCATACTGAACCGTAATCGGCTTGGTGTTGCGGACGTTCCGGCTAACTAATCCGTTCATTTCCAATTCGTGCAATTCCTTGGATAAAATACGGGGCGAAATGCCCGCCTCTCGCGACAATTCGTTAAATCCCTTCTTTCCACTTCTTAAAACGGTAATCAACACCAATTTCCACTTCCCGCCTACTATATCTAACGTATCCCGTATCGCCATTTTCGCCTTAGCGCAGCTTTCCAGCGTATGTTCCATTGCTCACTATTCTTTTTGTAAGTACTATCCTTTTTGTAACAAATAACAAATATATAGTATTTATTTGAAGATTTGCATGGAAATTAAACGAATAAATGTATGTCACAAAAAGCAATAAAAATCACCGGTTGGGTATTAACCATTTTATTAGCACTGCTGTTCACGAAGAGTGCCTTTATGAAATTCACACAAACCGGGACCGAAATCATCGCGTACGGAATGAGTGCTACGACGTTTATGTATGTCGGCTTTATCGAGCTCTTTTGCTTGATCTTATTTATCATTCCAAGGACCGGCGTATTGGGTACACTTTTGCTGGTTGCGTATATGGGTGGGGCAATTGTTACGCATCTTGAACATCACGAACCGATAGTCATTGCTGTGATTATTCAGATTATCTTATGGATTACCGCTTTTATTCGTTTTCCCGAATTTACACAAAGACTATTACCAAAAAATTAACATGTCATGTTACAAAGAACCCTATCAAAAATTAATGTCCGTTACTATACCAAGGCTTTACAAAGAATACCGAAATGGTGAAATGCCACATTTGAATCATTTGCCTGAGAAGCAAAGGATAGATTCGTATGAAATACAGTAGCGTATCGTATCGTTATCGCAACGTATCGATCGCTTCCTGTAATACCGGATCATCAGCTTTAATTGAATAATATTTCGCGATATGTCCGTCCGGACCGATGATCAGGTAACGCGGGATCCAATTCAGCTCTATGTCATTGGTAAAATCGTTTTTCCAATCGGTTTTAAACCAATAATGCTCACCCTCGAGGTGGAACTTTTTAATCCCGTCTTTCCACGGTTGCTCCTGCCGATCAAGTGAAAAAAATACGGTATGGACATCGGGGTTGGCTTTTTGAAGCGCATGCAGTTCGGGAAATCCTTTGATACAATCGGGGCACCAGGTTGCCCAAATGTATAGCAACACCGTTTTCCCTTTGTTCGCGCGCAAGATCTCGCCGGCGGATTTTTGCTGGCCATCTAATCCGAACAACGGCTGCTGTAATGCTTTTTCCGAAAATTCGGTCTTGGACACTATTGGGGCTTTCTGTCCCATCGCTAGCTGTGCAACGAAAATACCGAGTATTATTAAAACAGTGGCTTTCATAAAGCAAAGGTACAGTTTTTTAACGTAGGGTTCGCAGTGTGGACTCTCTTGGAATTAACATTCCGGGCAAGACAATCTCGCGAGGTTGAAAATTAGATTTCCGTACGATATGCTGCAGTAAAAGCTCACAACTCAACTTTCCGACCTCATAAGCGGGTTCTGCCACAGTAGAAAGTGTAGGTGAGATGATGGTCGACATGGGATCATTCGTGAATCCAATGACACCAAAATCCCGACCAATGGCTACGTCACGTGCCCTGAGTGCTTGCATCACACCAATAGCTTTGCGATCATTTACAGCAAAAACCGCATCGGGTCGCTCCGTTTGATCAAACAGGGATGTCAAATCAGCTTCTCCATGTGCCTGTGAAAATCCCGAATGGATAATCCACTTGGGATTGGCCGGCATATCATGCTTCTCCAACGCATCCAAATAACCCGCCAATCGATTTTTCGTAAAATCCAGATCTGCAGGACCAGCTACATGTGCAATGCGGGTGAATCCCTGCTGGATCAAGTGTTCAACAGCCTCAAATGCGCCGTTGTAATCGTCCTGAACGACTCTGGATGCATCCACGCCGCCCAATACGCGATCGAAAAAAACTACCGGTGTCCCTTCACCAATGATGCGTTCAAAATTGCAATTCGCAGCAGAATCGGAACACACGGATACCAATACCCCATCCAGATTCTGCGTATTCAGATTTTTGACGACGTCTAATTCCCGTTCAGGCGAATCGTTGGTTACATAAAGTACGATATTATATCCCTTTGCATAGGCCATCTCCTGAATACCCGTAATTACCATTGAAAAATAATAATTGGTGATGAAAGGCAGGATAATCCCAATGTTACGCGTTCCACCGCCTGCTAATCCCGAAGCATTGAAGTTGGGTTTATAGTCCAGTTCCTTGGCCAATTGCAGCACTTTCTCACGCGTTTCCGGATTGACGTCGTGGGCATCGCGCAATGCGCGTGAGACCGTTGAAATCGAAATATTCAGCATTCGGGCGATGTCCTTAATGGTGACGTGTGCTGGCATAACTATCGTGGTTCAATCTGTTGGTACGTAAACGCAAATATGCAAATAATGGGTGAAATCAGTGCTTTTACCCGGTTATTTCGGCAACGTTCTCGCTAATTTAAGCCCTTTTTTTGTTGTATTCAAGGCACGCTATCGATACTTTTGAGATACCAATTTGGTAAAACCAGTTATTCAAACAAAGGGCTCAGATTCGACGAACAACCATATGAAAACGTATAACAACCGACGAGATTTCCTAAAAATGGCAAGCATTGGAGGGTTTACGGCTTTAACCGCGCATACCTCCCCTCATTTGTCTTCTCCATCTGCTGCCGGGGCTGGGATAGAAGCAATCCCCGACAGCGACAAATCGGTGCTGGAACGCCTCAACCGCTTCCCGCGTGTCATGCAAGAATACATGGTAAGCTACCTTCGCAAAAAAGAACACCAAAGCAACGCGATAAGAAATGGACTAAAGACGAAGGAAGACGCGGAAAAATACATCGAAAACGTCCGAAGCAAAATCAACACCATATTGGGTCCATGGCCGGAAAAAACACCTCTCAATGCCCAAACACTGGGAAAGGTGGAACGGGAAGGCTATGTAATCGAAAAAGTGGTCTTTGAAAGCCGACCAAATTTTCTGGTGACCGCAAATTTATACCTTCCTACTAACCAGAAACATCCGTTGCCTGGCGTATTGGGTACATGCGGACATAGCGACAACGGAAAGGCTTCTGCTGCCTACCAGTCGTTTTGCCAAGGACTCGTCAAAAAGGGGTATGTGGTGCTGATATTCGATCCTGTAGGACAGGGAGAGCGATTGCAATACGTCGATGAGAACCTCAAACCCCTTATGCGAATCGGCACGGAAGAGCATAATTACATAGGCAATCAGTTGACGCTAAATGGAAGTTCACTCAGTCACTGGTTTGCATGGGATGGAATTCGTGCCTTGGACTACTTGCTAAGCAGACCCGAAGTGGACCCAAAACACGTTGGCGTAACAGGGAATTCCGGGGGAGGTACGCAAACCGCGTTACTGTGCGGAGTCGATCCCCGTATCACCATGGCCGCACCGGGATGTTACATTACCACGTGGAGGCGCAATCTGGAAAATGAAGAGGCAGCCGATGCGGAACAATGCCCACCCAACGCAATTGCCCAAGGATTAGATCACAGCGATTTTCTAGCAGCGATGGCCCCTAAGCCCGTGATTATCCTGTCCCAAGAAAAAGACTTTTTTGATGTCCGTGGTGCTCTTGAAGCTTTTGAACGCCTAAAACATTTGTACAAACTGCTGGGTGCAGAAGACAAAATCCAATGCCACATCGGATCGGATTACCATGGTTATTCCAAGGGAAACCGGGAGGCGATGTATGGGTGGTTCAATCGGTTCACTCGCTTGTCGACCGAACACCTTGAACCTGCCCTCACCATCGAAACGGACAAAACGCTACAATGCACACCCCGGGGACAGGTCAGGGCACTGGGTTCAAAAACGATTCACCAATTCATTCATGAACGAGCTGTCACGTTAACGAAAAAAAGGCAAACCCCTACAAGCGAAGCGCTCAAGACAACGGTATTGAAGGGTCTGAAGTGCCCGCTTATTGACCGAGTGCCCGATTACAGAATATTACGAAGTCCGGGCGACCGGTCTTATCCGACTAAGTATTCAGCACATTACGCAGTTGAAACGGAGGAAGGGATTTTTTCCTTACTTTATTTGCTTCGTAACGAGCCACCCTACTCGCGCCTTCCCGTCCAGCAAAATCCGGCGATCCTGTATGTTGCTCACCGTTCGTCAGATGCGGAACTACGTGTCGAACCACTGGTCAAGGAGTTGATCACTCAACACCCGGGCACCGCCTTCTATGCATGTGACGTACGCGGTATCGGTGAATCGGAACCTAACACCACAAACCGGGGATTTGACACGCCTTATGGAAGCGATTACTTTTACGCGGTACATGGCCTGATGATCGATTACCCCTACGCCGGGCAGCGAACTTACGACGTACTCCAGGTAGTTAACCTACTGAAGTCTGTCGGGCATACAAATATTCATTTGGTGGGTAAGGGCTGGGGAGCCATCCCGGCTACGTTTGCCGCCTTATTGGCAGATGGCGTTACACAGGTAACGTTGAAGAATGCGCCTACCAGCTACGCGGATATCGCCCAAAGTGAGCGATACAATTGGCCCCTGTCTGCCTTGATTCCCGGAGTATTAGCCCAATTCGACTTACCCCAATGCTATACTGCGCTGACATCGAAAAATATCACACAAATTGAACCTTGGTCGGCCCTCGCTGATAAACAATAAGCCCACGGATATTAAAAGTCAATAAACATGTCAAATAGAAGAACGTTTCTGAAACAATCCGGTCTCGCAGGTGCGGGACTATTTAGCACCTCCCTGCTCGGGGTAGCCTGCGCGGAAAATACCAAGGCTACAGAAGAGCCGCTGTCGCACATCCGCCAACAGGCAAACCAATCGCACACGAAGCAATTCAATATGTGTGGTTACGCCGCCCCTCCTTTGGAAAATGTGCGTATCGGTTTTGTCGGAGTTGGCAACCGCGGGTCTGCCGCCGTGCAGCGGATGAGCTATATCCAAGGTGTCTCCATCCAAGGAATTGCCGATGTCAGACCCGAAAAGGCCGAAGCCGCCAAGCAGCGCATCCAGCGGCCGGGGCATGAGGCGACCTTATACACGACCGACGAAAATTCGTGGAAGGAACTCTGCGAACGCGAAGACATCGATCTCATCTACATTGCCACCCATTGGAAGCTGCATGCGCCCATCGCGCTCTATGCGATGGAACATGGGAAGCACGTGGCCACAGAAATTCCGGCGGCAACCTCCGTGGAAGACTGCTGGAAGCTGGTGGAGACTTCCGAACGGACGCGCAAGCACTGTGTAATTCTTGAAAATTGCTGCTATGACTTCTTTGAGCTTCTTACACTCAACATGATTCGGCAAGGTTTTTTCGGCGAACTGATCCACGGCGAAGGAGCCTATATCCATGATATCTTGGACAGTTTGGTTGACCCTACAAAACGCTATAACTTTTGGCGGCTGGAAGAAAACACCCATCGTAATGGCAATCTTTACCCCACGCACGGTCTCGGACCGATTTGTCAGGCCATGGACATCAACCGCGGCGACCGCCTCGAATACATGACGTCGATGGCGTCTGACGATTTCATGCTGAAGCAACGCATTGAAGAAGCAGCAAAGGAACATCCGGAATTGCGCAGCCATGTCGGGCCGACTTCCAGAAGCAACATGAACTCCAGCACCATCCGTACCGCAAAGGGACGGACCATACTGCTCCAGCACGACGTCTCTTCTCCACGCCCCTACTCACGTATTCACCTGCTGAGTGGCACGAAGGCAACTGCACAGAAATACCCACTCCCACCTCGCATTGCTACGGGACACGAGGGATGGTTGGACGAAGCGGAATTCGCCAAACTGGAAGCGCAATATACACCGCCTATCGTTCGGAAAGTAGGTGATCTGGCCAAAAAAGTAGGTGGGCACGGTGGTATGGACTTCTTGATGGATTGGCGCCTCATCGACTGCCTGCGGAATGGCCTTCCCGTGGATATGGATGTTTACGACGCTGCGACATGGAGCGTTGTCGGCCCCCTCAGCGAATGGTCATCCGCCAACCGAAGCGCACCCATCGACATCCCGGACTTCACCAACGGTGCCTGGAAAACGAACCAGCCCGTGGATATTTCTCTTGAAAAAGGCGCAAACACTGATGTCATCTTAGCATAATTACACTCAATAGACTAATGAATATTCATATTTTTTCAAACACACAAGAATTAGGTAAAGCGGCGGGAGCTGCAGCAGCGGCCATTATCCGCGAAACCATTGCCCAAAAAGGAACAGCCAACATCATCCTGGCAACGGGAACGAGCCAGTTCGAGACGATCAAGCAATTGATCGCCGAAGAAGGTATCGATTGGTCTGCAGTGACCATGTTCCACCTTGATGAGTACATCGGCTTACCCATTACACACAAGGCCAGTTTCCGCAAATACTTAAAAGAGCGTTTTCTCGAACAGATGCCTCCTTTGAAAGCTGCATACCTCATCGACGGAGAAACCACCCCGGAAGCCGAAACCGAGCGGCTGGGACAGCTTATCCAGCAACATCCCATTGATGTTGCCCTGGTGGGAATTGGCGAAAACGGACACCTCGCCTTCAATGATCCACCCGCAGATTTCGACACCGATCAACCGTATCTGGTGGTCAATCTTGACGGTCCCTGCCGGGCTCAGCAATACAACGAAGGTTGGTTTGCATCTGTAGACGACGTACCGCGGCAAGCCATCAGTATGTCGGTACGCCAGATCATGAAATCAGCGCATATCATCTGTTCGGTACCCGATGCACGGAAAGCTCAAGCCGTAAAAGACAGTTTAGAGCGGCCCGTGAGCAACCAGTATCCCGCTAGTATCTTGCAGCAGCATTCGGATTGTAGCTTTTTCCTAGACCGGGAATCTGCAAAACTACTTAGCGATCAGTAATTACCTAGACGGCTGTTATCCGATTGAAGGGTAGCGGCCGTCTTGTCAAGATAAAACCAAATTATGCCTATAGCAACGACTGCTGCATCACTCACCAAACGACAGACCTATAGCTCGATTTTTATCATCGGGATGCTGTTTTTTATTTTCGGCTTCGTATCGTGGGTCAACGCGATACTCATCCCGTATTTCAAGATTGCCTGCGAGCTGAACCACTTCCAATCGTATTTGGTTGCTTTTGCCTTCTACATCGCCTACTTTGTAATGTCCGTGCCTTCCGCTTACCTGTTGAAACGGGTTGGCTTCAAAAAAGGGATGATGGCCGGTTTTTGGATGATGGCCCTGGGGGCGGCTATTTTTGTCCCTGCCGCGATGGTAAGGACCTATGAATTTTTCCTACTGGGCTTATTTACGCTCGGTGCGGGTTTAGCGGTACTGCAAACAGCTGCCAATCCGTATATCACGGTGCTGGGTCCGCAGGAACGTGCTACCCAGCGCATCAGCATCATGGGCATCTGCAACAAGGGAGCCGGCATCCTAGCTCCATTGGTTTTTGCTGCCGTCATCCTCCGCCCGACGGACGGTGAGCTATTCAGCCAGATTCCGTTGATGGACGATCAAACACGTGCACAGACGCTCGATGCACTCATCCGGCGCGTCATCGTGCCTTACAGTTGCGTAAGCGTGGTACTTCTTACACTTGGGCTGGTGGTACGATACTCATCGCTACCCGAAATCGACACCGAGCATGAAACGGAAGCGGTGGCGTCTGTCAATGCAGGCCGGACCAGCATCTTTCAGTTTCCACATCTTATCCTCGGTGCTGTGGCTATTTTCCTTCATGTAGGCACGCAGGTCATTGCCATTGATACCATTATTGGCTACGCCGGCTCGATGGACATCGACTTGTTGGAGGCCAAGTCATTTCCTTCCTATACACTTTCGGCTACCATCATCGGCTACCTGATCGGCATTGTCTGCACACCCCGATTGTTCAGTCAGCTCACCGCTCTGCGGCTTTGCACAGTGCTCGGACTGATCTTTTCTTTCGGTATACTCTTTGCCACCGGCACTATCCGACTGTTGGGACACGAGACGCATGTATCGATATGGTTCGTAGTACTGTTGGGCCTGGCCAACTCCTTGGTGTGGGCTGGTATATGGCCCCTGGCGTTGGACGGCCTGGGGCGCTTTACGAAACTCGGCGGCTCCATCCTGATCATGGGCCTCTGCGGAAATGCACTCCTACCGCTGCTGTACGGATACCTGGCAGACAGCCACTCATTACGCGACGGATACTGGGTATTGGTACCCTGCTACGTATACCTTATTTTCTATGCGTTCAGGGGGTACCGGATAAAAAAATGGATCTGAAGATGAACACAAAAATAATCAACGGCAAGGCCATCACGCCCTACCGCATCCTTGACAATTGCTGCATACTGGTGATGGACGGTAAAATCGCCGATATCCGCCAAGGTGATATCGACGTGCCCCATGCCGAAATCCTCGACGCCGGTGGCCACTATGTATCCCCCGGTTTCATCGACCTGCACGTACACGGCGGTGGTGGTCATGATTTTATGGACAATACGGTGGAGGCCTACCTCGCGATCGCGGAAACGCACGCCCGCTATGGCACGACAGCGTTGTGCCCTACCACACTCACCGCAGAGAAGGCTGATCTGCTTAAAACACTGGAAGTATACGAGCGGGCAGATCGCCGGAATAGTCGCGGTGCACAATTCGTTGGACTGCATCTCGAAGGACCTTATTTTGCGCTCAGTCAGCGCGGGGCGCAGGATCCGAAATACATCCGCAATCCGGACCCGGCGGAATACCGGGAAATCCTTGCGGCTTCTTCGCACATCCGGCGGTGGAGCGCTGCGCCCGAATTGCCAGGGGCACTCGAATTCGGGCGCTACCTGCGATCGCAGGGTGTACTGGCGGCGGTAGCCCATACCGATGCCATCTATGAAGATGTGGTAGAAGCCGTAGAAAATGGATATACATTGGCCACACATCTGTACTCGGGCATGTCCGGTGTGACACGCCGGGAATGCTTCCGTTATGCCGGTGTCATTGAAGCTGCCTACCTACTTGATGAAATGGATGTCGAAATCATCGCAGACGGCATCCACCTGCCGGCGTCGCTACTCAAAATGGCACACAAGTTCAAGGGAGCGCATCGCACTGCCTTGATTACCGATGCCATGCGAGGCGCCGGAATGCCTCCCGGAGAAAGTGTGCTCGGCAACAGAGATACCGGATTGAAGGTCATCGTTGAAGATGGGGTGGCAAAACTGCCCGATCGTAGCTCCTTCGCGGGAAGCGTAGCCACAGCCGACCGGCTTGTCCGCAACATGGTTCAACTTGCTGGAGTCGACCTCCCGGAAGCCATTCAGATGATTACGGCTACTCCCGCACGGATTTTGGGTATACACGACAAGAAAGGTTCGCTCGCCATTGGAAAAGACGCTGATATTGTTATATTTGATGAAAAGCTTACTATCAAAGCCACCCTTGTCAACGGGATCTTCGTATATAACAACGCGACCGACCATTGACCCATTTATCGATGTGCACCTCTCAATTTGACGTAAACCAGCGAGGTAAGCATATCTTTATCCCGTTATCGCGACGAACTCTCTCTGACCAATAGCTTGGGTATTAACACAATTTTCTCAGGTTTGTGGCTGTAATAATTACCCTTCTTGAGTAGCCTAAGGAACAGCTGAGCGACCTCCTCCCCCATTTCAACGGTGCGTTGATCCAATGTGGAGACCGCTGGGCTCACCAAACTCGTAAACGCTTCATTGGCAAATCCGACTACGCCTACTTCTTTAGGAACATGTTTTCCAACTGCCTTCAGTTCCTGCACCACTCCCATGGCCGTGAAATCTTCCAGCGTAAAAACTGCATCGAAGGCTGTGCCCTTGGCCAATAAATCCCGCACACATTTGCGACCAAATTCAAGCGAAAAGTCGCCCTTGACAATCAGGTCTTCATCTATGGGAAGGCCGTGTTGTGTCAAGGCATCCAGATAACCTCGCAGGCGTTCGTTGAAGATATGGACATTCCGGTATCCGTTGATGTGCACAATCCGGCGGTACCCCGCCTTAATTAAGTGTTCGGTGGCCATGAATCCACCACGATAGTCATCGATGGTAACCGAGGGTACATCAAGTCCCTGCGGCACCCGGTCAAAAAAAGCCAACGGAATATTTCGCTCCTTCACTTCCTCATATCCACCCGGCCCCTCCGTTTCCAGGGATATGGAAGCAATGATGCCATCCACGCGCGAGCGCAAAAAAGTATCGATGCCCTTATTTTCCTGTTTAACGGATTCTTGGGATTGATATAATAAGATGGTATACCCATTTTCGTTCATTACTCCCTCAATCCCATGCACGACCGAGCTAAAAAAACTCACATCCAAGCGTGGCACCAAAACCCCGATGATCTTGGTTTTACCCGAACGTAGCGATGAAGCCACTTTATTAGGCCGGTATCCGAGTCTATCCGCCGTTTCACGAACGGCCTTTTTGGTTGCCGCACTAATGGCCGGGTGATCATTAAGTGCCCGGGCTACCGTGGAAAAGGTGATGTTAAGCTCCTTGGCGATATCTAAAATGGTTATCTTTTTCAAATTCGAATCGGGTTAGGGTCCAAAAGTAAACAAAATAACGATAGATTTTGGAAATACCCAAAGAATAACCTACCTTTATGCCAACGTTAGCATTTTTATGAAACCTATATTAGTTTCCCCATGTTACTCTTAGGTATTGATATCGGCACCTCATCTATAAAAATATCTGTGGTAGATGCAGATACACAGGCTTGTATTGCGGCTACCCGCTATCCGGAGGATCAGGAAAACCACATTCTTTCGGTCATACCTGGCTGGGCGGAACAATCGCCGGATATGTGGTGGGAACAGACGACACTGGCGATTCGCAAACTTACAGCGGGTGGCACGTTCAAACCACAGGATGTCGGCGCAATTGGAATCGCCTATCAGATGCATGGATTGGTGGTGGTTGATGAAAACGGCGACGCGCTACGAAATTCCATTATCTGGTGCGACAGTCGGGCTGTGGAAATCGGCGAAACGGCGTTCGAGCATATGGGCCCACATCATGTATTGGAACGCCTGCTCAATTCGCCCGGCAATTTTACGGCGGCAAAATGGGCTTGGGTAAAGGCAAATGAACCGGATACCTACGCCAAGGCGCACCAGATCATGCTTCCCGGCGATTATATCGCACTCAAATTGACCGGCTCCGCTACCACTAGCATATCGGCCCTTTCCGAAGGGGTTTTCTGGGACTTCAAAGCCAATGGCATTTCAAAAGACGTCGTACAGTATTTCGGGTTTGACGAAACCATATTCCCTGAAATCAAACCACTGTTTAGCGAGCATGGCACGTTACGGAACGAGGTAGCCCAACAGCTGGGACTCAAACCCGGCATCCCTGTCTCGTACAAGGCGGGGGATCAGCCCAACAATGCCCTCTCCCTCAATGTGCTCCAGCCCGGTGAAGTTGCTGCCACTGCGGGCACATCCGGGGTAATTTATGCGGTAAGTGATGAATTAGTATACGATCCTGCATCGCGGGTAAATACGTTCGCTCATGTCAACTACACGGCAGAGGAACCACGGACGGGTGTATTGTTGTGCATCAACGGAACCGGTATCCTCAACCGTTGGGTTAAGGACCATTTCGGACATGGCATCGACTACCGACAGATGAATGCAATCGGCAAGGCCGTAAGTCCCGGTAGCAACGGCCTCAAAATCCTGCCTTTCGGCAATGGTGCAGAACGCATCCTTCACAATCGTATTCTTGGCGCAAGGTTTATTGATCTCGATTTTAATGCCCATGGACGTTCCCATGTATTCCGGGCATCGCAGGAAGGTATTGCTTATGCATTCCGGTATGGACTTGATATCATCCGTGAAAACGGCATGAATCCGTCCATTATCCGTGCCGGGCAGGCTAACCTGTTCCTTAGCGAGCTATTTGCAGAAATTTTTGTAGACGTCACCGGTGTGCCCGTTGAGCTCTATGAAAACGATGGCAGCGTCGGTGCCGCCCTCGGTGCAGGCATCGGTGCGGGTATTTTCAACTCACCGCAGGAAGCGTTTAGCCAGTTGAAAGCCCTGAAAACCATCGAACCGCAAACCTCCGATTATTACGAAGGATTATACCAAGAATGGAAACAACTGCTTGACGATCAACTGACCCAGGAATTGAAAAATTCAAAAAACGGCGAACCAACCGCCTCATAAATTAACAAATTAACGAATAAACAAAAGAACATGTCAAACGTACTTATCGGCGAAAGAGAATACTTTAAAGGGATCGGTAAAATTGGATATGAAGGTCCTGAATCGGACAATCCGTTTGCATACCGCTGGTACGATGCCAGCAAAGTTGTTGCCGGCAAAACCATGGAAGAACACCTGCGGTTTGCCGTAGCCTACTGGCACTCGTTCAATGGCAATGGTACCGATCCGTTCGGCGGACCTACCTTGTTTTTTCCCTGGGACGAAAACAGCGATGTCATTCAACGTGCGAAGGATAAGATGGATGCGGCTTTTGAGTTTTTCACGAAAATTGGAATGCCGTATTATTGCTTCCACGACGTAGATGTGGTTGACTATGGAAATGATGTCGCTGAAAACGAACGCCGGCTCCAGACTTTGGTGGAGTATGCCAGGCAGAAGCAGACGGCCAGTGGGGTGAAATTACTATGGGGTACTGCCAACTTGTTTTCCCACCAGCGCTACATGAATGGAGCCGCCACCAATCCCGATTTTGCGGTTATCGCGCATGCAGGTGCACAGATCAAAACGGCATTGGATGCTACCATTGCCCTCGGCGGAGAAAATTATGTATTCTGGGGAGGTCGCGAAGGTTACATGACTTTGCTGAATACCGACATGAAACGGGAACAAGAGCACCTTGCGCGCATGTTACACATCGCCCGGGACTATGCTCGTGCTCAAGGTTTTAAAGGCACATTTTTTATTGAGCCTAAACCTTGTGAACCTACAAAGCATCAATACGACTACGACGCGGCGACGGTGATCAGTTTCCTCCGACAGTATGACCTGCTTGACGACTTTAAGCTTAATCTGGAAGTGAACCACGCAACACTCGCCGGACACACGTTCCAGCATGAGTTGCAGGTGGCTGCGGATGCCGGATTACTCGGCTCAATGGACGCCAACCGAGGCGACTACCAGAATGGATGGGATACGGATCAGTTTCCGAATAATATCAATGAGCTCACGGAATGCATGCTCATCATCCTCGAATCCGGTGGTTTTGGAGGTGGCGGCATTAATTTTGATGCCAAAGTACGACGCAATTCGACAGATCGGGCCGACCTATTCCATGCGCACATTGGCGGTGCCGACACCTTTGCCCGCGCGTTGATTACGGCCGACAATATCCTACAGAAGTCAGACTACCGCAAGCTGAGGGCCGAGCGCTATGCATCGTTTGATACCGGAAAAGGCAACGATTTTGAAAATGGCAAATTAACGCTAGCTGATCTCCGCAATATCGCGGCAGCATCCGGAGAACCGGAAATCCTCAGCGGCAAGCAGGAGCTATTTGAAAATATAATAAACCGGTTTATTTAGTGGAAAATTAAAGTTGGAAATTGAAAGTGGAGATTTCCATTTTCAATTTCCAACTTTTTCAAATCCTACCTGTCCGTTTAAATCCAAATACGTTGTCCCGATCGTCTTTGATGCCCTTAAGTTTATTTTTTATCAATTGAGCTGCAATCATGCTGAAAGTGATTCCGTTGCCTCCGTATCCCAAGGCAAAGAACATACGCTTTCTGCCCGGCCAGAGACCAATATAGGGAAGCCCATCGGCCGTGGAACTAAAGGTTCCACACCACGCCATGTCTACCGCGAAGGGAATCTCCGGGTAAATTTCTTTAAATTTCTTTTCAAGTCGCTTAATTTTCCAACGCAGCAAGCGGTCCCGTCGTTCGGGGTTTCTAAACGACACATCTTCGCCGCCGATCATCATGCGGTTATCCAATGTGGTACGCATGTAGAAATACGGACTTGCTGTTTCCCAAATCAGACTTCGCTCAGGCCAAAGCAGTGACGGTTCTACCGGCTGCGATACCAACGCATACGTAGAAATCAGATTCATCACCTGCCGTGGCAGGAACCTTCCTGCTTCAAACCCAGCGGCAATGACCACATATTTGCAGCTGATCCGTATTCCATCTCGGGTCAACAGCTCGTATCCGTTCTGCTTCTCCCCGTAATCCACGATGTCCGTATGCGAAAAAAGCGTAAGTCCACTTTTCTTCAGATGGTATTTAAAAAGCCCCGTAGCCGCTTTGTAACAGTCCATTTGCGCTGCCTCGCTATTCTTCAATGCACCGTGACCGTCGATCCGATGATCGGCAAACAACGCATCAGCATCCAGGAAATCTACCGGTAGATCCTGTTTTTTTCGGATTTGGTATTCCCGCTCGAGCAAGCGCAGCCCGCCGCGGTCGCTGGCAAGGAAAATACTGGAAACTCGCCTGAAATCTGGGCGTACCCGCGTGATGTCAAAGACTTTTTCGATATCAGTAATGGATTGCAGGCTGGCATGGTAAGCCTTCACTGCCATATCCATGCCTACAGTATCCACCATTTTGCACAACGGTGTATCAATTTCGTATTGGAGTTGCGAAGTGCTGGCTGCCGTACTCCCGGTGGCAATCGTACGTTTGTCAAACACGGCACAAGGAATCCCCGCTTCACACAGTTCGTGCGCCACCAGCGAACCGGTAATCCCCGACCCGATGATTGCCACGTCAACCGTATAAGGTGCGCGAAGTGGGTTGAAATAATCAAACAACTTGTTCTTGACAATCCAGTAAGGAAGACCGGAATGAAGGTCCATACAGTTTAATTTCCCAATAAACAGCAAAATATTTCGATTGTTTGGTGCTATTCATGCATTGGCATATTTTGCCTATTATTGCAGTTTATCAGCACGCATGGATAAGCAAAATCTTTTTGACCCGTTCACCGCCAAGAAAGCAAAAATTAAAATACCGGATTTGGCAGTATTTGCTGCAGATACAGCCATCCCGGTGACATGGTGGCATGCGCTATCCTACCATGAGCAGGATGATTCCATAGCCTTTCGTGCTGCCTGGGTATTAGAGCACATTGCAGCCTATTATCCGGAACGCTTTTCATCGGTTTTCGCAGATTTCCTCTCCAGGTTGCCAGATCAACGAAACCGCAGTTGCCAACGCCACTTCACTAAAATACTGATGATGATTACCGATCCCAAGGCGCCGGACAGTTACCGTGACGCCTATCTCCAGACCGATCGCGAACGCTTGGCAGAAACGGTTTTCGGATGGCTCATCGATATAGGTACGCCTGTGGCTGTACAGGTCAACTGCTTAGACATTCTTTACAACCTGATTGCAGAATTTGATTGGATCAAAGACGAATTGAAACAACAGACCGAATACCTATTACGTGAAGGATCGGCGGCCATGCAGAGCCGGGGAAAGAAAGTATTGGCGAAGCTCAGTAAATCAAAACCGTAGATTAACACCGACGGTAAACAGCCCATAAACATCGTCGTGCTCGTTGCCCGTGTAAGCACCGCTATACCCGTCCAACTCGTCGTTTAACGAAAAATTAAGCTGCCCATTAACCACCAGGTTCCATATATAGGAATCAAGCAAATCCGGTTTAAGGTTATGCAGGGGGATTTCAATTCCTAAGTTGGTATTGACAAGGTAACTCACCCCCTGCCGGCTTCCCTGCAAAAGAAGTTGTCCTTGCGGAATGGTATTGTTGTTATTGTTAGGTCCTGCGGGCTTCTCATTTCGCTGCCCCTCCCACTGCAAGCTATACAATGCGCCCACACCCGCACCGATATATACGCTATTAAGTGCGCGCTTTCCGAACGATTCACGGTATTCAATCCGCCGAAGGTGGTCGTCCTGCAGAAACTTAATGGGTTGGAAATTGACACCCAAAATAGCGGCATGGTATAGATTGGTTGCCTTTCTTACGTTATCTTCGTCAGTCCCCCGTAACAGCCCTTCCTGCAACTCCAGCCCGAGGCTGATTCCATGTGTGAGGAAATAATTGCCTCGCAAGTATACAGCTCCTCCGACTTGCCGTTTTTCCAAATCGCCATACATCAGGGTAGGACCCAAACCGGCTGATACTGAATAACGGAAATAAGGAATGGGCGATTCATTTCCAAACTGCGCACGACCAAAATAAGGAAAGACCACAACAAACAATACAAACAAGCAACTTCTTCTCATAACGATAGATTCACCGTACCGGATAATTTTTCAAGGGATCACCTAACAATACTTATACCATTCTGCGCAAAAAGCATTAAAAAAGTGTATTCCCTTTTGCCGGATTTATTTTCCCCAAATGCCTATAGGCCAATTCTGTACATTCTCTGCCCCTCGAAGTACGCATTAAATATCCTTCCTGTATTAAAAAGGGTTCGTAAACTTCTTCAATAGTCCCCTCGTCTTCTCCCACCGCCGTTGCAACGGTCTTGATCCCTACCGGACCGCCCTTAAACTTTTCAATAATAGTAAGCAGTATACGATTGTCCATTTCATCAAGGCCATGTTCGTCGACATTGAGTGCATTGAGTGCATACTGAGCAATGGGCACATCAATTTTTCCGTCTCCTTTGATTTGAGCGAAATCGCGTGTACGCCGGAGCAAGGCGTTCGCGATGCGGGGTGTACCGCGGCTTCTACGGGCGATTTCATAGGCCCCTTCTTCTGTGATAGGTGTCCGAAGGATGCTGGCCGACCGGAGCACAATGGTGGTCAATAGCTTGGCATCATAGTATTCCAGTCGGGCATTAATACCAAACCTCGCACGCAGTGGTGCCGTAAGCAGCCCAGACCGGGTAGTCGCTCCTACCAACGTAAACGGGTTGAGGGTAATTTGCACGGATCGTGCATTCGGGCCGGTCTCAAGCATAATATCGATCCGGAAATCTTCCATAGCTGAATAAAGGTATTCTTCCACCAACGGACTTAAACGGTGTATTTCATCGATGAAAAGAATATCACCCTCCTCAAGATTTGTAAGCAGGCCCGCTAAATCGCCTGGCTTATCTAGCACCGGTCCGGAAGTAATTTTAATACCCGACCCCATTTCATTGGCAATGATGTGTGAAAGAGTTGTCTTACCCAAACCCGGCGGACCATGCAGCAGTACGTGGTCAAGTGCCTCGCCACGCAATTTCGCTGCTTGCACAAATACCTTCAGATTTGCCAATATTTTTTGCTGGCCGGTAAAATCTTCAAAGGCCTGGGGGCGGAGTACTTTTTCCAGTTCGCGCTCTGTTTTCGACAATCTTTCGGCATTCGGATCCAAATTTTCGTTCATGTTTTTCGCTTTCGGTAATCAGCTTTCGGCTATCAGCTATATTTTCGGAACCAACTATTCACTTTCATTTGGATGACACCGAAAAAAGCTTCTCTGAAAATACGGGTACTCATTTTAGATTCTCCTTCGG